>Ga0304728_1001133_pt1 | contig 19660 bp, 34 predicted proteins | sample C_130625_MF_Meta_FD_190476 | JGI IMG/M metagenome (GOLD analysis project Ga0304728, IMG submission 190476) | Freshwater microbial communities from Lake Croche, Canada to study carbon cycling - C_130625_MF_MetaG (v2) (version 2) | ecosystem: Environmental > Aquatic > Freshwater > Lake | place... | reverse complement strand
CCCGCTAACAGTGTTCAAGCCCTTCATAAAGATAGCGGCGGTCCTTGCCTAGCACTTAATTTTCCATTACGTCATTGCGAAGGAACTTACACTAATATGTTTGTAGACAAGGGAGTAACTACAACTACATATACAAAAGGTACCCATCTTTCTTATTTAAAATATGTTGATCTTGACCCAATTATTAACTGTACTTACGAACTATTATCCCCAACTCTTATTCATATTAAAAAACCGCATCAGGTGTGCAATAATACATCTAACGATAGAATATCATTGAGTTTTAGATTTAAAGAAGATCCCTGGTTTCTAATAAGCTAGCTATTATGACCTTTGGATTATTTTTAGAAAAACATCCTAGTAATTATTCGTCTGACGAACTAAGAACATATCTTTCTAATTTAGGAGTAATTGTTTTTAGAGGACACCAATTGAGTGATTTAGAACTAAATTCTACTATGGAAAAGGTTGGAAAAGTTCAAGACTCGAAACAACAACAAGCGCCACAATCGGCTACTGATAAAAATCTAAATACTATTATACATTTGCATAATGAAGATTTCCTTGGTAAGTCTCGCATGGGCTGGCATATGGATCAAACATATTTAAAGACCCCGTATATGCCAGTGAGATCTTTATATTGTTCCGAAGTTGATAGCACCAATACAACAGAATTTGCAGATATAAACTTTCTAAGCATTAAGGTATTAGAAAAGTGGCCGCAGTTAATTAACTCGTCGGCTAATTATTATATCGATAGCGCAAAAACAATATTTAACTATAGAAAAATATTCTCATTTTGCAAACATGTTAATAAAGATCTATTACGTTATGATAATCGATTAGAATTTACTGATGGTACTGACAGCTTACTCTTTAAGAATTTTTGCAGAGATCATTTAAATGGAAATGAAATACCTAAAATTTCAATAACTTGGCAACCATACGACTTTGTAATATTTGATAATAATCAATCACCGCATCGTAGATCAGAAATGAACGGTGTATGTAAGCTAAAGCGATTAACTAGTTATTTTTGGATTACACCATGAGTATTGATTTAACAAAAGTTGCATACATAGTACCCGATCTGCCTAGATTTGAAGTTAATCGTGATTATTTATGGTCCTGGTGGGACAGTGTAACTATTCCTATAGTACGACTACAACAAGATAGTAGAGGTCATAACAAAGGATATAACGGAGAATTTTGGGACGGTGTTACCATATGGCAAGCACCAGAATATCAAAGCAATATTGTTTGGAAAGTTAACTACTGCCCTAATGAAGAACTATTTGGTAATCTTATAAAACAACTAATAGATAGCCTGCCGTGGTTTAATATATTAGGAATAACTTTATGGTCGCATAAAGGAGCTATACCTCCTCATAGAGACGGTTTACCTATAGATCCTTTTCCTAGTGCTCCAAGAATTAGCTTAATTGATGAATGTAACAAACGAACTTTCTATCTGTTAGATAAAAAAGAATTTAAGATATTTAGGCCAGACTTACAACAAGGACCAAACTTATTCTTTTTTAACAATCAAAATTTTGATCACGGCGCTAGTCAGGCAGCAAGTGGAAGGAAAATATTAATAAGAATCGACGGACCGTTAACAGATCCCGAAGGGTTAAAAGAGTTCATAAATAGTGCTATAATTAATGGCGCAACATACGAAGGATTAGAATAATGGATTTAAGCAAGATAGGATACTTTATACCCGATGTTGATCCCTTATACCCTAATGATATGACACTCTTTTGGGAAATTTGGAATAGCAAAAAAGAGCTACTGACTAAAGTTAAGAATGATAACTTAGGTGGTGGCAATGACCTAAAAATGTTATATAAAGATGCAAATTTTGAAGGTATGATTACTTGGATGAAAAGTGACAGCTACCTTAAAGGAACTACATGGAAACAGAATGTAGTACTAGATGCTCCGACAATGTGGCAACAGTATGTTAACGATCTTGAAGAACGTATGCCATGGTACGAGTGTGATGTTATTGTACTATGGGCATGTATTAAATCGGTGCATTATCATATTGACCCATCACCGTTGGCTAAAGCACCCGTAGCTATACGTAGTTTAATATACGATAATAATCCAAGCCCAACATTTAAACTACGTAATAGGGAAACAAAAGAAGAACAACATGTTCCGTATACAAAAGAACATAATATATTTGCATTTAATAATTTAAATTTCCAACACGGCGCAGACTTCCATCCGGGCCATTATAAAATTTTAATGAAAACATTTGGCAGAGTTAAGTATCCGGAGTTGTTAGCAAAGCAATTGCAAGAAACAAAAGAAAAAGGATTCCCAATATGGGAAGTATAGCATATGAATAGAATTTCATTTGATGCAAATTTCTTTGAATTTAATTTGTTGGACAACTCTAAGTCCACGCCAGGTCGATTTTGGAACCTCAGTTTTGCTTTAGGTAAAGTAACAATTAAGGGATTGTATTTGGAATTTGGGGTATTTGAAGGACAGACTATTAATTTTATTGCAAAAAAAATTGGTTCAAACATTATATACGGTTTTGATTCTTGGCAAGGTATTCCTGAAGAATGGTTTATAAAAAACTCGTTAAGTGATCCAACTAAAAGTGTAACGTTTCCGATAGGAAGTTGGTCGGCAGAGAAACCTAAGGTTTATAAGAATGTTAAATTAGTAGACGGATGGTTTAAAGATTCGTTACCTGTTTTTATTAAAGAGACAGATATTAGCCCTATTGCTTTTTTACATATAGATTCTGATTTGTATTCTAGTGCAAAAACAATTTTTAATCATGTCGGCCCTTATATTGTTTCAGGTACTGTTATTGTCTTTGATGAGTGGCATGCACATGAACATGAACAAAAAGCATTTTTAGAATGGTTACAAGAATCTGATAAAACTGCTAGAATAGTAGCAGTGACAAATACCGGACAATGCACAGTAATAACTAATTAATTTAAGAAAATAATATGAATAACATAAACTCAGATAATCTAATATGGTCAGCATTAGAGGCTGCTCCGCTAGTTCCTCAGGACTGGGATTTATTTTGGTCAGCATGGAAAAAACATGCAGGTCCGAGCTATCTTTCTAAGTCGGATCCTGCCGGCAATAGAGTCTCAGAGACAAGCAAAGATAAAGAGTTCTTTAAAGGACTAAACATATATGCTAAAGATGAATCGGTATTAACCGACGGACATTGGAGTTTGCCATACTTAGACTACAAAGAAATTTTTCCAAATATCCTAGATGATATATATGCTGCAATGCCGTGGATTGGAGAAGTGCAAGTATGCAGGTTATGGAACAGTACTATACCAATTCCGTTTCATAGAGATTATACTACAGAAGCCATTGCATTACGAGCAATGATTTATGATGAAAATCCCACCGGCACTTTTAAAGTATTTAAAATGGGCTCAGGAGTTAACTACGTAAACTTACCAGCAGATACCAATTGGTTCGTATACAACAATAAGACATGTTTGCATGGATCAGTTAAGTCCGAGGGATTAGAAAAAATTATCCTTCTTATAGTACACACTCTTAAAGATAAGGATATGATGGAAGATCATTTCAAGAAGAGTGCTGAGAAGTTCCCTGGCCATTATAAGTATTCTTAATTCGATCAATAATAATGCGTTTTTCATCATTTGATAACGTAGACCATGCAGCTATTTCTTCAGTTGATCGATTACACCCGATACAGATTTTATTTTTAATTGTACAAATACTTTTACACGGATTAGGGACTAGTTTCATTTATGTATATTGATAAAGTTATAACATGGACGACTGATCCAGTCCTTGATGCAGTCTATGAAGATCTTAGAAGTAAGCACTATGCCAATACATCTCATCGTCTTTACACTAACTACGGTCCGGAACATGTTGCTGAACTCAGCGCCAAGAGTATTTATTGGGGATTAGACGGACTGCCAAAAATTGTTTGCAGCATTTTATCAAGATCATGCTGGCCTAATAATACGTACAGGATACTTAATAGATTATGGAAGCCCGAACTTAATTCGGGCGACACATTTTCAATTGATAACGGATTTGCATTATTAGTACAAGACCAACTTAGTTGGTGTAAATCTCACGGTGCGAGTGCGGTGTTCATGTCAAGACAAACATCCGGGCGCTGGCCAGAATGGGCTGCTAATACGTTAGGAAGTATGACTGGTATATCGTTTCATTTACCTACTCAAAAATTTTTAACTTGTAACAATGAAACAGACGACTCATGCTGGCAACGAATAATTTTTGTTGGCGACACTGATCTGTTAAATAACTGGAAGAATAGGCCAGCAAATGAAAGTTAGAAGATTAACCATTGATGATATTGATCAACTAACACAATTAGTTAACTCTAAATCATCAATAAATAGTGTAATTCCAGATAATATGTCTGCAATGTTGCAATATCGAGAAAGATGGCTACATGGTATGAAACTGCATTATCTATCCGGCAAAGATACTCATTATTTGTATGGTGCATTTAAAGATGACGAATTAATTAGTTGCATAGCATGGCGATGGGACTTGCCTGCACCGTGGGACGATGGATGGGTAGTAGGTAACTTAAAAGCAAAACCTGGATATTCAATACGTTCTAATGGGCTTTTAGAACTATGGACTATAATGTTTGAAATATGCGAAAAGCATGGACTAAAGCGGTGGCATATGGTTATTCCGCAAACTAATAGTAGACGTTATCAATCTGTTGCAGATCGATATTTTAAAGAAATTGACAGTAGTTATGATTACGAGTGGAGTATAATTGTTCCTCCTGATACAATTCCAGACGTTGATTGGGTGTGGGGCACAATGGGTAGGATTAAGTTAACTAGTGAAATACGAGTAAGAACAGGGACAAAGCGATGCGAACAAATTTAAAATTTAAAGACTACGTTAAAATAACATTTGATTATAAAAATCTATGGGGAGGACTAATCCCTATGCATTTATTAGGTGTATATGCCATAGTCTCAGCTCTTATGGGAAATTGGCAGACAATGAACTGGGCGTACTTAGCAGCCGGTTATTTTTGTATAATGATTTTGGGTGTAACTGTTTGTTATCACAGATTTATTAGTCATAAGAGTTTTGAAACTTACAAACCAGTTGAGTATATTATATTGTTTTTTGCTATGCTTGCAGGGCAAGGTAGTCCTATTTTTTGGACTGCCACTCATCGAGATCTTCACCATCCACATGCCGATAAAGAATTAGATCCGCATACTCCACAAAAAGGATTCTTTCACAGCTGGTTTCTATGGCTGTGGAAGATTGAAGAAAGCGATATTCCTTCTAGAAAAGTTATTGACCTATTGAGAAATCCAGTTTATGCATTTTGCCATAAGCACTACATGCCTTTATGGTGGGCCGCACATTTAGTCTTTGCATTGATCAGTATCGACTTTTGGTTATGGTTTGTTGTAGTACCTAGTGTAATTGCATTTAACAGTTACAGTATTACAAATAGTCTAACACATTATCCTATGTTAGGTTACAGAAACTATGATACAGACGACAATAGCACTAATGTACCATGGATGTGGTTCTTTGTATTAGGAGAATGTTGGCATAACAATCATCACGGTGATGCAAAGGCCAGTAACTTTGGAAAAATAAGATGGTGGGAGTTTGACCCGTCCGGGTATGTGATATCATTAATTAAAAAATGAGCTCAGTAACAATTTATAAAAAAGATGTTCCTATTAATAGGCCGTGTCATTTATGGGCGGAACAAACATTAAAACTTACTGAGCAAATGTCAAAATTGACATCAAAGTATTCTGGTGAAAATATAATTCGATTAAAAGTAGATCTAGACATTACTTCGCTACTTGCTAATATTAACAGAGCAACTGAAAAAAATAAATGGTGGGGATGGATTAATAAAAATACATATACCTCACATAGTGAACAAGGTAAAATAATACGACGATCTCAAGAAGGTATAGATTATTTAAATAGAAGTTCTTACTACGGCGGGTGGTCAATTAAACAAAATCCAGAATATTGTAAGAGCCAGAGAATAACACCAGAGGCCGCGGGCATGGGAGAGCTACCTAGTCCAATTAGTTGGTTTTTATTTAGCAGCCTTGGTTCTGAAATATATCAACGTCTCGAAGAAAGCCAACAAACATTGCCGCTGACACGTATTGCAGTTGAAGAAGGTTATCGAGCAGTAATTGATCGATTAATTCAATTTAACTTAATTACGGCTGAACAGGCAAATAATATTATAGAGTTTCCACCTGAAGAAAAGTTATCACAATTCCATAAAGAAAAAGATAGTTATTACGACACATGGAGTTTCAATGAATGGACTCCTAGTGCCTATGAAAGTGGAATTGCAGATTTAACTACAAATTCTAACTGCCAAGTTTTACGCAGTAGGGTTGCATGGCAACGAGGTGCATTTAGAGATTATAGAATTCGTAATAAAGATTACGAAGGTCAAAATGATCGATGGACATGGCATAGTGATGAACCTATGTGCCATAATACAAGACTTATTATTCCAATACAAACGTCAAGCGCATATGCACTGGAAGTTAAGGGTAAGAAACCTGAAGTATTTGAAACTGGATACGCATACACATTTAACACGAATATTGTCCATAGGCAAATACAAATTGATAATACTTCTAAACTAGATAGAATCTTTATAGTGTTAGGATTCAATCCGTGGTTCAATTGGGATGCTGAAGAACAGGCGTGGAAAAGTAATGAGTTTTATGGTAAGGTCCACCCGTTAGACATGCTAACTGAAGGGCTAATACTACCATCACTTACTATTGACAAGGAATTATTATGAGGGGAATTGCCAAGCAACCATTCATAGATTGTCAAGAGCATATCGATACTGCCACATTGAAAGAGTTAAATTTAGAAATATGTTCAGGAATTGCGTTAAGTGATATTAAGGCAGGGGTATACGGCCCGGGAGTAGTAGACGCAGATCAATACGGAAATTTCTTAGAGCTTAAAAACAAACTTAGTACTTCGGGAGAATACGGATGGAATCGTATGACCCATAATCAGCAAAATTTATTTTCTAAATTATATTTAAACTTATATAATCCGTCTACCACTGTATATTTAAGAGGTCCTCAGAAAGAATTAGATTCTAAAGTTGCTTATAGAAAAAAATGTTATAAGGAATTTTATGAATGGGATGATAACATTAATCATTTTCCTAAATTAAAAATTTGGCTAGATAATTTAATAGGATCAGTGTTTGAACAATATGGTAGGATTATTTTCTTTATACACGAACACGATTGTAAATTATTATTACATCGAGATGCACCAAAACAATTTCCTCACCGCACTGAATTTTTATGGCTTAATCCTATGATGATTAAAGACTTCTATGTGTATGATGATATTACACATGAAAAACATTCGGTTAAAACTCCAGCGGCATTTTTTAACGATTTAGATATGCACGGCGGAGAAGTGAGCTCGTCGATGACATGGAGTTTAAGGATTGACGGAGTCTTTACAGAAGAATTTAGAAAACGTATTGGAATATCCCAATACAAATTTTACTGATTGGTTATTATTTCAATAGTATAATTTGTATCAGTTTTTGCTAAATCATTTTGCCTCTGAGCATAATATCTAAGTAGGTCGTCTTTGATTTTGTCAGCCGCATCACTATCTGTCTCAGTGATTTCTAAAATAGTAAGCCAATTAATATCCGAATCGGGCGCACCTTTTTGCTGCTCAACTTTAATTGGCATTGATCGAAAATAGCTAAACGTATCGATAACCTCATCAATTGTCTGGCCCCCAGTTTGAATTAAGTGTTCTATAGCACTTTTCTTTTTACTAGAGTCAACCATACTATCTTCATTAGGATCCCAATTAGGACCACCTCTCCATATTACTTTAATAGTATGCATAAATTATATATTAATCAATTGGGGTAATTTCAGTATCACTTTCTATAATACCATTTTGTGCATTGTATGCTTTTCTTGCTTCGTTACACTCTATCACTCTTGGATCTGCTAGATATGCATTGTAGTCTTCTTGACTAGTCCAAGTTACTTTGTATGTCCAAGACAGTCCATCTGAACTGCCGACAATAGAATGATTGGACATTTTAGATGAATATGTCGTAATCCTATACGATTCATGGGCAACACTTTCCTGTAACTTTTGCCACCATTCGATACTGTTATTTGGTCGGGTGAAACTTTTAGTTATTTTAATCATAAGACTCTCCTTGTCTATACCTATATTTATATAAACGTTAGTTGGCTCTATAATATATATGGTAGAAATAATGGAATATAAATAGCTTGACTTAAAAATATTGCGATGTTACAATACTATATGACCAATGTATCGAAAAGCCCAAAACGCCACACCTTCCAAGCGGAAAACTATGTCAAACACTGTGAGGAAAAGGGTGAAGAGCCCAATCCCGACTATGTTAATATGTACAAGACTTGGCGAGAACAAGACGAAGAAAATATGATTGATCCAAAATGGCAAAAGAACAACATGGAATATGATCTTCGATCAACTGATTGGATACTGACCAAAGTTCGAGAGTCAGATAGCTATGCTCAAAATTTGTATGCAGCCATTTGCAACAACGATTTCTGCAAGCGTGAGTTGTGGCCTATTCTTAAAGAAGAATACTGGAGTGCCAGTTGGCGTAGTGCTGGCGGCATTATTGCAGATATGCGCGAACAAGGTGACTACATCGATTGGTACTGTAGCGGTATTGGTAATAGCAAAATGGGCTACGGTTTAACTGGCGCATATGGCACTAACTATGTGCCTGAGAAAATAGTTACAGAAGAAATTAAAGATGACCTATATAAATTAGGTTGGTTAGTGGTAGAACAAAAGGAAGATACCATATGAGTAGGTTAGAAGGTAAAATAGACAAAGGTTGGGGCTACGAAATTATTTGGGCAACTAATGATAAGTACTGCGGTAAGTTGCTGTGTTTTGAGCATCCTGGAGCTAAGTTTAGTATGCATTTTCATAAAGAAAAAGAAAAGACTTGGTTTATAAATGCAGGTAATTTTATGTTAAGATACCTTGATACTAAAACAACAGAATTAAAACAAGTAGCATTAAAAGAGGGCGACGTATGGAATGTTCTTCCGTTAGTTCCTCATCAATTAATTGCAATGGCACCTGACTCAATTATATTCGAGGTCAGTACTCCTGATTCGGTGGACGATGTTTATAGAGTAGCACCAGGCGATAGTCAAACTAAAAAGGTATTAGAAGATGGAAAAGAAAACATTCCTAGTTGAAGAATTATTTGAGGACATACCTGGCGATCCAGATAATGTTATTATGAAAATTCCGCCGGAAATCTGTGAGCAGATGGGATGGACCGTAGGTGTTGAACTAGACATCACTGTTGAAAACGGCGCATTATCTATTAAAAAACATGGCTAAAAATTCAGAACTGATTGAGCTTGTTGGGGTAGTTACCGAAGTACTACCTAATTCAACTTTTAGAGTTAGAGTAAATAACATGGCACATGAAATAATCTGTTACATGGGTGGCAGATTAAAGCAACACAAGATCAAAGTCATCATGGGTGATGGCGTTAAAGTAGAAGTCAGCCCCTACGATCTTACCAAAGGGCGTGTAACCTATAGACTATGATGTGAATACTAATCTTTATGCGGTTCGCAGTATATGTACAAGTATAATGACTGAAGCCCATACAGGTTCTAAGTTTCGCAGCCTATTGGCAAAAATTCGCAAGCACTTTCAATCTTTAGATTTAGTCATACGCACTAAAAGAATAAAGACTCTAGAAGTTAATGAATTTTACATTAACGCATTTTATGACAGCATTGCCGATCACGAAAATGAATGTCCCATAGAAGTAATAGTATATCACAATATTAATCCAGACGAGTTTTTTGAACACACACAAGTTGGACAATTCTTAGTTCAATTATATGACGCAGTAGTGCATGAATTAAAACATCAAGAACAAGGACGAGCCAGAAATTATTTGCCCAATCCATATGTTGTTGACCTTGAGTCCACTGCTAGCTATCTAACTGATCCTGATGAAATCGATGCTTATGCACTTAGCATTGCAATTGAGCTGATTCGTAATTTGGGTAGAACACGTAGCATACAGTATCTACATCGTGCCAGTCGATTGGCCAATGTTCGTCCAAAAGGATTGTATGCAAGCCCAAACTTGTTTGCATACTTTGAAACTTTTGAGCATCTTGAACATCCTGTTATCCGTAAGTTGTTAAAAAAAGTGTTTTTGAACTTAGAAACGGTTGACAAGATGGCTGTTTTCTATTAAAATAGTCATATCGTAACTGCAATAGAAAGCACAAAATGTCTGCTACAATTTCTGTCCAAACGGTCCTTGAACTGGCTTGCTCTGCCCAACGGGTTAACGGCAGCTATATAAAAGAATTGGAATGGCTGTACGATGCTGACGGTAATCCTTTGGCTCGAAAAGATCCAAATAAAACTCTTATCCAGTTGACTATGGGCCTGACGGAGTGGCACGACGAGCCACGTAGGCCACCTGCACTTGAAGTGACCGAAGCTGATAAAACTCAAGCAGCCGAAATTCGACAATATTTTAAGCGCCTGTTGTTCTCTGCGGTTATTGGAGATAACGAGTTTCAAACTACTGTTAACAAACTCCTTAGTTCAGAAACTATGTCTCCAAAAGAAATTGGATACGTGGCTTGCCTTCCTAGCGTTCATGTGAGAGATAAAGTTCGCACTACTATGAAGCGTGGCCTCCGTGAATGTGAATCTGGATTTATTGCAGAGATTGGTAAAAGCATTGTTGACAAAGACTGCGAGATTATTGAAGTTAAACGCTCAAATAACTTTGACGCCTATAATATTCTTGCTATAATAGACAATAAGATTGTCAGCTGGTTTAGCAAGCATGAGTTGAAAGTTGGTAATTGCATTGTGCAAAAAGCCAAAGTAAAACAACATGGTGAAAATTGGCTTACAAAGAATTCTGAGACACGACTTAACTATGTAAAGGCGGCGCAATGAAACAAGAACTAGACGAACTGCTGTGCAAGAAGTACCCAAAGATGATGGTTAACCGAGACAAGTCCATGATGGAAACTTGTATGTGTTGGGGATTTGAGGTCGGTGATGGCTGGTTTCCAATCTTAGATCAGCTTATGGGTAATATCCAACATCACATTGATTGGCGGAATAAAAAGAGTGAAGTTGTACCACAAGTCACACTAGACCAAGTTAAAGAGAAGTTTGGCACACTGCGTTTTTATTACACAGGTGGAGATGATGAGATTAGTGGCATGGTACGTATGGCAGAAAGCATGAGTGGTGTTATGTGTGAAGAATGCAGTGCTCCTGCCGAAACACATGGTCCTGGATGGATCCGTACTATTTGTAAACCTTGTGAAGAAGCACGTGAAGTTAAACGTGCAGAAAGTTTAAAAGAATATGAAAATAAAATTAGTTAGTGACCTACATTTAGAGTTTTCTGACATCAACATTAAAAACGATGAAGGTGCAGATGTGCTTATCCTCGGTGGCGACATTATGATTGCCCAAGATCTGCACGACCATCATGCCGCAGACTTCAACCCCTACAGCAATGGTGCTTTAGCAGACCTTAGTCGTAAGATGCAGAGAGTTTCTCGTTTCCGTGATTTCTTCAAGCGTTGTAGTTTCCAGTTTCCGCATGTTATCTACATCATGGGTAATCACGAATTCTACAATGGCAAGTTCTACGCTGGTATTGATTATATGCGTGAAGAGTGCGCCAAGTACTCTAACGTCTACATGTTAGAACAAGACATGAAGATTATTGACGATGTTGTGTTTGTAGGCGGAACACTTTGGACTGACATGAACCGGCGTGATCCGCTTACGATGCATGCCATTGAAGGTATGATGAACGACTTCCGTATCATTAAAAACGACAAGAGAAACTATGCCTCTATGAGTTCGTTGGATGTTGCTATTAGGCATGATAAGACACTGGGCTATATTAAACATATTGTTCAAGAGCACAAGGACAAGCGGTGTGTAGTAGTTGGGCACCATAGTCCTAGTTTTCAAAGCTGTCATCCAACGTATGCTCATGAAACACTAATGAACGGTGGATACCATAGTGACTTGAGTGAGTTCATTATGGATCATCCGCAGATTGTGTTGTGGACACACGGACACACTCATCATCCTTTTGATTATGTCATTGGTGAGACTCGAGTCGTATGTAATCCACGTGGTTATGAAAACGATGGCTACAGTGAGCAAACTGGATGGAACCCTAACTTAGTATTGGAAATATAATGTACTTAAAAATTACAAACCTAAAAAAAGCTACAGACGCATTAGTTGGTATGATTGTTCCGGAGCAATGCTACGGCAACATTGGCAAACTTGTGGAAGATGAGATGGAAAAACTTGGTTATGACATTAATCGAGGTAAAGGAACTGACTTATTAGCAATTGGTGTTGAGATTAAAACTAGGGGATTAGAAGCAACTTCAGCACAAACAATTAGCTCTATGACAGTTTCTGACATTATTGCAACGGCATACAAGGATTCAATTATCTTTAAAAAATTCCAACAACAATTTAGAGTCCATCATATTAAAAAACTAGATGGCTCTACTGTTATTGTTAGTGCAAAAATGTACAACTTTGCATTTCCAAAAATTCAAGATGTAGCTGAGGCAGCATATGAAGCGGCCAGATCGGTTATGATTGATCAAATAAAAAACTGTGATGGCCAGTGTGACGATTACGTCCGAGGAATATTATCTAATGGCTTGCCGGCTTGCGGCTACTGGGAAAGAAAAGAGAACACTAATAGTTTTGATTTTAGATTTCCCACAGTAGTAATGGAACAATTTGAAGAGATTGCAATTAACTCATCAAACAGATTATTTGATTTTGCTGAATAAGGAATAAAAATGAGTATTATTGAACTAACAAAAACAACAGCACAAAATATATACGAGATGTTAATGCAATTAGCTAATCATATAGAAAAACTTGAAGCTGAGAATGCAGACCTTAAAAAGAAACTGGGTGCGCATGATGACGACCTTAAGTGAAACAGACTTAATCAAATTTAAGAAATGGCTTAAGAGTCATTTGCGTATGGGACCGGTTACTGTTACTTTTACTAAAAAAGATGGTACCGAACGTGTGATGAAGTGTACTACTGACGCTACATTGATTATGTTTAAAGATCCAACTATTTTAGAAAGCAAAGGATCAACACGTAAAGTTAATGAAGATATCATACCAGTGTACGATCTTGAAAGTTCTGCGTGGAAGAGTTTCCGATGGGACAGTATTAAACAAGTGAGCTTTACACTATGAGACAATACATTGAAGATACCTGTGAGATCATCTGCGATACTAATGGTCGAAAGATTGTAGCAGATGTCCTAGATTTCAAAGATCGTCAATATCTTAAAGTAAGTGTTGACAAGAGTGTTAAGGTTCAGTTACAATGGAACGGTAAGTTTTACGAAGGTAGTGTTGCTGGTCTAACATTTAGTACAGACGGCCCAACTGTTAAAAATTATAAGCAAGGTAGATAATATGAAAATTGGATTAAGCTATAGTCGTTGCATACTTGACATTGTTGAAGGACGGGTGGATATGGATGATGTATTGGTTTTAATTACTCGTACAGACTTTGATCCACGAGATGACAAACAGTGGTCCGGTATTTGGTCCGGATATTGCTTAGGTGGTATGAGTAATCCAGAATGGGGTCATTATGACTTCCATAGTAAGGACGATGAAAACAAGTTCCGTAGTGTGAGCATAATGCTCTATACTGATGGCAAGATGCATCAGCCGCGCCAATTTGGCACCCATCCTAGACGTCGGCCGGAATTCTGGTTAGAAACAGTTCTTCCAACTGAAGAATTAGAAAAGAACCCTGCGGCAAAACTTGCTTGGGAAAAGTTTCAAACAGTTGCCAGTTTAACCAATGTAAATTTAGATAAGGATTATCAATAATGCCACGCTTAATACCCACAGTCATTGAGTCAGAACCACGTGGTGAACGTGCCTATGACATCTACAGCCGGTTACTCAAAGATCGCATTGTCATGCTAGACAGCGAAGTCGACGAGCATAGTTCGAGTATTTTAGTGGCACAACTATTATTTTTGGAGAGTCAAGGCAATGAGGATATTACGTTCTTTATTAACAGTCCAGGTGGAAGTGTTACTGCTGGTCTTGCTATTTACGATACAATGCAGTTTATTAAACCTGATGTAGCAACCTATGTTATGGGTCAGGCTGCTAGCATGGGATCGTTCCTAGCACAAGCGGGTGCGGCCGGCAAGCGTTTTGTGCTTCCAGAAAGTCGTACAATGATTCATCGTGTAAGTTCAGGTACACGTGGCACCAGCGGATCAGTACACGTACAAGAACTACAGTTTGAAGATGCTAAACGTAGCTTTGAAGAAAGCCAACGACTGAACAAACGCCTAACAGAACTGTATGTACGCCATAATACTGCGGGCAAAACTTATGATGAACTTTTTAGCAATATGAAGTTTGACACTTTCCTAAGCGCAGACGAAGCTGTAGCCTACGGACTAGCTGATAAAGTGATCTCAAAACGTCCGTAATGAAAACTATATACTATGCACATGCAAGTCAACCAGACTTATATTATAAAGATTTTATGACCTTTCAGGCTCCGGATTCTTTATATAAAGACGTGTTAAATGATAAGGATGAAAAAAATAACTGGAACAATTTTATGGATTGTCCAGCATTTTTAAAATCTATACATAATACTTTTATTATAAGATTGCCGTGGACTACTGAACGTATAATTGATTTTAATTCTGGTAAATTCTTAAATTCTAAGAATGAGCTAGACGCAATTTCTGAGTATTTCCTGCCAAAAGATTCATCACGAAATAATAAATTAATGATGAATGTATATCATCATATGCTATATTTTTGCGAGGACAGTATGGAAGTCACGGCAATGCCTGCATACTTGCATTCTACAGATTTACAAACAAAATGCATCTATATACCCGGAACTTTTGATATCTCAAACTGGTTAAGACCAGTTGATGGAGCAATGGAACTCCGCCAAGGTGTAAACTCTTTAAAAATAAACACCAATGATCCAATGTATTATATTAAATTTAATACAACTGAACCTATCAAATTTGTAAGATTCAATGTGACTGCTGAATTATGGGGATTAGTTAACGGATGTGTACAGCATAAACTCCACCAACCCAGAAAAGGATTGGCATATCTTTATAAAATATTTCAGCATACTGGAATGAAATCACTAGTGCTTAAACATATAAAAGCAAATATAATCAAGTAATTCTACTATAAAGTGCGTAGTTAATAGGTATAGACGCTACACTTAAATATGTATAATAGGAGAGTGCTGTGTCAAGAAAACCATTTAACTGGTCGTTGTTAGACAGAGAAAACCTGTACACTATGATGTACGAGTTAAAGCCTTATGTAGTGGGAAAGCGCCTTGCCATTAAAACCCTACAAAAACTATTAAGTAATCACCTTAAATTTCATCTTCCTATTAGGGTTAGACTAAAGCGTGATCCTACACACGATAAAGGCATCGTTTATATAGGTGGAGCATACTATGCTCACTATGATCAAGAAGAACGTAGTCAAATTGAAATAAATTTTAGTTATAGGTCTACTAGTGCTGAAATTAAACTTTCAGATAATCGGTGGAATAGGATGTGCAGACTGTTTGCAGACACTATCCTACACGAAATAGTACATCTAAGACAATATCGCACTAGGCAGTTTAAAGATATTCCCGGATATGAAAGTACAGCCTACTATGCCAGAGATCGTAAAGAGCAAGAGTATTACGGTCATAAAGATGAAATGGGCGCATTTGCATTTAATATTGCCTGTGAGTTAAATGATAAGTTTGGCAGCGATTTCGATGCAGCCAAACAATATTTGGATAGTAATCTAGCCAAACGTGCCAAAAAGTCCTGCTGGCACAAGTACATGAACACATTTGATTGGAATCACAATCATACAGTTATCCGATCTATGAAGAAGAAAATCATCCGAAACTTGCCATATACCCAACTAGGTAAGCCATTTAAAACTCCAGACCACTTGACTTACTAACGGTTAGACTGTATAATATACATATTAAACAGTAGAAAGGTCTATTCATGTTCGATCCTTGCCAGAATGTAATTTCCACCCTTGAAGATCATAACAGTCGTTTGAACAAAGAAGCTATTATTCTTGTCCAAGCAGAACAGGGCAACGATGAATTCTTTCACGGTTGCCGGCTTGCATTAGACCCTATGATCACATTTGGTATTAAACAAGTAAAGGAAAAGAATGATAAAGACGGTCCTGGCCTATCTTGGGATATGTTTACTCTCGCTCTTACTGGTTTTACTAATCGTACAGTTACCGGCAACGCCGCCAGAGATGTACTTGATCAGATGATGGCATCTGCCACTAAGGCACAATGGAATGGTTGGTACCGACGAATTATTATTAAAGACCTACGTGCCGGATTTAGTGAAAAAACAATTAACAAAGTAGTAGAGAAGAAATATGCTGACTATGCTATTCCTGTGTTTGGTTGCCAACTTGCTCATGACAGTGCCAATCACGAGACAAAGGTGTCTGGGAAGAAACTTATCGAAGTTAAACTTGACGGAGTACGAGTTATTACTATCGTCAGGGCCGACGGTCGTGTTGATATGTTTAGTCGTAACGGTAAAGAGCTTGCTAACTTTCCTCACATAGCAGAACAAATCAGTCGAGTAGTTAAGGCAAAGAGTACAAGCAAAGATATGGATTTGGTACTCGATGGTGAAATTATGTCTAGCAGTTTCCAAGACTTGATGAGGCAAGTACACCGCAAGGACAATGTAGAAGCAGGCGATGCAGTACTCAACTTGTTTGATGTGTTACCATTGGAAGACTTTGAAAAGGGTATCTATAATAAAACTCAACGTGTCCGTAGCACAATGGTTAGTTTTTGGGTCAATCAGAATAAAGATATGTTACCGAATGTAACTGCACTTACAAACGAAGAAGTTGACCTAGATACTGTAGAAGGTCAAACTCGTTACAAAGAAATCAATGCCAAAGCAGTTGCTGGCGGATACGAAGGAATCATGATTAAGGATCCAGAAGCACCTTATGAATGTAAACGTAGTGTAGCTTGGCTGAAGTTGAAGCCGTTCATTGAAGTATCATTGGAGGTAACTAATGTTGAAGAAGGCACTGGTAAGAATGTGGGAAGACTTGGAGCATTCGTGTGCTCCGGTATGGACGATAGGAAGCTCATTACCGTCAATGTTGGTAGTGGCTTTAGCGATGATAATCGAATTGAGTTTTGGAATAGCCGCAGTAGTGTTATTGGTAACATTGTTGAAGTAAGAGCAGATGCTGTTACACAGAATCAAGATGGTACATATAGTTTGCGCTTTCCTCGATTTAAAGGATTCCGTGGATTTGTGCCAGGAGAAAAAATATGAGCAATACCATTAAAATAAAAAGATTGTTTGCTCTAGTTATTAGTCTTTTATGTATTACATTACACGCTCAGGAACGTGCAGTTGTAGATAACAACAGTGTAGATCTGTATATTACTAAAGAAGCAGCCTCTACTATTTTATACATTCCTGGATGTAGCGGTCTTGATAATTTTGGAAAAAAATATCAAGAGTTTCATCGGTCTAAATTTAAAGAAATATGGCCCGAAGCTAATATTGTAATCTCACAATATGTTAACGATTATACACAGGGATCAGTAGATGGCAGGTGTGACTGGAAAGGCTCCGATCCCAGACTACAGGGCAAACAATCATTTGATCAAGCAGTGCATACTATTAAGATTGCTACTTGGATTAAACAACAATCTTGGTCAAACGGAGTTGTTCATTTATTTGGATTTAGTTGGGGAGGCCGGGTAGGATTATGGCTTCCAGGAGATATTCGAGGCAACGCCGAAGTTTTTAAATCAGTAGCATTAATTTGGCCCGATTGTCGGCCAACTGATAAATTAACTGCTGGAGTATTACATACCCCAACACGTATCTGGGCAACTGAAGAAGATCCGTTAAGTATTCCAACAAATTGTCCAACCTTCTATACTGGCGATAAAAGTAAATTAACTTTAAAATTGTTCCCTGGTAATAATCATAGTTGGTTTGACGGTCCATTTTTTCAGCCTTTTAATAGATATTGGCCAGTACAACAAGTTTGGGTAAGGCATGCATTTAATCAAAAATGGACTGATCAAACATTTGTAGAATGGAAGAAATGGATCGATGAGATCTAATAATATTTGGAAAAACTATGACTGAGATTAATAGAGTAACTGCGCAAAATGCAGAGGCATATCGACAGACAGAAATTAAAAAGCTGGACAAGCGACATGAAGAGCTACGACTAGAAGAACAGCGTGTGAGATTAAATCTCAAAGCCAACGAAGAAGCAAGAATTGAAATGAATCGCCGGATGAATCGGCCGGGACAAAATGTAGATAGGATGGCTTGATATATGACTGCTACATTACTAGAAGAAGGTGGTGTTTGGGAAACTGTTAATAGTGATAAATTTCGAATTTTACATGTTATTGATCTCGAGGGTCGTACATGGGTTCATTATTACTCGATCAACAGAAATATAGAACACAGTTGTTTGTTGGAAAGTTTTTTGGAAAGATTTAGTCAAGTACCTAAATAAGGAGAATTATATGTTTGGTGCAAATTATATGGATAGAAGTATTTTAAGTTACCGTAGTGCTAGTGAAATCAATTCAGCAATGGGCCGTGTTTACGGACATATGAGTTTGGCTGTTATTGTATCAATGATTGTGAGTTACTTTGTGGGCACTAGCCCAGAGCTGTTGGCTTTCTTTTTTACAGGTGTGATGAAGTGGATTGTGATTTTTGCTCCACTAGCGGCGGTGTTTGGTGTTAGCTATGTGTTAGGAAACAATCCCAGCAAGGGTATAGCACAACTTTGCCTGCATGGGTTTGCGGCGTTGATGGGCTTGAGTTTTGCCACAATCTTTGCTGTGTTCACCATGGGATCAATTGTGTCAGCGTTCATGGGTGCGGCAATACTGTTTGCAGTAATGAGTGGTTACGGCTACTTTACCAAACGCAGTCTTGATAGCCTTGGCAAGTTTATGTTTGTGGGATTGATTGCAATCATTATTGCCAGCATTGTTAACATCTTTATTGGTAGCACAGTAATGCAAATGGTGATCAGTGCGTTGGCAATCATTATCTTCTTGGGATTAACCGCTTACGATACACAACAGATTCGTGAAGAACTAAGTGTAGAAACTAGCGATGCAGCTGAAGTTCGCGGTGCATTGACTCTTTACATGGACTTTATCAACTTGTTTATCAACTTGTTACAACTGTTCGGGGACAGAAAATGATGCGTGAATTTATCAACATTGTAGAAGGAGTTGCCATTACCGACGACTGGTTCAAGGACGGTGGTTTCAAAACTTACAAACGCCCTGCTAAAGAACATTACGAGGTTGCAGACGAGCCTGGTACTATTGACACTCTAGAAGGTCCAGTTAAGTACCCTGCAGGCTACTATATCATGACTGGACCAAAAGGTGAGCAG
>Ga0304728_1001123_pt1 | contig 19744 bp, 16 predicted proteins | sample C_130625_MF_Meta_FD_190476 | JGI IMG/M metagenome (GOLD analysis project Ga0304728, IMG submission 190476) | Freshwater microbial communities from Lake Croche, Canada to study carbon cycling - C_130625_MF_MetaG (v2) (version 2) | ecosystem: Environmental > Aquatic > Freshwater > Lake | place... | reverse complement strand
TTTCAATGAGTGCCCTAATTTGTAATTGCGCTGAGGCTACTGTTTTTAAGGGTGCATAACATGTCCCCTTGTAACAAATATAAATCCCTGGTTCTTTATAATTTTTCGCAATAGGAAGGTTCTGGTGATAGGCAACTAAAGTCTCATTTCGTTTCAAGTCGATGAGGTCTTTCAACTCCAATGTTCCATCGTCTATAACTACTATTTCTATAAAACCTGTTTGCATGGTCAACAACAATATTCCCCAGTTAGAATAAGAGCTCCCATATTGTTCCATGCCTTCATAAACATTCAGAAGCATTTGTTTTGCATCTAAAAGCCATTGCTCATTTCTATAATAGTGTCCTAAGCGATAAAAGTTCATGGCCATTATAGAATTGCTTGAAGAAATTACATTGTCATTCAATTCCATTTTACGGGCAATCAAGGTACTTTTTTCTGTTGTAAAGTAGCACATTCTACTTTTTGGATCTTGAAAATCACGCACTACTATTGCAGTTAATTGTTGCGCCCTTTCGATATATTTTAATTCTTGACTGACTTGATAAAAGTCAATTAAGGCACTAATCACAGCAGCATAGTCCTCTAAAAACCCATCTATTTTAGAGCTGCCATTGGTGTAAACATGTTGAAGTGTACCGTCTTCACAAATCTGAGATGTTATAATCCAATCTAATGTATTGCGGGCCATATTTAAAAAATCATCGTTTCTGAAGACACGATACGCATCACACAAACCGATGACTGCTAAGGCATTCCACGAAGTCAAGCATTTATTGTCAAGTCCCGGAGCTACTCTTAACTTTCTTGCAGATAAAAGAAGCTCATTAATCTTATTGCGCTGGAGCTTAAACTCTTTCTGAGACCTTCCGATTTTTTGAGCAAAATGCTCATCGGACTCTGTTTTTAATAATATATATTTATCCTCTTCCCAATATCCATGCTTGTTAATAGAATAAAAATCTTTAACCCATTCAAATTCTTTCCCTAGAATAGTTTTTAATTCATCTTCCTTCCAACAGTAATATTTTCCTTCTTCGCCTTCACTATCAGCATCTATCGCGCAATAAAAAGCCCCTTTATCATCCATCATTTCATTTTGCATCCAAGCGATGGTTTGATAGACAACATGTTTATACGACTCATTTTTATAAGCCTCATACGCTAATGAATAAAGTGAAATCAACTGACCATTATCATAGAGCATCTTTTCAAAATGAGGTACTTTCCATAACATGTCAACAGAATATCGATAGAATCCACCACCAAGGTGATCATAAATTCCGCCAGAACATATTTTATTCAATGTTAAGATGACTTGATTGTTGATCTTTGAGTCCAAAAATCTTTGTCCATAGCGCATCAAAAACAACCAATTATTGGGTAAAGGGAATTTTGGAGCTCTTGTTTGTCCCCCTTCAATAGTATCAAAATTTCGGGACCAACGAATACACATTTCATGTAGTTTTTCATTGCTCAAATCAGAAAGATCTTGTGCTTCAATTATCTGTTCACTTTCTTGAACCCCCAAATGTAAATTACTGGCATATTCAAGTACTTTTTCTGGTTCTTTTTCTACCATTTGAACAATGGATTGAAGTACATGCATCCATTTCTGTTTTGGAAAATAAGTCCCTCCATAAATAGGTCTACCATCTGCCAGAGTAATACAGTTGAGCGGCCACCCTCCTTGCTGGGTCATCAATTGAACAGCGCTCATGTACACTTGATCCACATCTGGACGTTCTTCCCGATCTACTTTTATATTGATAAAATGAGCGTTCATGAGTTCGGCAACTTCCTCATCTTCAAAACATTCCTTTTCCATGACATGACACCAATGACAAGCAGAATATCCTATACTTATCAGTACTAATTTATTTTCTTTTTTAGCTATTTCAAACGCGTCATTTGACCAAGCAACCCAATTGACAGGATTGTTGGCATGCTGCAATAAGTAAGGTGAATTTTCTTTTGAAAGTTGATTTAGAGGCATGGAGCAAAATTGAACTGAGACAAAAGTGCTAATTTATCCTGATAGAATCGTACAAATTTAGATGGAAAGTACCTGCAAAGCATCTGTTTTAGTAAATGGTCTAAAAACTTACGGAAGTTCTTGGATATTTACCTTACTGCTCGGACAATAAAGAATTTTTAAAATATAGTGTAGTAGGTGATCATTGAGATATCAATAATTAGGCAGACAAAACTTGCTTTCATAATATATTTCATTGGGTACACCGCTAGTAAAAGACTCAATGTTATCATGGTTGGAATCACCACTAAAATCAGAGAAAAAGTATTTTGAATCGCTCCAACACCCACCGCAATTCCTCCCAAACAGCCAATCAAAAGTATGATTGCTGCAGTGTATCCAAATCGATTAAATTCGATCTCTTGTTGTTCTTTCGCTTCCATAGTATAAGTATTAAATAATAAGACAAAGTTCTTGTTGGAAAGAGAAAAATAAAATGATAGCGATTAGTTTTATTCATGATTTTAATCAGTTTTAGGGTTCTAAACCAATATTATATACCAATAAACTTGACAAAGGGGGTATAGATGATGTATCTTTGCATGCGCTTTGTGAAAATGGCGTCTAAAATATAGTCATGAGTAAAATGAAATTATCGGAGTTTAGCTTCGATTTACCAGAGGAATTAGTTGCAGAATACCCGTCAGAAAATAGAGATGAAGCACGATTAATGGTACTGCATCGTAGTACTGGTAAAATTGAGCATAAATTATTTAAAGATGTACTCTCTTATTTCGACGAAGGAGATGTAATGATTAGAAATAATACACGTGTTTTTCCTGCTAGAATGTATGGTAATAAAGAAAAGACAGGTGCGAAAATTGAAGTTTTCTTGTTAAGAGAATTGAATAGAGAGAGTTTATTGTGGGATGTACTTGTGGATCCAGCACGTAAAATAAGAATTGGTAATAAATTATATTTTGGTGATGACGATTCGTTAGTAGCAGAAGTAATTGACAACACCACTTCTAGAGGAAGAACATTGAGATTTTTATTTGATGGACCTTATGAAGATTTCAAAGCTAAAATTACTGAGTTAGGAGAAACGCCTTTACCTAAATACATCAAACGAGCAGTTGAAGCTTCTGATGAAGAGCGTTATCAGACCATTTTTGCAAAAGAGGAGGGTGCAGTTGCAGCGCCGACAGCAGGATTACATTTTTCTAGGGAATTGTTAAAGAGATTAGAATTGAAGGGAATTAATTTCGCTGAGGTTACTTTGCATGTTGGCTTGGGTACTTTTAGATCCGTAGAGGTAGAAGATTTAACCAAGCACAAAATGGATTCAGAACAAGTTATTATTACAGAGAGAGCGGCTGATATAGTGAATGAAGCTAAGAGAAATAAAAAACGCGTTTGTGCTATTGGGACTACTTCAATGAGATCGATTGAAACTTCTGTTTCGACAGATGGAATGCTAAAGCCTTTTGACGGATGGACGAATAAATTTATTTTTCCTCCTTATGAGTTTTCAATAGCGGATAGTTTAATTACTAATTTCCATACCCCGTTGTCTACTTTATTGATGATGATTTCAGCTTTTTGTGGTCATGAATTGATGATTCAAGCCTATCAAGAAGCCATTAAGGAAAAGTATCGTTTTTACTCTTATGGTGACGCGATGTTAATCATATAAATTTCAAAAAGCCCTTAATTAAGGGCTTTTTTTATGAAGATAATTTTAAGATGTCGTACCAAACAGTTCTTACTTTACGCGGCTGCTTGCGGTACTTTTTAATCCGCTCCATTCCACTAAGTGCATTTTTATATAGCCTACTGGAATTTTAGCTCTTACAAGAATTGGGATTTTATTAGCATCCTTGGTTACCCAAAAATTCACATCCTCTTCATTTTTAAACAAGCGTCCTGTTTGAACAACAGGGACAAATTTATAGCAATTGAATTTCCCCAATCGTGTATGGATAATTTCATCTCCAACATATTTTATTTTCAAGGTAAACAGTTCATCATCCATGAAACACGGAAAATCAAAAACCTTGTCTTTTTTTATGTTTTTATAATCAAGTGTTCTTGCATAATAAAAAGATGAAATCATATCTTGAGTTCCCATAGGCATTTTAAATGATTTGCCTTTTCCGTTATACACTTTCTTTATATCATGTTTGAAGGTGTAATCTTGCTTAATTTTATAGCCACCTTCATCTACGCGCCTTACAAAATACCAAGGAAACATACTTTTCTTATCTAAAAATGTTTCATAGGTGTCCTCGACCTTAAAAACAGAATTAAAGGCTCCCAAAGACCTTCCTGTTGCAATGGCGTGGATCAATTCACGTCCATTCCCTTTTTTGCTTGTCGATTTTACTTCCAATATGGCTTCTCCAGCATCTATTATCCCGTAGGAAATTCGATACCTTAATTTTTCTCCAATTTTGAATGCATCATTTTCAACAATCGGGAAACCACATGGAACGCTACTGGATAATAATCCAAAAAGAATAATTGTGCTGAGTAATAATTTTATTTGCCTTTTCATAATGTAGGTTTTCAGTTTCAAACCAAACAATGTGCCAAGCCCATTAATCCATTAAAGAAAGGATATAATTATTTTTTTTACCCTTTCCAATTAAGATAAACTTCCCATTGATTAAGTCGTTCTTGGTGAGCTTACAATTTTCATCTACTTTTTCTTTATTCACGGAAATTGCATTGGCTTTTAATTCACGTCTAGCTTCTCCATTGGAGGAAAGAAATCCAGATTTTCCGGCTAATGCATCAATTATGGAGAAACCATTCTCTAGATCTTCTTTATTAATATTCGCATGTGGCACTCCATCAAAAATACTCAAAAAGTCTTCATTGCTCAATGACATTAGATCTGCCGCTGTAGATTTCCCAAAGAGAATATTAGACGCTGAAATAGCGGTCGCTAAAGCTTCTGCACCATGAACCCGCAAGGTAATATCCTCCGCTAAGGCCTTTTGCAAAGTGCGTAGGTGAGGAGCTTCATTATGTTCCTGTTCAAGTGCCTCAATAGTAACTTGATCTTTTAAGGTAAAAATTCGGATGAAATTTCCAGCGTCCGCATCGGAAGCATTCAACCAATATTGATAAAAAGCATAAGGTGATGTTTTGTCTTTGTCCAGCCAAACATTTCCGCCTTCAGTTTTACCGAATTTAGTTCCGTCAGCTTTTTTAATCAAAGGACTGGTAACAGCAAAAGCTTCGTTCCCGTTTTTTCTTCGAATCAATTCTGTTCCTGTAACAATATTTCCCCACTGATCAGAACCGCCCATTTGAACAATACAATCTTTGTGTAAGTTCAAGTGATAAAAATCGTACCCTTGAACCAATTGATAGGAAAATTCTGTAAAAGACATCCCTGTCTCAAGTCGATTCTTCACAGAATCTTTGGACATCATATAATTTACTGTCAAGTGCTTGCCTGTATCTCGAATAAAGTCCAAGAAGCTCATATTTTTAAACCAATCAAAATTATTCACCATTTCAGCAGCATTCTCCCCAGAAAAATCTAAAAATCGCATCAGTTGGCTTTTCACACAAGCCACATTATGTAAAAGAGTAGCTTCATCGAGTAGGTTTCTTTCTTGAGATTTTCCGGAAGGATCTCCTACCATTCCAGTAGCGCCTCCAACCAAAGCAACAGGTTTATGTCCAGCTCTTTGAAAATGAACGAGAATCATAATTTGTACCAAACTACCAATATGTAAAGAGTCTGCTGTTGGGTCAAAACCTATATAACCAGAGGAGACTTTCTTTAAAAGTGCTTCTTCAGTACCAGGCATAATATCATGAATCATCCCCCTCCACCTTAATTCGGCAATAAAATTTGACACCATTATTATTTGGTTAATTGTTTAAATACATCCTCTAAAGATTTGCGCTCCACTTTAAGTGTTAGCACTAACCACTGTTTTGTTTGTGCAAATTGTGCAATCTCTTTTCTCAAGTCAAGATCTTCATCGGATTCTATTAACCAGCCTTCATTGAAGGATTCTATTTTTCTAGCGCCAGGAATATCTTGTAAATCTTTTTTCGACAACTTAATACCAAATTCAACATATACCGTTTGCTGATCAAAACCTTTTTTCAGACTGGAAGCATTGTCATTTGCGACGATTTGACCCTTACTTATAATGACAATTCTATCACAAATGGCCTCAACTTCCTGCATGATGTGTGTAGACAACATTACCGTTTTCTCTTTTCCAATATTGGTAATTAGCTCTCTAATTTCAACCAATTGATTTGGATCTAATCCAGAAGTAGGTTCATCTAAAATCAACACCTCAGGATCGTGAATAATAGCCTGCGCTAATCCAACTCTTTGGCGGTAACCTTTAGATAAAGCCCCGATTTTTTTATTTTGTTCCACATCTAAACCCACAGCGTTGATCATATCTTTCACACGATTGCTTAGATTTTTTACTTTATAGATCCCGCCAACAAATTCTAAGTACTCTTTTACATACATATCGAGATACAAAGGATTGTTTTCGGGCAGATATCCTATTAATTTCCTGGTTTTTAAATTATCAACATCTACTTTCATTCCACAGACCATGATTTCTCCTGAGTTGGCAGGGACGTATCCAGAAATTATTTTCATTGTCGTTGATTTACCTGCTCCATTTGGACCAAGGAATCCAACTATTTCGCCTTTTTTTACCGAGAAGGAGACATCGTTTACCGCAGCTTGATTGCCGTAGTATTTAATTAGGTTTTTTACTTCTATTGACATGGTTTACGAAGTTAATTAAAAATCATCAATGCGAGTTTGCTGACTTACCTTTTAAACTATAAAAGGCATAAAAAAGCGCAAAAAATGAGACGCCTGTCTGAGTTTCTAATGAGTCTTCAAGACAAAAACTAGCCAATGAAATACAAATAAATGCGAGTCCAAGGAAATTCAAGTCGCGCCATTGATAATTTAGATAAGAACCTAAGAAGAAACACAAGAAGAAGAAACCAAAAATCCCTAAACTCAACCAGGTAGTTAAGTAGGTATTATGCGCCCTTAAACGATTTTCTTCTCGGAGCAAAGAATTTTCTTTTTCGTATTGTAACACAAAGGCATCTGCGACATCTCCAATTCCTACGCCCATTATCCAATGATCTTTAGTAATATTCCAGGCACTTGACCAAGAGGACAAGCGTTGTAATAAGGAGTGACCGTTAGGATTTTTCGCCTCATGTATTTGAAACCTTAATCCATAATACCTTGCAATAAGTCCGCTTTCCGTTTCATGAATATCGGCGTACCCATTTTCTATATTTCGAATATCCTTCTCGCTTAATTTTTCTACTCCTTTTGAATCATTGGCTAAAGCTTTAGAATCCAAATACCTCACCAGTGTTTCCTTTAAAATCTGATTTTTATTATCTGAACTGTCGAATAGATAAGCAGATCTTTTAGACCAGGCTTTTTCCATTCCAACTAAATCGGGATGCTGTGAAGTATTTTTATGGGTTTCAGGAATAAAAAGTGCATAGCAACAAAAGGTTGTTATAGCAATGGAAAACACAACAATTCCAACAACTAATTTTTCCTTTTTCTTTTTAATTAAGTACAAAATCCCTCCAACGAAGGCAATGATAAATAAAGAAATTAATCCTGCTAAAACTTGACTGTAATAGGTATAAAAAACCAACCAGGTAATAAGCACTAAGTTCAAGAATTTATATTTTTCTAATCTTGAATAATAGTTCGCACAAACACCTATTCCAAAAGCGACTATGATTCCATAGCGGATATGAGAACCAACCAAAGACATTTGTCGAATATCATATATGGCGTCATGCGATAGCGCATATTGATAAACAACAAAATTTATAAGGGAACTTACCGCGATACTCGCTACAAAAAGTAGCAGCAGTAGATTTTTTAATTGATTTGATTTTAATGGTTTAACAATCAGCAATAGGGGGATAACGATAAGGGAAGTTTTCACCCTAAGATCATGAAGTCCGTAAGGTAAATTTTGACTCCACAATAAGCTAATGCAACATAGAAGGTAAATGATTACGAGATATAGAAAAAATCGATTCCCTTTAATTTCTTGCCAATAAGCTTTAAAATTTCCCTCAATAAAGAGCGTCCCAACACCGATGATCATTCCAAGAGAAAGTAAAAACTTACTCGTAACAACTCCAACAAATAAAAGTGCTAATGCAAAAAAATGTACTTTACCTGTCCATTTTAAATTTGAGAAATCACCGAGTAAATTTTTAAACATCAGTCCTTTAAGATAGAATGATAATTGGGTAAATCAACAAATACATCAAGAGCTTTTAATACAACTTTATCGTGTTTAAATGAATTTAGAGTTCTACCTTTCTGAAAGTAATAACGAGAAACAATTTCATTTTCTAGGAGGTCTAAAATTTCGAGTTTATATTTCTCCAAATCTTGGACTTCATTGGGTTTTAATTTGTCCAACATTTTCAAATAATCCTCTTCAATTTCCTTAAATAAATCCTCCTTTTCTGCCGCTATTTTCATCTTTTTCAATGCTTCTTCTGCAGCGCTAGAATATACCAAATCAGATTTCAAAGCAAATGATTTAAAGTCTTGGTAGGCAGTATCTGAAAGTTTAAATAGACCAGCTTCGTCAATTGAATCGTTATCAATGGCATACTTTGTTGCATAATTAAAAATAACATCCTTAGCGAAGAGTAAACTTGTTAAATGACTTAAATTTTCTTTTTCAATCGCTAGATCTGGTTCAATTCCTCTACCATCTATTACCTCTCTTCCATTTTTTGTTTTGAATTTTTTCAATAAAGAATCAGAGATCTCCTTTGGTTTTGCTCCGGAATCCTTGTCATAATACTCTAATCGTTGAACACACCTTCCTGATGGTGTATAATATTTAGCAATGGTTAATTTCATTTTTGAACCATATTTTAAATCATAGGTTCTTTGTACCAGTCCTTTACCAAAACTAGTAGATCCTATAATTACAGCACGATCAAGATCTTGAAGACTTCCTGCAACAATTTCACTTGCAGATGCAGACCCCTCGTCGATAAGTACAATTAAAGGTAGGTTGGGTAATATAGGTTCCTCTAATGTTTTGTAGACTCTATTCTCCTCTTTAACGCGTCCTCTTGTTACTACAACAACTTGATTTTTTGGAACAAAAAAGTTTACAATTTTTACTGCTTCGATTAATAATCCACCCCCATTTCCACGCAAATCAAGAACCAATTTTTCCATGCCCTCATCTTGCATCTTCACCAATCCTTTCTTTACTTCTTCGGCAGCAGTTTGGGTAAAACTATTTAAAGAAATATACCCTATTTTCTGACTAATAATACCAAAATAAGGAACATCGGGTATTTTAATCTCATCTCTTGTAATTTCATAAATTTTTTGACCTGTACCCTGGCGTTCCACTTCTATTTTTAGCACCGTCCCTTTAGGTCCTTTCAAAGCACTGGCTACTTCATCAGAAGTTTTTTTGTGCATAGATTTCCCATCAATAGAAATAATTTTATCTCCAGCTTTAATACCGCCTTTTTGAGCTGGATTTCCCTCATAAGGATCGCTAAAATAAGTATCATCACCAATTTTCCGAATCAAGGACCCTATACCACCATATTGTCCAGTAGTCATTAAGCGATAATCTTCCATGTTTGATTCATGGTAATAAACAGTATAAGGATCTAATTCTTTTAGCATGGCATCAATGGCAACTTTGGAAAGTTTTCCATTCTGTGGTTCATCAACAAAATATAAGTCTAAATGCTCATATACTTGATCCATTAATTCAAGACTCTTGATTACTTCAAAACCATTTGATTGACTGTGTGATTTGAAAACAGTTAAACAAAACACCAAAAGCAAGGCAAATAGGTAAGTCGGTTTATTTTTGTAGGTCATTTTTTATTTTATTTAAGTTCTCTAGTATTTTATTTTCAATTTTGTCGGAAGGCAACACCTCTCTGTTAATATACACAAAACAAATCGCGAGTCGTTGTTTTTTCAAAATTAGCATTTCTTCCAAAATACCCTTGTTTTTTCTGAGCCCTTCTCTAATGCATCTTTTAATATAGTTTCTATCGTGTGCTTTTCTTATGAATTTTTTGGGAACGCTTATCAGCACTTCAAAACCAGGCACTTCATTTAAATCTTCCAGCAAAATATAATTAAGAAAAGGAAAGGCATGCGTTTTTTTACCCGTTGTAAATACTTCTTCAATTCTTTTCTTACTTGAAATCCGGTAGGCTTTACCAAATGAAAAATCCATAGTTCAAAGGTAATTAACTTGTTGCCTGATTTTTATCCAAGTCTTTATTATTTTCATTGACTTGAAAATTTTCTATTGTTGCCTCTAAAGAAAACCCACTTCCTAAACTTGTTATTTTATCTCCTTTCTTTAATTTTTGACCTCCCTGAATGGATTTCCCATTAAAGTAGGTAATCGAATACCCTCTTTTTAATACTTGCACAGGATCCAATGCTTTTACAATATTACCAAGTGCTGCCAAGGTATTTTCTTGTTGGTTCAAATTTTGTTGAAAGGTCAAATTTGTCTTCCCTTCCTGTTGTAAGAGTTCAAGTTTTGATTTAGAAATAAAGGTAAATACGCTCTGCTTCATACTGCTTTTGAAATTTAAAGTCAGATATTTTTGATTGTTAATGACTTCTTTACTCAAGTACCCCAAATTTTTTATCATGAAACTCAACTCATGTTTTGATCTATTATTTTGTTGCAGTGCAAGCTGTTCCATAGCTTTTGTAAGCAAGGTAAATCGATACTTGTTTTCTTGCAACAAGTAAGAACTTTGGTTCCCTATGGCTAAACTTAATTTCAAAAGGTCATTGTCAAAACGCTGATAGTTTTCCAAAATAAACTCAGCAAGTTTTGTCGGTGTTATCGCGTGGCGATAGGCAATCATTTCTGCTACAGTGAGATTCGTTGAGTGTCCTATTCCTGTTAAAACCGGTAATGGAAAGCTAGCAATGGCTTCACACAATTTAAAATTATTATAACAAGACAGTCCAACTTCACCACCACCACCACGAATGATAAGCACTGCATCAAAATGATGTTGGATTTTTTTTATTTTTCGAAGCGCTTGTAGTATTGAATCTACAGCAACATCCCCTTGTAAATAAGCCGGAAACAAAAAGGTATCAATTACATATTTATCTCGTGCATCCTTGATTATTTCCATAAAATCAGAGAGACCTTTGCTAGAATCTGCTGAAATTAATGCAATTCTCTTTGGAATCAATGGCAATTTTAAGTGTTGATTGTTATTGAGAATGCCTACAGCACTTAATTTTTTCAATGTTTCATCGCGCTCTTTCTGTAGTTCACCCAAAGAAAATGATGGATCTATGTCGAGAATTTGAAGACTGAGTCCATAGGGGTCATTGTATACTACCTTGACCAATAACAATAGATTTTTTCCTTCGTTGAGCGGCTCCTTAACCGTTTCAATAAATTTGCGGTTGATTTGTTCAAATTGTGTTTTCCAGATGTTGCCATTAATCTGAGCAACTATTTTTCCATCCTCTTTTTGAACCAATTCCGGAAAGGCGTGACCGCTCGGATACTTGTTTAATTTATGCATTTCTGCTTTCACCCAATAACTTGAATTATAACGTTCTGAAATGGTCTTTTTGATGGAAGAAACAACTTGTTTTAGAGTAAAGACTTGACGTTCGTTCATATTTTTATTGAAGTTTAAAGTTAGTTAAAACTCTTAATAATGTGTTTCGCTCAACTTCATTATTTTATATTATTTCGGTCATTCTGAAAAATAATCTAGATTATGCTTATTTTGAATTTGTTACAGCAATTTAAATTCCCTAACTTCGCACTCAATTAATTTTCAAATGGGTGTAAAAATATTTTCAGGTCGTGCTTCTTTGGATTTAGCAAATCGTGTTGCAACGCATTTTGGACTTCCCTTAGGAGATGTGAATGTTACTGTCTTTAGCGACGGAGAATTTCAACCTTCATTTGAAGAAACAGTGCGTGGGCAAGATGTATTTCTTGTACAATCTACCATGCCTCCTACCGAAAATTTATTTGAACTATTATTGCTTATAGATGCTGCAAGAAGAGCGTCAGCAAGAAAAATAATTGCTGTAATCCCTTACTTTGGTTTTGCTCGTCAAGACAGAAAGGACAAACCTCGTGTAGCCATTGGCGCAAAACTAGTAGCCAATATGTTGGTAGCCGCAGGAGTTGACAGGGTAATGACGATGGATTTACATGCTGATCAAATTCAAGGATTTTTTGAAGTTCCAGTGGACCATTTATATGCATCTACCTTATTTCTTAAGGAAATAAGTAAATTAAATACAGACAATCTTATCATTGCAGCTCCCGATGTTGGTGGTGCAAAACGTGCAAATTCATACGCTAAGAATTTAAATTGTGGTTTGGCCTTGTGTCATAAAAACAGAAAAAAGGCGAATGAAATTGCTGAAATGACAGTAATTGGGGATGTTCAAGGTAAAGACGTTATCATTATTGATGATATGTGTGATACCGCTGGAACCTTGACTACTGCAGCTGATTTATTGATCGAAAAAGGTGCTCTTAGTGTGCGTGCTTTTTGTACACATGCTGTTCTGTCTGGCCCTGCTTTCGATCGCATTAACAATTCAAAATTGACGGAGTTAATCGTTACAGATACTATACCTCTGAAACAAACATCTCCAAAAATAAAGGTGATATCAGTAGCCGATTTATTCGCTGATGTAATTAAAAGACTGGTTAACAATGAATCAATCAGTTCCCATTTTGTAATCTCTTAAAATAAATAATAAATGAAAACAGCACATTTGAGCGGTTCGCTTAGAACGAACGTAGGGAAAAAGGATGCTAGCCTAATTAGAAATTCAGGCATGGTACCGTGTGTGCTTTACGGACAAGGTGAGCAAACTCACTTCGCAGTAAAGCGAGTAGCAATTGAAAAAATCGTTTTTTCTCCAGAAGTATATCAAGTTGAACTTGATATTGAAGGAAAAAAATCAATTGGAATCATTCGTGAATTACAACAACACCCAACAAAAGATACCATACAACATGTGGATTTTTATGAATTAGATCCTGCAAAACCAGTTAGAGTAAAATTACCTGTTCGTTTGACAGGTGCTTCTCGTGGAGTTTTAGCCGGTGGTCGTTTAATGCAGGTATACAGACTTATGTCTTGTATTGGTTTACCAGGAGCACTACCGGATTCAATTACCTTGGACATTGCTCCACTAAAAATTGGTGATTCAATTCGTGTTGGTAGTATTGCTATTCCTGGCGTTGAATTGTTAGATCCTGCTAATGCAGTGGTTGTTTCAGTTAAAATGGCAAGAGGTGCAGTTAAACCTACTGAAACCGATGACGAAGAAGAAGAAGCATAATCTTAATGTTTTTAAAACCGCCTTTATGGCGGTTTTTTTTTGCCTAAACTTTTAATTTCTGCTTAGCGTCCCGGAAAAGAAAGTAATTTTACACCAAAATAAAATCAAGTTATCATGGAAATGAATAAAATTCTCGAGACATTCAATATTAAACCTGTCAACAACGGAGCTTCTTCAGGAAGCGTTTGGATGGAGACAAAAGGAACGCCAATTCAGGCGTATTCTCCTGTTGATGGTAAATTAATAGCTACTGTAAATGCTGCAGAAGCAAGTGATTATGAGCACCTCATCACTACAGCTCAATCAGCATTTAAAGAATGGAGAACAATCCCTGCGCCTAAACGCGGTGAAATTGTGAGACAACTGGCAGAGCGTATTCGTTTTTATAAAGATCCACTTGGTAAATTGGTTTCATATGAAATGGGGAAATCTTTACAAGAAGGTTTAGGAGAAGTTCAAGAAATGATTGACATATGTGATTTTGCTGTTGGTTTGTCTAGACAGTTGTATGGTTTAACCATGCATTCTGAACGACCAGGTCACCGCATGTATGAGCAGTATCATCCATTGGGAATAGTAGGAATCATCTCAGCATTTAATTTTCCTGTAGCGGTTTGGAATTGGAATACTGCCTTAGCATGGGTTTGTGGTGACGTTTGTATCTGGAAACCTTCAGAGAAAACTCCCCTTACTGCCTTAGCTTGTCAGTTTATTACCAATGAGGTATTTCGTGAAAATGGCGTTCCAGAAGGAGTTTCATCTCTTGTAATTGGTGATGCCTCCCTTGGGAAATTAATGTCTGAAGACACGCGCGTACCGCTTATCTCAGCTACTGGATCCACACGAATGGGTAAACTGGTAGGTGCTGCAGTAGGTGCTCGACTTGGAAAATCACTACTTGAATTAGGTGGAAATAATGCCATTATTATTGCTCCAAGTGCAGATTTAAAAATGGTGGTGCCAGGAGCAGTATTTGGTGCTGTTGGAACAGCCGGTCAGCGTTGTACCTCTACTAGAAGATTAATCATCCATGAGAGTATTTATGATAAGGTAAAAGATGCTTTGGTTAAGGCTTATGGTCAATTGAAAATTGGAAATCCTTTGGATGCTAACAATCACGTTGGGCCATTAATCGACACCGATGCTGTAGCAAGTTATTTGAAAGCAATTGACCAGGCCATTGCAGACGGAGCCAAGGTTTTGGTTGAAGGTGGAGTGCTTTCAGGTGCTGAATATACTTCAGGTTGTTATGTTAAACCGATAATATTGGAAGCTGAAAATCACCATCCAATGGTACAACATGAAACCTTTGCACCCATATTATATATTATGAAGTATCATGGTGAACTAACAGAAGCTATTGACATGCAGAATGCTGTCCCTCAAGGTTTGTCTTCGGCAATCATGACCAATAATCTAAAAGAAGCAGAAGCGTTTTTAGCAAATTCAGGTTCTGATTGTGGTATTGCTAATGTAAATATTGGAACCTCAGGTGCAGAAATCGGAGGCGCTTTTGGAGGTGAAAAGGAAACTGGTGGCGGTAGAGAATCTGGATCAGATGCTTGGAAAATTTATATGCGCAGACAAACGAATACCATCAATTATTCGGATAGTTTGCCTCTAGCTCAAGGCATTAAATTTGATTTATAATTGTTTTTCGCCAAGTAAGGAATACATCATGGGTATTCTAAACTTGATATGTTTGAAACGAAATTCTGATGGACCTTGTTCTTCGAGGTTTTGAAAGCAATTGTAGGGAGAATAATCGTGTTCTTCGAACTTTTTTATGTTGATTCCTTGATCAATTAGCGCCTGAAATAGCGATCCTAAACTGTGATTCCAACCCATTGTTTTGGTGCTGATCTTAGCCTTTGAATCTGCATAAGTTCCTGTTTCTTCCTCTACTATTGGTCCGGAATTAAAATAGTCGTAGGCAAGAAATTCTACCTTCTCGTCAAATGTCCAAATAAAGGGATGGAAATCAGCCATAATAAAATTACCCCCTGGTTTTAAAAAATGACCAATAATTGCTGCCCATTTTGAAATGTAAGGAAGCCATCCAATAGTTCCATAACTGGTAAATACTAGATCGAATTTTTCGTTCAAATGTTCTTTTAACGCATAAATATCACAACAAATAAACTGTGCCGCTATACCCATTTCACCGCTCAAAGATTGTGCTGCATGTATTGCCTTTGGTGAAAAGTCGACTCCGGTGACTTGCGCACCCATTCTTGCTAAACTGATAGAATCTTGACCAAAATGACATTGTAAGTGGAGTATTTTTTTACCTTGAACATCCCCAAGGAGGTAGAGTTCTGGAGTTTTTAAGGAACACCATCCATTTTTAAATTCCACAAGATTATAAAAATCAGATGTTAGATGAACAGCTACTTTTTTATCCCAAGCAATTTGGTTAATTTCTTTGTAATTATCTGATTCTAGCATCGTACTAAGATAATTATTTTTGGCTTTGTCGGAATAGTCATTTTTTCAAAGCTATAATTAATGTTTAATTGCTTTATTTCGTAGCTTGATAAAAGGGTAATTACTTATCTTTGTCGGTAAAATTAGTATATGAAATTATTAACGGTGGGTAGTGTAGCTTTTGATGCTATCGAAACTCCTTTTGGAAAAACAGATAAGATTGTAGGTGGAGCAGGAACTTTCATCAGTTTAGCAGCCTCTTTTTTCTTGCCAGAACAAGGGATTATTTCTGTTGTGGGAGAAGATTTTCCTAAGGAAGATCTTGCTGAAATGGAAGCAAAAGGGATTGATTTATCAGGATTGCAAATAAAACTAGGAGAAAAAACTTTTTTCTGGTCTGGGAAATATCACAATGATATGAATTCTCGAGATACCTTAATAACAGAATTAAATGTACTAGGGACTTTTGACCCAACCGTTCCAGAATCATATCAAGGAGCACCCTATTTAATGTTGGGAAATTTAAGTCCAGAAGTCCAGCGCACCGTTATTGAGCGTTTAACCGTGCGTCCAAAATTGATCGCAATGGACACCATGAATTTTTGGATGGATATTGCGCTTGATGAGTTGAAAAAAACAATGCAGCTGATCGATGTTTTAATTATTAATGATGAAGAAGCACGTCAACTTTCAAATACTTATTCTCTCGTAAAAGCTGCAGCGCTTATTCAAGAGATGGGTCCAAAAATTGTAATTATTAAGAAAGGAGAACATGGAGCCTTGCTTTTCCACGGCTCACAAATGTTTTTTGCTCCTGCATTGCCTCTTGAAGATGTATTTGATCCAACGGGAGCTGGTGATACTTTTGCTGGTGGATTTATGGGATATATTGGTTCAAGCGATGACTTTAGTTTTGAAAATATGAAGCGCGCAATTATTGTTGGATCAGCATTAGCCTCTTTTTGTGTGGAGAAGTTCGGGACAGCACGATTGAAAGAAATTAATAAAGAAGATCTCAATCAACGTATTAATCAATTTGTGCAATTGGCACATTTTCAAATGATGGAGCTATGATAAAATTTCAAGAGTTTATCGATCAAATAACCGTTTTAAATAACGCGGAAGATTTAGTGATCTTAGGGAAAGATGCCGGTGCAATTCGAACAGATTTTGAAGATTATTTATTGCATCAAGAAGGTCAAGCTCAAATATTAAAAATTGAAGCAAAGGAGAAGGGAGAAGCATTTGAAGCCTTGGACTTCCAATCCATAAAAGAATCCTTTTACCTTATTTACAATCAGTTTCAAGAAAGAAGAAAACAACAAGTAGCTTTAAAAACTACTCTAGAAAATGAAAATTTAAGATTAAAGAAAAGTTTAATTCTTCGCTTGAAGGAGATTATTGAAGGAGAAGAAAACATTTCCACTGCCTTTAATGCTTATAAGGAAATCCATGAAACATGGAAGAAAATTGGGGATATTCCACGCGATAAAAGAGATGAAATTCAAAAAGAGTATTCTAGAATTCTAGAAATATTCTTTTATACCATGAAAATTTATCGAGAGATTAAAGATCATGACTATAAAAGAAACACTCAATTAAAACAAGGTATCATTCAACGCTTGCAGCAACTTAGAAATACTTCAGGAGCTATTCGTGATTTAGAATCTAATTTAAGAATCTTGCAGGATGAATGGGAGGATATTGGACCTGTAGCTCAAGAAGAATGGGAGGTAATTAAATCTAGTTATTGGGAGGCTGTGCGCTCCATTTATGACAAAATTAACAAGCATTATGATGAGCAAAGAACAGTTTTAGCAGCTAATATTGATCAAAAGAAAGCATTGATTTTATCCCTTTCTGAGATTGTTGCTGCAAGTACATCAGAATTGAATCCTAAAACTTGGGAGAAAGCTACCCAAGAGGTAATAAAATTACAAGACCATTGGAAGAAGATTGGAGCGGGCCCGAAAAAGGAAAATGAAGCGGTTTGGAAAGAATTCAGAGCGCTTTGCGATCAGTTTTTTGATGCTAAAAAGGCAGTAAATAAAGATGCAGAGGCTGTTTTTAAAAGTAATGCAGACAAGAAAAAAGCACTTATCGCTGAGGTAGTGCTGATTCAAACTTCTACTGATTGGAAAACCTCCGCGGAAAAAATAATCAAATTTCAAAAGGCTTGGAAGGAAATTGGGAATGCTGGTCAAAGATTTGAAAATAAACTTTGGTCAGAATTTAGAGCAGCTTGTGATGTATTTTTTAATGCAAGAACGCAAGTAAATAAAGAACAAGATGACGCTTTACTAGTTAATTTGAAAGCTAAAGAAGATTTGATTTCTGAAATTGTGAATTATGTAATCACTGAAAAAAGCTTGGCTTTGTCCGATTTTAAACAATTCAGTCAAAGATTCGCCGCTTTAGGTCATGTTCCTGCAGCAAAAAAAGAAAATATTTATAATTCTTATAAAAAAGCGTTGGATGAAAAGTATAACGCTCTTAAATTAGAAGGGAATGAACGATCTGCTGTTTTGTTTTCAGTTAAATTAGAAACAATAAATTCAAGTCCGGATCGAAGTAAGCTATTGCTCAAAGAACGTTCGGATATCAAAAGACAAATTGACGTGCTGACTTCAGAGATGCTTCAATATGAAAATAATTTGGGCTTTTTTGCTAAGTCAAAAGGCGCTGATGTATTGCGCAAAGAAGTGGAACAAAAGATAGATAAATCGAAGGAAGAAATATTGCGTTTAAAAACTAAATTAAAATTAATCCCTAATGAATAGTTTTGTTAATGCCTTGTTATTGGCCCTTGCTTTTCCGCTTATGGCCTTGGCCATTGTTGTTGGATTTGACCTTCCTGTTGAATTTTTAAAATCATCTGGAAAGCAGTTGTCTTTTGCGGAAGAGATTTTTTGGGCCTTGGCATTATTGATGGGCATTCTCTCCTTGCGCAGAAGCAGTAAACGTTGGATGGGAATGAAAATAGTTACCAATACCAAACGATTTCTTTTCAATCAAGCGATTAGTCAGGCAAGAAAAAAAAGAGTAATTGTCTATAATTGTATTGAAACTGCAGTACTTATTTTCCTCGCGCTTGGCATTTATGTACTTACGGCTAAAGCTATTGTTCCAGCGCTTGTCTTAGGAGTATTTGCGCTTGATTCATTAGTTTTTCTAGTTGTTGGAAATAACAACAGATTTCGAGTTGGAATTTCTTCTAAAGCCATCATCGTTGCAGATAGAGAAGTAATTGTTATTTATTTTGAAGGATTAAGAAAAGTAAGTGTGGATCAACAAACGATTTATTTTGATTACATCAAAGACTTACAACTTTCTTTCCCAACAAATTGTATCTTAGATGAAAATAAAGCGGAAGCGCTAGAAGTACTTCAGAATTCACTAGACAAAGACAAGGTGATGTTCTATAATATGAATGAATGGACTCTTTAAAAATCCTTATCGTAGAAGATGATACCGGATTTGCCTATTTGGTGCAGCACCAGTTGACTAACTTAGGATTTCAATCTCAAAACATTCTTACGGTTCATACAATTGAAGATGCTAGGTTAGCGCATTTAGAATTTGAAATTGATGTAATTTTATTAGATTTAAATCTCCAAGAATCTCAAGGCATAGAAACTTTTGATGTCATAAATTCTATATATCCAAGTGCTTCAATTATTGTACTTACAGGTTTAGATGAAAAAGATCTTGCCCTAAAAATAGTCGCAAAAGGAGCTCAGGATTATTTATTAAAAACGAATCTTTCCTCTCAAGTTCTAGAAAAAACCATTAATTATGGGATGCTTCGTAGAAGAGTTCGGGTTGAATTATCAAAATCTGAAAAAAAATACAAGGATGTATTCCAAAAATCACCACTTCCAATGCTTAAACTGGAGGGAAGTGAACTGATAGTCGTTATG
>Ga0304728_1001122_pt1 | contig 19768 bp, 19 predicted proteins | sample C_130625_MF_Meta_FD_190476 | JGI IMG/M metagenome (GOLD analysis project Ga0304728, IMG submission 190476) | Freshwater microbial communities from Lake Croche, Canada to study carbon cycling - C_130625_MF_MetaG (v2) (version 2) | ecosystem: Environmental > Aquatic > Freshwater > Lake | place... | reverse complement strand
AGCGCCTAATCTCGCGCCCCTTCCCCTTTTTGACCTTTCTGTCGTAACCTTTGCCAACTCTCACAACCGTGAGACCTTCATCCAACGGATCGTCGGGTACGTACCTACCCGGAAGAAGGAGTGCTAAACATGGCCTCAGTTGTATTCAAACAAGCATCACGAATCTATCCCGGAACAACAAAACCTGCGGTAGATAAATTAGATCTCACAGTTAATGATGGTGAGTTTCTTGTATTAGTCGGACCTTCTGGTTGCGGTAAATCAACATCACTTCGTATGTTGGCAGGCCTCGAAGAGATTGATACTGGATCGATTTTTATCGGTGATAAAGATGTAACAAATGTTGCACCTAAAGATCGCGATATTGCAATGGTCTTTCAGTCATACGCCCTCTACCCACATATGTCAGTTGCTGAAAATATGGGTTTTGCTCTAAAAATTGCTGGCGTTGCAAAAGAAGAACGCGATCGCCGAGTTTTAGAGGCTGCAAAATTATTAGATTTAGAGGATTACTTAGATCGCAAACCTAAAGCACTTTCTGGTGGTCAACGCCAGCGGGTAGCTATGGGACGAGCAATTGTGCGCGAACCACAAGTTTTCTTAATGGATGAGCCATTATCAAACTTAGATGCAAAACTTCGTGTTGCAACTCGTACCCAAATTGCAGCCCTGCAACGCCGCCTTGGAATTACTACGGTTTATGTAACCCATGATCAGGTAGAAGCGATGACAATGGGTGATCGAGTAGCTGTTCTTAAAGATGGCTTACTACAACAGGTTGATACCCCAAGAAATCTTTATGAAAAACCACAAAATGTTTTCGTAGCTGGCTTTATTGGCTCACCGGCGATGAACCTCTTAACCGCATCAGTCTCTGGTGGGAAGGCAATGCTAGGAAATCTTGGAATTGCAGTCCCATCATCTGCTGGCGCATCAGTAACAGTTGGAATCAGGCCAGAGGGTTTAATTCCAGCATCTAGTGGCTTTGAGGTAGCAGTTGAGGTAGTTGAAGAGTTAGGTTCAGATGCATATGTCTACGGCAAACCGGTTGATAAGGCATTGAAGTTTGCTAACACCACCGAGGAGCTTGGCCAAGTAATTATTAGATGGGATCCAAAGAATCCACCTAAGGCCGGGCAAACTGTAACTGTTGGTGTTAACCCTGATGTTGTTCACCTATTTGATGCAACATCTGGTGCTCGAATAAATTAATTCCTAATTAAAAAAGCCCCACTCAATTTGAGTGGGGCTTTTTATTTTAACTCTTAAGCCATCGCCTTCTTTAAATTATCATCAATCGCTGCTAAAAACTCCTGGGTATTAAGCCAAGGTGCATCTTTGCTTATCAATAGCGCAAGATCCTTTGTCATTTTTCCACTTTCAACAGTTTCAATACATACCCGCTCTAAAGTTTTTGCAAACTCAGCCACCTTAGGAGTGTTATCTAACTTTGCGCGATGTGCTAAACCTTGTGTCCAGGCAAATATTGATGCAATTGGATTAGTTGATGTTGCCTTGCCAGCTTGGTGATCTCTGAAGTGACGAGTAACTGTGCCATGGGCTGCTTCTGCTTCAACAGTTTTACCATCTGGTGACATTAGAACTGAGGTCATAAGACCGAGTGAACCATAACCTTGGGCAACGGTGTCAGATTGAACATCACCATCATAATTTTTACATGCCCAGATATAACCACCCTCCCAGCGAAGTGAGGTTGCCACCATGTCATCAATTAATCGGTGATCATACTCAAGTTTGTTCTTATCAAATTCAGTCTTAAACTCTTTCTCAAATACTTCAGCAAAGATATCTTTAAACCTGCCATCGTATGCTTTAAGAATTGTGTTTTTAGTTGAAAGAAATACTGGATACTTTCTTACCAATCCATAATTAAATGTTGCTCTTGCAAAATCACGGATTGAATCATCTAGGTTATACATCGCCATCGCCACACCAGATGATGGGAAATCAAAGACATTAAACTCCATTGGCTTTGAACCATCTTGGGGTGTGAAGGTAACGGTTAGCTTGCCGGCACCTGGCACTAGGAAATCTGTGGCTTTATATTGATCACCAAATGCATGACGGCCAATCACAATTGGTTTTGTCCAGTGTGGAATTAACCGTGGTACATTTTTAATAATAATTGGCTCGCGAAAAATTACTCCACCTAGAATATTTCGAATAGTTCCATTTGGTGATTTCCACATTTGCTTCAAATTAAACTCTTTAACCCGGGCCTCATCTGGAGTGATAGTTGCGCACTTAACTCCAACGCCATGCTTTTGAATTGCATGGGCTGAATCAATAGTCACCTGATCATTAGTTTTATCGCGGTATTCAATCCCTAAGTCGTAGTACTCAAGATTTATATCTAAGTAAGGAAGGATTAAAGAATCTTTGATGAACTGCCAGATAATCCTGGTCATCTCATCACCATCTAATTCAACAACGGTGCCCTCTACTTTGATTTTATTCATAATTAACTCCGCCCCTAGAGATCTTTAATATCGGCTTGTTTAGTTCGAACCGCTTCAGAGGCAGCTTTTAGCGAAGCTAACTCTTCTGCAGTTAGCTTTGTTTCTATAACTTTATTAATGCCATTCTTACCAATCTGCGCTTCAACTCCTAAATAAACTCCGTTAATTCCATACTCACCATCTACCCAGGCACAGACTGGCATTACCTCATTTGAATCGGTAATTACTGCCTTAGCCATTCGGGCTGCTGCTGCCGATGGTGCGTAGTAAGCAGATCCAGTCTTAAGTAAAGCAACAATCTCAGCGCCACCATTTCTAGTTCTCTCAACTAACTCTGCAATTTCAGTGGCAGATAAAACCTCAGAGAGTGGTTTTCCATTTACAGTGCAACGGCTTGGAACTGGCACCATAGTTTCACCATGGGATCCAAGGGTTAAAGTTTTAACGGCAGAGGTTTGAACTCCACATTTTTCAGCAACAAAGTTAGTAAAGCGAGCGGTATCTAGCATGCCAGCTTGTCCGATAACTTTGTTATAAGAAAACTTAGTCGCAATTTGAGCAAGTGCAGTCATTTCATCAAGTGGATTAGAGACCACAATGATTACTGCGTTCGGTGAATGCTTTGCAATATTTTCTGCAACACCGCGAACGATTCCAGCATTTACACCAATTAAATCCATTCGACTCATACCAGGCTTGCGTGGAAGGCCAGCAGTAATAACTACTACATCTGAGCTAGCAGTTTTTTCATATCCACCACCGGTTGCAGTAGTAGTTGCACCAATAACTTTTGTTTCAAAATTTTCAATTGATCTAGACTGATTTATATCTAAGGCGATACCTTCAGGTTTTCCTTCGACAATATCTGTTAAAACTACTGTTTCAAAAATGTCATATTCAGCAAGCCTAAGTGCGGTAGTTGAACCATAGAAACCTGCTCCGACAACAGTTACTTTTCCAGATCTGCTCATTTAATCCTCTCAAGGCGATACGGCCAATATTACTGATTAGAGTCGTTTGCCCTAAATCCGCTACCTACCTAGCGTTAGGAAGTGAGAGCGCCAAAGCAAATAGCATGATGCAGATCATAATTGGCAGGATTAATTCAATATTTCGCTTCACTTTAAGTTGTGAGTACCTTGCCAAAGCAATACTAGCTGCGCCAAGGGATATAACAATTGAGCCAGTACGAACCGCGCCACTGACCGCAACAATTAAACCTATGACTACAACAGCTAAGGAAAATCTACGGATTTGATCTAAAGTAAAACTATCCTTCATTTTGCTAACTCAATTAAATTAGTCAATAACATCGCTCTAGTAATTGGTCCAACACCACCTGGCATAGGTGCAAATACTGATGCAGTGAGTGCAACTTGCGGATCAACATCGCCAAGTAAGCCCTCATTGGTCCTAGTAATTCCAACATCAATAACTACTGCGCCAGTTTTAATCATTCCCACTTTTATAAAATGAGCAGAGCCAATAGCTGCCACCACAATGTCTGCGTTCTTTATTAATTCAGGTAAATTTGATGTTGCTGAGTGAGCAAGTGTGACGGTTGCATTACTTGGTTTTTGAGATAACAAAATCGAAAGTGGCCGGCCAACAGTAGTTCCGCGACCAATAATTAACACATTTGCACCGGGTAACTTAACTTTGTACTCGTTAAGTAAAGCAATAATTGCCTTGGGCGTACATGGAATTATTGAGCCAGTACCTAACGCAAATTTACCAAGGTTTATTGGATTTAAACCATCTGCATCCTTATTGGGATCGATAGCAAGTAAGATTTTTTCGGTGTCAACCGTCTTTGGTAGTGGCAGCTGCACAATAAATCCAGTGCACTCTGGATTTTTATTTAACTCTTCGACCGCTGATAATACTTGTGCTGTCGTTGCGGTATCTGGCAGATTCATTTTTATTGATTTGATTCCAACTTGGGCACAATCGCGATGTTTTCCATCTACATATGCAATTGAACCCGGATCACTTCCAACTAATATTGTCCCAAGTGCAGGTTTTTTGTTCATGTTCAAAACCTGATTAGCGATCTCACCCTTTATCCGCTCAGCAAGGGCTTTGCCATTCATTATTACTGCGCTCATATAGCCAGCCTACCCTTGCCCTGCTTTTTCTTAAACAATTTAGGTAAATATTTCATAATAATAAAAACAACAAAAGTTTGCAGTGCAAATACTGCACCTATTCGTATTGGATTAACCCCTACTGGTGACATATTTGCTGAAAGTAGTGAACCTGATGAGATGAATGCAAAAATTACTGGGGTAAAAGTTGAGATTATAAAAAATCTTATTGTAATTTGCATTTTACTTTTTGCATCAATTTTTTGTTTATCAATTAAATAAATATTTATCCAAGCATAAATAGAAACTATTAGGGTTAAAAATATTAACCATGGAAATTTACCGTTAGGAAGTGCTGCTAGAACTGGAATAGCAGGAATCTCTCTTAGATTAAATATGAATGGAGTTAAGTTAGTGCCACTTCCAAGTGAAAATCCAGCACCCAGTGCATAGCTAACAGAGGTAAACATAATATTTGGTAAATATAGGAGTTGAAGGAGTAGTAGAAGTAATCCACCTAATATGCCAGGCTGAACCACAATAGTCAGGTTTTTTGCGATCGAAAAATTAAGTAGTAAAGATATTGAAAATAATAGCCCACCAACTCCCAACATAATTGTGAAGAGATTAAAAGGTGCCTTTACAAGAACCTCTGCATTTATATTTGTTGTTGCAATAAATAGAATAATTAATAAAGTAGGAACTGCGCGAAGCCAATCAACAGATACTTGAGAGTTTGAGGCAACAAAAGCTAGAAGTAAATAAACTAATAGGTAGGAAATTATGAAATATGCTCTGCTTATTTTTTTATTTCCTACTACTTCCAACACCCTGCGAAAACCAACTCGCATTGTAAGCATGGGAAATATTGCTGCGCCAATTGGTAGATAAGAAAGATACCCAGTTATTTCATTGCTTGTTATATGAAACGGAGTTAAGTGAGAGCCAAGCCAAAGCCAAACTGCAGCGCGCATTGGATCTGAGGTAGTTCCATAAGTACTTCCAGCGGTCGCCCAAGCAAATAATGCAATAAATGAAAGTGGAAAAAGGTAAATTAGTATTGATCTAATTACTTGTTGCAGCGCTATCCATAACGTACGCGCAACCATTATTTTCCTATCTGCGATTTATCCATTCAATATCTTGCGCATCAAGTTAGCGGTTTCACTTGGTGTTTTACCAACCGCAACACCGACAGCCTCTAGTGCTTCTTTCTTAGCAGCAGCAGTTCCGGAAGAGCCTGAGACAATTGCGCCTGCATGACCCATAGTTTTGCCCTCAGGTGCGGTAAATCCAGCAACATAACCAACAACTGGTTTAGTTACATACTCTTTAATAAATTGCGCAGCGCGCTCTTCAGCATCGCCACCGATTTCACCAATCATGACAATTGCTTTTGTTTCTGGATCATCTTGGAAAGCTCGCAGACAATCAATATGAGTAGTACCAATAATTGGGTCGCCACCAATTCCAACCGCGGTAGTAAATCCAAAATCTCTAAGCTCAAACATCATTTGATAAGTTAAAGTTCCAGATTTAGAAACTAAACCAATTTTTCCAGGTCCAGTAATATCAGCAGGAATAATTCCAAGATTTGTTTTTCCTGGGCTGATAATTCCAGGACAGTTTGGTCCAAGAATTTGGGTCTTTCCTTTACTGGCTGAGTAGGCATAAAAAGCTGCCACATCATGAACTGGAATACCTTCAGTAATAACTACTACTAATGGCATAGCAGCATCAATCGCATCTATAACTGCTGCCTTTGCAAACTTTGGTGGTACAAAAACTACAGAAGCATTTGCGCCAGTGGATGCCATTGCTTCATTTACTGAATTAAAAACCGGAATTAACACGCCATCCATATCAACAGTTTGGCCACCTTTACCAGGGGTCACGCCACCAACAATCTTTGTTCCAGCTTTAAGCATTCGCTTTGTGTGCTTAGTACCTTCAGAGCCGGTCATACCTTGCACTATTACCTTGGTATTTTCAGTTACAAAAATTGCCATTAGATCGCCGCCAACTCTGCTGCCTTAGCAGCGGCGCCATCCATAGTTTCTAATTGCTGAATTAGTGGATGATTTGCTTCATTTAATATCTTTCGTCCCAGTTCAACATTGTTACCATCAAGACGAACCACAATTGGTTTAGTTGCCTTATCCCCAAGCATGGCAAGGGCTTGCACAATTCCATTTGCTACTGCATCACATGCGGTAATTCCACCAAACACATTTACAAATACGCTTCTAACATCAGAGTCACCTAAAATAATTGATAATCCATTGGCCATTACCTCAGCGGATGCTCCACCACCAATATCTAAAAAGTTTGCAGGTTTTACTCCATATTTTTCGCCAGCATATGCAACAACATCTAGTGTGCTCATAACTAAACCTGCGCCATTACCAATAATGCCTACTTGACCATCTAATTTTACGTAATTTAAGTCCTTCTCTTTTGCTAATTTTTCTAATGGATTAGTTGCCGCATGGTCTACTAAAACCTCATGTTCTGGATGCCGAAACCCGGCGTTATCATCCAAAGTAACCTTGCCGTCTAGAGCCAATACTTTTCCATCTATCGTTTTAACTAATGGATTAATCTCCATCAAGGTTGCATCTTCTTTAACAAATGCTTGCCATAATTTGATTAATACTTCAGCAACTTGATCCATAACATCTACTGGAAATTTTCCACCTTTTGCAATTTCTAGAGCTTTCACTTTATCAATTCCAACGTTTGGATCAATTCCAACTCTTGCTAATTTTTCTGGAGTTTTATGAGCAACCTCTTCAATTTCCATACCGCCAGCAACTGATGCCATAACTAAAAAGTTTCGGTTAGCTCGATCTAACAAAATTGCTAAGTAATATTCAGATTCAATAGGTGCTGCTTGGGCAATCATTACTTTATGAACAATATGACCCTTAATATCCATACCTAAGATTGCTTTTGCTTTTTCTTTAGCATCCTCTGCATTTTCGGCCAACTTCACGCCACCGGCTTTGCCTCTGCCACCAACTTTTACTTGGGCTTTAACAACAACCTTGCCACCAATTTTTTCAGCAGCAGCATGTGCTTCTTCTGGAGTAGTTGCAACTGCGCCAGCTAAGACTGGAATTTGATGGGACTCAAATAGATCGCGTGCTTGATACTCAAAAAGATCCACTAATTATCCCCGATCAAATTTTGCTACGTAAGGTGGTAATAGTAATGAGAAAGTGAATAAATTTATAATTTCTCAACTGGTGCATAGCGAAGTAGCAGTCGCTTCTCACCAAATGAGCCAAAATTAATGGTTGCCTCTGCTCGATCACCTTCACCAGTAACGGCAATCACAGTTCCTAATCCAAAGGTGTCATGTGATACTCGTTCACCTACTTCTAGTTGCATAGTGCTACTAACTTTTCCAGTTGCCTTGGCAGGAGCAAATGTTCGCCTAATTGAAGTTTTAATTGATGGCATTTTTTCTTGCGCTTGATTCCACTCAATTACCGAATCTGGAATCTCACTTAAAAATCTAGATGGTGCGTTGTAATTAGGTGCACCCCAGGAAGAGCGATACTCAGCCCTGGTTATAAATAAATTCTCTCTTGCTCTAGTTAAGCCAACGTAGGCAAGGCGACGTTCTTCTTGTAACTCCTCTGGGTCGCCCAGCGTTCTTGAGTGCGGAAATATTCCTTCCTCCATGCCGGTTAAGAAAACGGTTGGAAACTCAAGTCCCTTTGCAGTATGAAGAGTCATCATTGTTACTACCCCACCATGATCTTCACCATCTGGTATTTGATCAGCATCTGCCACCAGTGATACATCCTCTAAAAATCCAACTAATGAAATTTCTTCTCCTTCGTCAACCTCACCCTCTTCGTACTCTGTTGCAACCGCAACTAATTCTTCTAAGTTTTCAACTCTAACCTCATCTTGTGGATCTTTACTATCAGTTAATTCAGTTAATAATCCAGATTGCTCAAGTACGGCTTGGGCAATAACAGATGGCCTTGTTTTTGCTTCAACTAGGGTTTGTAGAGATTGAATCAATTTAACAAAATCAATCAACGATGCTGATGATCTTTGAGCTAGCTCATTATTTTTTTCTACCTCACATAATGCCTGCCAAAATGTTATGTTATTTGCTTGTGCATAAAGATCAACTTGATCAAGAGCGCGATCACCAATTCCTCGCTTTGGGGTATTAATAATTCTGCGCATGGAGACCTCATCATTTGGATTAACAATTACTCGAAGATAAGCCAGGAAATCTTTAATCTCTTTCCGCTCATAAAACCGAACTCCACCAACAACTTTGTACGGAATACCAACTCGCAAGAAAACTTCTTCAAAAACTCGAGATTGTGCGTTGGTTCGATAAAAGATAGCGGTATCACCAGGGTTTGAATTACCTAAATCCTTAAGCCTGCCAATCTCTCTGACTACAAAATCTGCTTCATCATGCTCACTTTCAGCAACATGACCGGTAATCATTGCGCCAGTACCAGATTCTGACCATAAGTTTTTTTCTTTTCGGCCATCATTATTTGAAATTACCGCATTTGCAGCATTTAAAATATTTTGGGTTGAGCGATAATTTTGTTCTAATAAAATTGTTTTAGCATTTGGATAATCTGCTTCAAACTGCAAAATATTTCTGATATTTGCACCCCGAAATGCATAAATTGATTGATCAGCATCTCCAACTACACAAAGTTCGGCTACTGGAAAACCATCTCGATCACTTCCCACTAACTCCTTAATCAATACATATTGAGCATGATTTGTATCTTGATACTCATCAACTAAGATATGCTTAAAGCGAGAGCGATACTTAGCTTTGACCTCTGGATGTCTCTGCAAAACCTCAACTGTTTTTGCAATTAAGTCATCAAAATCCATCGAGTTAGCACCGGTTAATCGCTTTTGATAAATTGCAAAAACTTGAGCGACAATCTCTTGGAATTGATCTTTGGCTTGGTTTAGATAATCTGCTGGACCCATCAACTCATTTTTTGCTTGCGAGATTAATGATGCAACCGCACGAGGTGCATATCGTTTCGCATCTAAATTAATATCTCTCATAACCAAGGTAATTAACCGCAAGGAATCGCTTTGGTCATAGATTGTGAATGAGTTTGTATAGCCCAGTACGGAAGCTTCCTTCCGCAAAATTCGAACACATGCAGAGTGAAATGTTGATACCCACATCATCTTGGCTCGGTCACCAACTAACTGGGCGACTCGTTCCTTCATCTCTCCAGCAGCTTTATTTGTAAAAGTAATCGCTAACACCTCATAGGGTGCAATATTTCGTTCAGCTAATAAATATGCAATTCTTCTTGTTAAAACTCTTGTTTTGCCAGAGCCAGCGCCGGCAACTACTAATAAAGGTGCGCCTTCATGCTTAACCGCGGCTAATTGTTGAGTATTTAAACCTTCGGTAAGTGCGGACATATTGGTAAGTCTATCGGTGGGTAAAGACATAGGTAATTGCTGCGGTAATCTTGGCACAATGGAACCAATTGAAGATAGCCAAATAGAGCGAGTATTAGTTGTAACTGCTCACCCAGATGATTGTGATTTTGGTGCAGCTGGCACTATTGCACTTTGGACTGCAAAAGGAATAAAGGTTTCATACTGCATTTGCACTAACGGTGATCAAGGTGGCGAAGATCCAACTGTGCCACGGGATGAGATGCCAAAGATTCGCCAGCGCGAGCAACGAGATGCTGGCCTTGCAGTTGGCGTAAACGATATTACTTTTCTAAATTACAGAGATGGTTGGTTAGTTCCAACAATTGAGCTACGCAAAGATATTGTTCGACAAATTCGAATTTCAAAACCTGATCGAATGCTTATTCAATCTCCAGATCGAAATTGGGATCGCTTATTTGCTTCTCACCCAGATCACATGGCAGCTGGTGAGGCGGCAATTCAAGCGGTTTATCCAGATTCACGTAATGCTTTTGCATTTGAAGATTTGTTAAAAGATGAGGGATTACAACCTTGGCGGGTAAAAGAGGTTTGGGTTATGTCTACCCAAAATCCAGATCACTTTATTGATATCACCTCTACCTTTGATAAAAAAATGAAGGCGTTGCACTCACATGTAAGCCAGACTGCTCATAATGAAAATTTAGAGAAAATGGTTCGTGAGTGGGGTGAGCGAAATGCTCAAGCAAATAATCTGCCGGCAGGCTCTGTGGCAGAGGTATTTAAAATTGTAAATACAAATTAACGAACTTTTACTTTTTCAATTGCAATAGGGCGCTTTGGGAGTCCATCACTCTTGCCATCTACAACACCTTCTTTAGCTATTTCTTGAACAATGTCTAAACCTTTTGTTACCTTGCCCCAGATCGTGTAACTCGGCGGTAATGATGTGTCTTCGTAAACAATAAAGAATTGGCTGCCATTTGTGTTCGCACCACTGTTAGCCATGGCTACAACCCCGGCTGGGTAATTTGCCTCAACTGCTTGGGGAAGGTTTTCATCCCGGTAACTAAAGTTTGGGCCGCCAGAACCAGTTCCAGTTGGATCACCACATTGTAAAACATAAATGTTATTTGTGGTTAAGCGATGGCAAATTGTTTGATTATAAAAACCACCGTTAGCTAATGCTGCTAAAGCAATCACTGTTACCGGAGCTTTTACGCCATCTGCTTCAATCACAATATCTCCACAGTTTGTATTAAAAGTAAAGGTTCTATTTTTAAATGGAGCTTTTACCTCAGGTGGAGTGATGTTCTTTATCGTGTGCCCTTTTGCACTTGTCTTTTTACAAATTATTTTTGAAGCTGACTTTGAAGGTGCAGCATATGCAATTGTTGAAAAGCTGGCAGAAAAAATAACAAAGGTTGCAGTAACTGCACTTACTTTTGTAATTTTTCTCATGTTGTAAGTTTAATCAACTATTTAGATTTATTGAAATTAAATTGATGATTAATGTCATTTACTATCTAACTTTAAGTGATTTCACAGAATCCAACTAAGGTTGGATTACAACCTCAACACGTTGAAACTCTTTTAGATCTGAATAACCGCAGGTAGCCATTGAACGGCGAAGTGCGCCAAATAGATTCATTGATCCATCAGAGGTATGTGAAGGGCCGGTTAAAACTTCATTAAGTGTGCCAACGGTGCCAACTTGAACTCGGTTGCCCCTTGGCAGTTCATCATGGTGTGCCTCTAATCCCCAATGCCAGCCTTTTCCAGGTGCCTCATCAGCCTTGGCAAGAGGTGAACCCATCATTACTGCATCCGCACCACATGCAATAGCTTTTGCAATCTCACCGCTGGTACTAACTGAACCATCTGCAATTACATGAACATAACGTCCACCAGATTCATCTAAGTAATCACGACGGGCAGATGCAACTTCGGCAACAGCAGAGGCCATCGGTACTGAGATTCCTAAAACAGTTTTTGTAGTGTGGGCTGATCCGCCACCAAAGCCGACTAAAACACCAGCAGCTCCAGATCTCATCAAATGCAGGGCGCCTTGCGCAGTTGCACAGCCACCCACAATTACTGGCACATCTAGCTCATAAATAAACTTCTTTAAATTTAGGGGTGCTGTTTTATCAGAAACATGCTCGGCCGAAACTGTTGTGCCGCGAATTACAAAAATATCAACGCCGGCATCTATAACCGCTTTATGAAATTCAGCAGTGCGCTGTGGTGATAGAGCGCCAGCAACAGTGACGCCTGCTGCCCGGATTTGCGCTAATCGCTCTTTAATTAAAGTTGGTTGAATCGGTGCTGCGTAAATCTCTTGCATTTTCTTAATTGCTTTATCTTGAGAAAGTTTTGCCATCTCTGATAATTGTTTATCAGCATCCTCATACCTAGTCCAGATACCTTCTAGATTTAATACGCCAAGTCCACCCGCTTTGCCAATTGCAATCGCTGTCTCAGGAGAGACAACTGAATCCATTGGTGCTGCAAGAAAAGGTAATTCAAATTTATATGCATCAATCTGCCAAGAAATTGAAACCTCTTGTTGATCTCGAGTCCGCCTAGATGGAACAATTGCAATCTCATCAAATGAGTATGCTGCCCGAGCACGTTTGCCAGGACCTAATTCAATATCGGACATATCACCAATCGTATCTGTTGTAAGTAAAGTGTTGAAATTTAGGCTCTTAAATCCCAAGCTTTAACGCCACCGGTGACGCCAGCTGAATTGGGAATTATCTTAACTTTGTAATCAAAGCTTTTAAGTGCTGATTTACTAATTCTGGCTGAATTACCGCCACCGATATATAACTTATCCCAAACTATCATGGGATATAACTCTTGAATTAAACTTTTAACTCGCCTTGACCACAATTGATTACCCATCCGCCGCCGTGAAATCTCACCAATCCAAGCATCAATTGATTTTCCATAGCGAATAGTGGCATGTGAGATTTCAAGATGTGGTGCTAACTTACCATCGTTAAATATTGCACTGCCTAATCCAGTACCAAAAGTGAGCACTGTTTCTAATCCTTTTCCAGTGATTACTGATGCACCATGAATCTCAGCATCATTTAAAACTAATGTTGGTAATTTCAATTTTTTATTTAAAGCTGCATGCATATCAAACCCGTACCAAGCTTTTTTAAGGTGGGGATCAACGGTGCCTCTTGGGCCACGGTAATTTACATAGTGAGGAATTACGATAACTTTGCCATTTCGAATCATGCCCGGTAAGCCAACAGTTACCCGATTGATTCGATGATCAGCAACTACAAAGTCTTTAATAATTTCAATTAAGCCATTTGGAGATAGTGGATAAGGTGTTTTCAAATATGGAAAATCAATTAAAACATCGCCACCTTCATCAAGCACAGAGGCCTTGATCCCAGTGCCGCCACAATCAACTGCTAGCGTTATAACTTTCACCGATTAATATTAGTCGATTTCTAGTTACTTTAGATCAAAGCCTCTGTTTAATTTCTTTGCTTAATTAGTGCGAATGACCGCCTGCTCCATGTGAATGACCGTGTCCTGCTGCCTCTTCTTTCTTCTCCTCTGGAGTTTCAAAGACTAAGGCTTCAGTGGTTATAAACATTGCTGCAATTGATGCCGCATTTGCAAGTGCTGATCTAGTTACCTTAACTGGATCAATTACACCCTCTTTAACAAGATCGGTGTACTCCTCAGAGTAAGCATTAAAACCTTCATTTGGTTTCATGGTGCGAACTTTGGAAACAACTACATAACCTTCTTGGCCAGCATTTTCAGCAATCCAACGAAGTGGTTCATCACATGCTTTACGCACTAGACGTACACCAACTGCGCGATCACCTTCAAAGCCCAAATCATTATCCAGAGCTGCTGCAGCATGAACTAATGCAGCGCCTCCTCCAACAACGATTCCTTCTTCTACAGCTGCTCTAGTTGCAGAGATGGCATCTTCAAGACGATGCTTTTTCTCTTTTAACTCAACCTCGGTATGTGCGCCAACTTTGATTACGCAAACACCACCAGCAAGTTTTGCAACTCGCTCCTGTAGTTTTTCGCGATCCCAATCAGAATCAGTGTTTTCAATCTCGCGACGAATCTCAGTAACTCTTGCTGCCACATCATTCTTATTTCCAGCACCATCAACAATTGTGGTGTTATCTTTTGAAATAACAATGCGACGAGCTTTACCAAGCATTTCGATATCAATTTGTTCAAGCTTTAAGCCAACCTCAGCAGAGATAACCTGTCCGCCAGTTAAAATTGCAATATCTTGCAACATTGACTTACGTCGGTCACCAAAACCAGGTGCTTTAACTGCTGCTGAGGCAAAGGTGCCACGCATACGGTTAACAACTAAAGTCGAAAGTGCTTCACCTTCAACATCTTCGGCAATAATTAATAACGGTTTACTTGCTTGGGCAACCTTTTCTAAAACCGGCAAAATCTCACTTAAGGCTGAGATTTTTTGGCCAGAGATAAGAATGTAGGCATCCTCCAAAATTGTTTCCATGCGGTCGGCATCGGTAACAAAATATGGCGAGATATAACCCTTATCAAATTGCATTCCTTCGGTGAACTCAAGCTCAAGTCCAGTTGTTGATGACTCTTCAACGGTGATAACACCATCTTTGCCAACCTTGTCCATAGCTTCAGCGATTAGATCACCAATTGCTTTGTCTTGGGCAGAGATTGTTGCAACATCTGCAATCTGTGATTTGCCACTGACTGCAGTTGAGTTTTTGCGAAGTGCTTCAGTAATTGCAGCAACTGCTTGTTCAATTCCATACTTAAGCTCCATTGGTTGAGCACCTGCAGCTAGATTGCGCAGACCCTCTTTAACCATTGCTTGGGCAAGAACTGTTGCAGTAGTGGTTCCATCTCCTGCGACATCATTAGTTTTTTCAGCAACCTGCTTAACAAGTTGAGCGCCCATGTTTTCAGCCGGATCTGATAGTTCAATCTCTTTTGCAATTGTTACACCATCATTAGTAATTAATGGTGCGCCATAGCTTTTAGCAATAACTACGTTACGGCCCTTAGGTCCAAGTGTTACCTTGACTGTGTCAGCCAGGATATTTACACCACGCTCCATCGCACGGCGTGCTGCTTCATCAAATTGAAGTGATTTACCCATGATTACTTCTTTGCAATAATTGCTAGTACATCACGGGAGGAAAGTACTAAGTACTCCTCATTGTTGTACTTAACCTCAGTGCCGCCATACTTTGAGTACAGCACGACATCGCCCTCTTTAATATCTAATGGAATTCGATTTCCGTTTTCAAACCGGCCTGGGCCCACTGCCATAACAGTTCCCTCTTGTGGTTTTTCTTTTGCAGTATCTGGAATAACTAATCCAGATGCAGTCTTTTGCTCTGCCTCATTTGCCTTAACAACAATGCGATCTTCTAGTGGCTTAATTGAAATTGCCATCTTGATATCTCCTTCTTATTTTCGTTTATTACCCTCTGAAGTACCCCAAGTGATTAATTAGCACACGGGGGCTTAGAGTGCTAAAGCCAACTTTAAAGGGCGCACCCAGCTGTTGCAAATTAAGGGTTAGCTACCAGATCACTTGAGCGATAGATGCTGCAGAATCAGCGCATATGCCCATCTGAGAGGGTAATACTCCTTCATTTACAGCAAGGGAACCTAAGGCTGCCACCATCGCCCCATTGTCGGTGCATAGGCCAATCGGTGGGATCCGAAGCTCAATCTTGCTCACCTCACACCTTTGCTTTGCTAACTCACGCAGCCTGCTATTTGCAGCAACACCACCTGCAATTACTAACCGATCAATTCCACTCTCTTTACAAGCAGATAGAGATTTACTTATTAAGACATCAACAACTGCTTCTTGGAATGAGGCAGCAACATCACTTTTTTTATAATTTGGAGTTTGTTGCAAGTATCTTGAAACTGCAGTTTTAAGTCCAGAGAATGAAAAATCATAAGGGTGCTTTTCTAAATCAGCGCTCTGGGTTAGCCCCCGGGGGAAATTAATTGCCTCATTATTTCCAGTAATTGCCTGCTTATCAATTACCGGTCCACCTGGAAAACCAAGTCCCATAATCCGAGCAATCTTGTCAAAAGCCTCACCCGCTGCATCATCAATGGTTGCACCTTTAACAATTACATCTTTGGCTAAGTTATTTACCTGCAAGATAGAGGAGTGACCACCACTTACCAATAATGCAATAGTTGGTTGCATTGCTACATCATTATCTAATCGATCAACTGCAATATGTGCTGATAGATGATTTACCCCATACAAAGGTTTGTCTAATGCCAGGGCTAAAGCAGATGCACTGCTTACGCCAACTAATAAAGCACCGATTAAACCAGGACCTGCTGTTACTGCAATGGCATCAATATCTTTAAGCGTTACCGATGCATCTTTAAGGGCTTGTTTAATTACCTGTTGCATCGCTTCTAAGTGAGCACGGCTTGCCACCTCAGGGACTACCCCACCAAATCTGGCATGTTGTTCAACACTTGATGAAATTACATTCGCTAATAACTTTCGGTCATTAACAATACCAACTGCAGTTTCATCACATGAGGTCTCAATTCCAAGTACTAATGCCATCACTTAAGCTCCTTGCGCATTACCACTGCAGTTAAACCTGGACCGTAATAATTTTCTCGCCTTGAAATCTCCACAAAACCATATTGTTCATAAAGTGGCCGAGCAGCATCATTACCTACTCGCATCTCAAGCATAATGGCATCTGCCTTTTTAACTCTTGCCCAATCAATTAACCGCTTTAATAACTCACGTCCCACACCCTTGCGGCGATACTTTTCAATCACAGTAATAGTGTGAATATCTGCTACATCTGCCACATAGAAAATACCGGCATAGGCAATTAATTCTCCATTCACTTCTGCGGCAAGGTAATAAGCATCCTTGGGTGCCTTGGCAAACTCCTCTTTAAATTGCGCACTACTCCAAGCAGTTTTTCCATAAACCTCTTTTTCAATTCCAGTTGCCACCACTAAATCAAGTGCGGTCATCACTCTAAATTTAACTCCCTCAGGAAGTGGGTATGCATCTGGCTTTCTTATATAAATTGGTTGCAATACCTTTTCGCCAGTTAATGCAAGCGATGCAATCGCAACTGGATCTGGGTAGTAATCACCCTCATTAAAGATTTTAATTCCTAATTTTTCTAACTCGGAGGCACTACTTACGGCAGGTGCTGTTACTCGCTTACCATTTTCATACCTTGCCCAATATCGTTCTTTGCGCCGGGCATCGGTTGAGACAATAAATTTACTTTCCTTAATTGTGGCTGCCATTGCATCTAATGAACAAACTCCAACCCAATCAATTCCAGATGCTTGTGCAAAACTTTGTGCAAAGGAAACACCAACTCTAAGGCCAGTAAATGGACCAGGTCCCATTCCCACTGCAACTAGATCTATATCCCTACTTACATCTAATGCTTGTGCAACTAGTTTAGGTAATACCTCACCGTGAGCTAACGGATCATTGTGGTTTTTATTAAATAAAACCTTGCCATCTTTTACTAAAGCGACCGAAGTTTGTGAGGTTGATGTGTCAATTGAAAGAATTGTGCTCATAACTTAAAATCCGCCCAGCGCTGGCCAACACCATTTATTTTAATGTTGCGAGAGTTTTCATTATCACCTTGGGAAATTTTAATATCTAAGTATTGGTCCGTAAGGATTGTAACAAAAGCAGCGCCCCATTCAATTACAAAAACAGAGTTTGATAGATAGCTTTCAATATCTAAATCAATAAAACTGTTCACTCCAGAATCAAGTAATCGGTAAGCATCAATATGAATAAAGTTAGGCACTCCTTTATGGATTCGACTTATCACAAAGGTCGGTGATGTTACATTTTTTATCCCAAATGCTGATGCAATGCCCTGGGTCAATACCGTTTTACCAGCTGCTAATTCACCCGTTAATACCACCACATCACCAGGCTTTAGGATTTTTCCAATTTTTTCACCCAATTGCTGCATCTGCTCAACTGAGGTGACAATAGTTTTCATAATAGAAGTAGTTTATAGAACTAAAATGGCCCCCAGTTTCCTGAGGGCCATTTTAGAATTAGCTTTTACTTATCCTGAGGCATTAACTCAGGCTTATATGCTGAATCAATAAACATGCTTGGATCATTCTTTAGCGCAGATTTAGCTGTTGCTACTGATGGAAGTTTTCCACTCTTACCTGCAGAAGCAAGTAACTTAGCAATAACTAGGATCTGAGCATTTGTGTACATGTAGTGTGATGTACCAGTAGTTGGCACAGTTGGAGTAACAGCAGCTCCAGTTGCAGCAAACTCAGTATAAGAATCTGGTGGCTTGTTCCAGATGTTTAGTAGAAGACCAGGCTTTGCATCTCCATTACTAATTGCAGCTTCATACTGATTCTTTAACTTCTGAACATAACCAGCAGGTGTGATTTGATCAGCAGTTTGAGAAACTGTAATTGTTGGAACAGTTATCTTTCCAGTGTATGCAGCTTGATTATTGATACAAGCTACAGAAGCAGCACTTGCAGCAACTCTTGGAGCTGCTGGGTTGAGTCTGCTGAGGAAAGCTAACATTCCAGCGGTTGCTGACTTGCCACTTAGCGCTGCAGCGTAGATGTCTCCGTTGTCGCCTAAGCGAGCAGAGTAATCAGTTGCGGTATTGTCAAAAATACTTCCACCACAACGCATTTCAGCGTCATAGTTTCCGATTACACCTAGTGCAAGTGCGGTTGAAGTGTTCTCCAATATCGCAAGTGCTGGGCTAATTGCTAAACCAAATGTAGTTTCAAGTGGTCCGGCAGGGCCTGATGCAGAGTCATAAGTAGTTGACTGAGTAGGCATTCCTGCAAGTAAACCAATTAACAAGATTGCACTTCGTACCGGGATAATTTTTAATGAATCCGGAACATTTGTTGCCGTCTCTGGCCAAGCCGGCGCAGTTGGATTTGTTTTAATTGCAGTCGATAGCGCATTAAGAACTGTTAGGAGCTTAGTGATGTCACCAATTAATTCCATGTAACCGCGTGTATCTGATGCAGACACAGGTTGGGTATAACCATTTCCTTTAATTGTTGGATCAAAAAGTGTCTTATACATCCACAAAACATCATTTGCGTATGAATACTGATTTGCTGCAGAACCTGCTAAGTGCAAGTTCGCTGCTGCATCAATAATTCCATATCGCTCAGATAAAGATTGGGAAATATGACCACCTAGAGAATCTCCCCAAGAAACAACTTTGTTGATCTTTGGGTACAGGTCTTTTGCTTTAACAATTAGATGCAGATTTGCTTCAATCGCTTCCGGAACAGACCAGCCATTAACCTGTACACCTGCACCAGCTAAGGCATAGCCTTGCTTTAGAAGTGTTTGGGCAATAATTTCTTGATCTGCTGCAGTTCTTCCTGGTGCAACCTCAGGTGCTGAACGTGGTACTGAATAAGCGCCATCTGGGTTGACCACTGGAATTTTAGGCAGAAGTACTTGGTTTCGGATTCCGTGTGAATATAAAAACATCATACCGTTGAACTTTTCTGGCATTCTGATCTCATATTTAGATCCGTTGCCATCAGTTCCCGTACATATTTCAACGTTATTTACTGTTGTACATGTTGGCTCAGCAGCGCGAGCTGCAGATGGAACGGCTACTGCAAATACTGAAATAAGTGCAGCTGAAGTTAGGGCAACTAAGCCCTTCTTAAGTTTTAGATTTTTCATGAGTTTGTTGGTATCCCATTCTTAGGCAT
>Ga0304728_1001121_pt1 | contig 19803 bp, 26 predicted proteins | sample C_130625_MF_Meta_FD_190476 | JGI IMG/M metagenome (GOLD analysis project Ga0304728, IMG submission 190476) | Freshwater microbial communities from Lake Croche, Canada to study carbon cycling - C_130625_MF_MetaG (v2) (version 2) | ecosystem: Environmental > Aquatic > Freshwater > Lake | place... | reverse complement strand
GGCAAGCGTACGCCGCAGGGGCTTTTGAGCTATAAGTGGGATGCAGCCGCGCTCCGCTCCATTGACACGAGTGCCTTTGAAGATGATCGCCTCTGGACGGTCGAACCTATTGACGAGGCCAATAAGCTGCGCCTTCTGCCCTATACGCTGAAGCCAGCCGAGTGGCGCCTCATTGCGATAGTGAAGATTATGCGCGGTGAGACTGCCTGGCTCAAGGGCGCGCTCATCAACAATACCACAGGAAAGGTCGCGCTGATTACCTCTGCCAGCTCTGAGGGGGCTATCAATGAGCGAACCATCAAGTCGCATGACGCCACCTATCACGTAGGCCACTATGGCATGCTCGCACCCATTGTCTTTTGGGATACGATGAAAGCGGGTATTTAGAAATAAAGTCCAAAAAAATTGAAGGAGGTAATGCCCCTTTTTTTAGTACCACCTTACTATACTTACAGAAATGAGCCTCTCTTACGAATCTCCTATGATTACAGACTCCACGGCAGTAGCAGACCCTGTAGCATTCTTGAAGGATGCATTTGGGAATACTGGCTTCTACCAAAGTGACTACTTGCGAATGCTTAACTGTAGCCAAATGTATTCACCTGACGGTGAGCCAAAGTGGAAGGCGGCAGAAGCATTGAATCTTGTCCACCGTCTCAGCTCTCCTACACCACCCACGGTTGCTTCTGTTATAGAGGCGATGGAGTCTTTTATCAAGGTATGTCCGCGACCAGCTCCCATCAATACGACCGCTTCTGTCAATGACCAGCTTAATGCGACGGCACTAAGCGCACCTGTTATGGCAACTTCAATATCATTTATGGTGGTTCAGGATACCGAACGGCTTGCTGCGCGGCTGGGTATTTCTAAGAGCGATGCCGAGGCCACTATGGAATATCTTCATTCTAATACCGGTTATACAAAGAACTTGCTTCTTGCAATGCAGGTCATCAATCGCTTTGCCAGACAGAATGGTATTACGCCCACACAGGCAGAGATTGTTCTTCGCAACTAGATGAAACTAAATAAAAAATTGAAAAGCGGGGCCACCCCTTTTTTCATTACCCCCCCATCAAAGTAAGGATGGAAATTCAAAAGCCCTCACACACAATGACTTACGAAGAAGGCGTTCACACCGTTACTCTGTTTCGCGAGACAAAGGTTGTGTACGAGTCGGCGGGATACATGTTGGCCTGGGCTCTTGAATCGACTGCATCCTCTTACCGCGATAAGGTGGTCGGTCCCTCTTACGACGGTATTCTCTACTTCTTGACAAAGTGGGACCGCGATGTCGCTTCATACATATGGCTATCATACATATGGCTATCGAAGGAAGAGTATTTGACCCTTGAGCCGATGTGGACAGAGATTCTGAAGAGCCGCGGCGGCCGCCTTCTAGGACTATGAGAGCGGCCACGAAGAGAGCGGCGACGAACAGAACGGCGACGAAGAGTGTGACTACTGCCACGGTGCCGTTGGGCGCTGTGGTGGCCGCTGCAAAGACAGAGACTAAGTCCAAGAAAATTTGAACGGCCCATTTTTCTTATTTCAAGTACCAACCCAATAAGTAACAATGTCTACCGTCCCGCACAAGAAGAATCTCGGTGGTGGCAAGGGTCACAAGAAGCAATCGAACAAGGAACACGCCGGCCCGCGAAAGAATCGCGAGCTGACTGTGGCTTTCATCGAGGACATTCAGGACGGTGAAAAGCTCGAGGGATTGACGCTCGCACGCGTCCAGAAGAACTATGGCGGTGCCCGCGCCGAGCTTCTGACGATTGAGGGAAAGTCCGTAGTCGCGGGCCTCAAAGGGTCACTAAAGTGTAAGGCGGGTGGTGCGCGGCGCCAGGACAACCCTATTGCGATCCATCCTGGTTCCTATGTCCTCTTACAGGACGAGGGCTACACGCAGCAGATTATCGGTGTCCTTTCACGACCACAGGTGAAACAGCTTGAGGCGCACTTTCCCACAGCTGCGCGCGGCTTCTTCAATATGACTGGCACAACTGAAGAGGATGACCTCGGTTTTGAATGGGATGAGGAGGATGTTGATGTGGAGGCAATCTAGACGGTACCGTCTAGTACTGAAGTTAAGTACTCCCCATAACCAAAGCCACTCCGTGGCTTTGTATCATGGGGAGCACTTAACTTCTCGTTCTAGCCAGCAGAGTGGAGTACTTAATTTAAGTATTCCACGGTACACCACTTTAAAAATTGAGGGCAACCAGCCCGTCATTTTTTATAGAATGGATAAGTTTTATAATAGCGAGACATTTGACGCGCTTAATCGCGTAAATAGCTATTACGCGGCTAGGTGCCAAAAGCTTGAGGAAGAGCTACGCAACGCTTATATTCAGATGCAGACGGATGCCACTCCTCGGAAAAAGCCCGTTCCAGTCAGGACCATTGTCCGATGGGAGCCAGGATGGACGATTAGCCGAGGCGGTAGCAGCTACAATAATCGTAATCGCGCTTCAGGAGTAGTGACAAAGAACGGCTTCTTCGAGTTTATTCGTCATATTGACGGCACCACGAACCATCGTACTTACTTCAATTCTGTAGAAGACTGGATGGCGTCGATTCCTTCGCAGGCAAATGAGGAGTTCAGTTGTGAGAAGGCGTAAAGAACAAACCTAATTCCCTATAAATGAGTAACATAACCTATGTATCATTCTTGATATCATCCCCTACCGACCACCTCACAACAGAAAAGCGACTCGAATTACTAAATTCCCTCTTAGAGCTTGATATCAAGCTCATTCTTTTTGTTGACTTTACCTATAAAGCCTTAGTCACGTCAAAAAAGGCCCGTGTCATCGAAATCGACTTCCAGACTCTAGAAACGGTGAAATTAATCGGCGCGGTCTCTAATCCACGGCTACCAGTTATGAGAACGCCTGAGAAAGATACTCTTGAATTCCTCACAATTATGAATGCCAAGCCAGAGCTTCTAAAGCTTGCGAAGCCCTACGTTGAAACACCTTATGTAGCCTATTTAGACGCGGGACTACGAAAGGTTTTCACTACTGATTCTACACTCAAACTCCTGGAAACCCTACGAGTCCACTCTATTCCTCTTGTGATGCTTCCAGGATGCCATCCTATTCAGCCACGTTCACTATCAGAGCTAGCTTCGCACATTGACTGGACGTTTTGTGGAGGCTTTTTTATTGTACCAACGGCGAAGGTGGAAGAGTTTATGCAGGTCCATTTAATAACACTGGGTAACTTTTTAGAAGAAGGATTCCTCACGTGGGAAGTAAATGTATGGACTGCCTTTGCTGCAACACAGCGAGATAGAATCGTCTGGTTCTTAGCGGATCATAATGATACAATGATTAGAGGGATTCCTGGGGCGTATAAGTTCTAAAATTTAAGAGCGCATAGGATTATACGAGATTATAAAAATGCCGTATAAGATTGTTTACGCTGACTGGACGTATAAGGCAGATGCTGTTGGTAATAGTGAGGTTCTTTCTAAATCGCTAGAGGAGAAGGTTGAGGCTCTGATGAAGAAGGGATGGACTCCTACTGGTGGCATATGTGTATTCGCCTCAGGGGACAATGTCTATAACATGTACCAAGCGATGATTAAACTAAATTTGGAGAGGAGATGAACCTCTACCCCAAGCATAACCACATGAATATCTTCTTTCTACACCGCAATCAAATCAAGTGTGCCCGCTGGCACTGCGACAAGCATGTCGTAAAAATGATTCTCGAGACGGCGCAGCTTCTCTATACGGCTCACTGGTACGTCGCCATCGATAAAGGTCAGCTACCGTCTTTTAAAACTGCCCCGCAGCACACTTCTGGGCGTATGCGCGGCTATCTTCCTATCAGCAATCACAAACATCCCTCAGCACTCTGGACTCGCGCCAGCATCCAACACTACAGATGGCTAGCCCTCTTTGGCCTAGCCCTGTGTAATGAATATCGCCATCGCTTCAATGATAAAAAGCATTTATGCGAAGACCATTTGCGATGGCTTTACATGAATGTGCCGCCTATCGAAGACCTTGGTTGGAAGGATCCTACACAGGCTATGCCAGACGAGTATAAGAGCGCGAACTCTATCGTGGCCTATCGTAAATACTACAGGGAGTCAAAAACGCGCCTTCTTACCTATAGTAAGCGTCACACGCCGCACTGGATTGGGCTAAAACGAAGCATTTAATATAATAAAAATGCCGCAACACCCGAGCCTTCGTATAAAAACACCACCTCCTGATGATGACATGAAGGATATTGATGACCCCACTATATTTAGAATGATTCGCAGGATGTTTCTTTCATGTTTCAAACAGTCGTAACAGACTGGATTTCACACTTACACATGGGGCAACTAGTTTTTCTTTTGCGCCATTCCTCTAGACTTTCTTTATCGAAACAGTGATAACAGTTTGTCACAGATATCTTAGAGCACTCATTAAAGGGCGTCATTGAGATGGAGCATTCTGCATTAGAATCTTTAGCGGCCTTGATAAGGGCTTCTGCGACGAATATTGGCAGCTTGTTACCAGTAGCTACGGGCTCATGAATAGGGTTATCCAGAGGCTCGGCGGTAGGTCGAGTGATATGCGTACGTAGCCCCCACGGCGCTACGTTTTCTTGATATTTTCTAAAGACACCTGAATATATAATTTTTTGGTCTCTGATTCTATAGTTACACCAGTCTACGTAATCATATCGGCAACTTACAAAAGGGACCTGTGGAAAGATTGTTTCTCTGTTAATAAAGTCATATACTGGTATAACTTCACCATCTTTTACGATGTCCCACCCAGTATGCCAGTAGTGATATGTTGAATGTCCTATAATTCGAATATTATCAGAATACGTCATATCATAATTATAAACTAAATAGAGCGGGCATCTTATAGGTACATGCTCTATACTATTGTCATTAAACTTAAAGAGTGCATAGCGTTCAAGATGGTCTCCAGGGTGTGTTGAGAAGATTGCGAACATGTCTAAGAAAAATGGCCGGCGGCCCCTGTTTAATTTTTATCACTTAGGCAGGCCCCCGTCGAAACCTGTAGTCCATCTGATTTGCGTAATCGCCACAAATATTTGAGAACTGAATTGAGCGGGTTGCCACTTCCATGTATTTCAGCCCAACATGAAGGGTGACGATACTATCAAGGTCCTTCCAATAGACGTGCTTCACTTCAGCGATGGCGCGCGGAGCCCAGTCTTGAATTAAGCCAATCACTTCATTTGGGCTCTCAACCTGTAAGGAAAACTTTAGAGAGTAAAGATGGTCCACTCTATGAAGTTCACGAATAACATTATCATTGCTGTTGATTGTTCCGTCTACAAGAAACATTCCGTTATATCTATCATGCAGAAACACGAGGAAGCTACGAAGGGGTTCCATGATACAAAAATATTAGCCGTCTTTTATTTCAATTTTTTTTAACCCATATAAGAACTTCCACATTTTCCGTCTTGAAAGTGTCATTATACAGTGCAGCATTCCCAATCTGCGCCATAATGTTCCGCTGGTATGATATCTTTTCTATTTCCACTGGTCCAAACTCCTTCTCTAGAGTCTCTGTAAGTTGGTCGAGCGGCACAATACTTTCATTATTATAGGAAATCAGCAGATTACGGGCCGGCAAACGCTTACACAGCTCTATAAAAGCTGCAAGTGCCTTCACCTTACTATTCCAGGGACTCACCATATCTGCATCGAATTCTGACGACTTCGATACACGGTCTACACGCCTGTTGGTCTTCAAAGACACCTCTGGCTTATCCCACCGTGTCACACTGTCCCAAATATGGTAATAAGTCGAATATGAGTGACTAGAATAAGGCGGATCTAGATAGGCCACATCAGCTGGCTGATATTCTATAGAGAGACAGTTCCCAACATAGTGTTTTGCCATGGGCCCCTTGTAAAAGTGCATATCCAGTAACTCAATTGAGTCATCTGTCCGTTTCGCCCAGTCCTTCAAATAGGCCTGCTGAACCCCTACAGAGTTATCGACCTTGTCTAAGGCAAATATAATACAGGTTGTAAGAATCATAAGCTCATGACGATTTATGGTGCCGCTTTCAAACATTGCTTGAATCGTATTTCTGTAGAAGTCGGCTCGAATACCATTCTTTGGTTTCCACATACGAACTGAGCCGGTCCCTTCAACACCAGAGACATCACAATACGTTTTTGTAATCCAGTCTGGGGGATAGGAGCCGATTTCAGCTTCCATCTTCACTCGAAGTGTCGAAATAAGCTGGGGTATGCGTTTTCCAGACTCCTCTGTCCGTATAAGAAAGGCGTGAGCGTAGGCCTCTGAGGCCCAGGCGAGATCACTGGTCTGTACTTCCCAGCCGAGAGACCGAAAGGCCTGTCCCACGCGCGTAGTACCAGTAAATACGTCTATAAGTTTTAAGGGGCCGGGTCCCAAATGACGTCGTATATTCCCAATGATTTTTTCAACAAGGGACGCCTTGCTTCCAATATATTTAACGCCATATGTTTGCATCGAGGAGAACTAATGTTACCGGAGAAGTCAGATTAATTTTATTACCGTGGAGTACTTAAATTAAGTACTCCACTCTGCTGGCTAGAACGAGAAGTTAAGTGCTCCCCATGATACAAAGCCACGGAGTGGCTTTGGTTATGGGGAGTACTTAACTTCAGTACTAGACGGTACCGTGGATGACCCTAGACAAGATACACTCTATCACGGTGGTCCTCGCCAACGTATGATAAATTATTCATACCCTTGAAACTATTGCATAAAAGTATATCGTAATTATTCAAATCAGGAGAAACAGTAATGTTATTTAGTTGGTACAGACCTATCTGTGTTTTATATTTCACATACTGAGATGAAACAGCGACTTCGTCGCCGAATTTGTTATACGCATAAGGTAAAAATGAATTTTGAATACTGTTAATCTCAAGTTGCCCGTATGCATTATAAAGAACTCGAGAATCAAACCTATCGTTCTTTATATTTGACACCTGAACTGGTATAAATCTAATAAGTCCAAAGGGTGGAACTATTAAATTTAAGGGTGATTTGCGCTTCAGTAAACCCGCCTGCACTAGAGAAAACTTTTCCATGCAGATTGGTATTGTTGAAAATACCTTCATATCTACTTTCTAAGACTGTGCCCTTTCTTAAACCGTCTGACTTTACGCGTCTGTTTGCGTCTTGAACCCCCGTTATAGTTCATTTCATGCTTGACAGCATTATATAGACAGCTATCTGGTATGGGATAAAATATCGCGACCCATGAGCGCTCAATATAATGACCCACTTCTGGATTTGAGTGGCCTTCTAGTTCGTTAATAAATGTCTGGTAATATGATTTAGGATGTTGGTGTATATGTTTTCTTGAAACGGCAAAAACACCGGAATATACTCCCTTATATACAACAACACCAGGGAAGTGTTTATCGTACCATTTTCCAAATGGTCGTACACTTGCCGGCTTCATCCTAGACCCATGAATGTCAAAGATTCCGCTGTGGTTTTTAGGATGGGATGCTCTATATGAATTCATTTTAAACTCTTTTGCATGTATATGCATTGCGGTAGGATGTTCGTCTACACTCATTACAGTGTCGTGCGTTTCAAATACCTTATCAATAGTAAATGCAAGCTTCTTTTTCTCTCGGTGGAGGTCAGATGACCCTTTAGTAAAAATAGTTACATCGGCAAGTGTATCATAGTTTGAAATAATATGGTATAAGTATGTGTGATCGCAACGACCTTCATTCACCAAGTCGGTTTTAATACACTCCTTGCCATTAATGTTACAACCAATATCACGTGATGTCTTATTATTATCTTCAGAGTATTTATTATATAAATATATATTTCTAAAGTCTTTGCTCTCGTATTTTTCTAACCATCCGAGATCTTCTTTGAATCTTGCTATAACCATATCACATGTAAAGGTATCGCCTCCTTCCATTCCCTACGAAAGTATTAGATAAATATATCGGGGATTTATAGGTATGGCTCGTAAGGCAAAATCAATAACTCGTAAAAAACGTATAAGACAACGTGGAGGGTCACAACCCGGCTCAAATATTTATGTCTTTTATCATATATACTGTAATAAAAATACGGAGCCTGTTGTAAAAGACCAGATATTTAGAATTGTTTTTTCGGGACTTTATGAACGCGTAAATGCAATTAAATGTTTTCTTGCTGGCGAGCAAGAATCAATAACCGCGGTAAAAGAACTTTTAAATAATACGGGTAAGAAGTTTGAAATTACAAAAGAGGGTCCAGGTGATAAATCATATGAGCGATTTACTCTTTTAGATATTCCTAAACATATTAAACCTGAGGACAAACTTCTATATATTCATTCAAAGGGTGTGTCTGAAGTAGGGCATTTTACTGGTAAAACCCCAGAGTATGATAAAATATTTTGGTGGAGAACTTGGATGGAATTCTACCTCATAAAAAACTTTGAAAAATGCTTGGAGGCCTTAAAGTCACATGATATAGTCGGTGTAAATTATTCAACTTATTTAATTGGCCCTCATTTTAGTGGTAACTTTTGGTGGACCACCGGTAAATATTATTTAACTTTGCCACCAACAATTGGAACACATTATAACGATCCTGAAAAATACATATTCTCTGCAAAGGGGTCGCATAAGGATATGGATACCAGTAGAATTGGCTCTGACCCTAGTATCGACAGCGGACACCTTTATAAAACTCCCTATTACAGTTCAAAGTATATAGATTAACCCTCGAGACCAAACTCAATCCGCTCAACGAGAGGGAAGTAGAGCGCGCGCCGGCGCGCCTTCAACTCCCGCAGAGCCTCCATCCGCTCACTACGCTTCTTAGGCTCCTTGATACTAAGCAGAATAATGAACTGAACCTCCGTCGGGCGAAGATTATGCTCGTTGGCGTATTCACAGGCGGCCTGATGCGTCTTCATGAAATCCGTCTCGACATCCTTCATCTTCTGGCGGTGCATAATAATAGTGTGTACGCCATTTACGATATTCTTCATACCCATAGGCAGGCCCGTCCAGCTAGGCGGAGAATACGTATCAACCTGCGAACCCTTCTCCTTTTCTGCATTGAAGCGCTTCTGAAGGACTGGGTCGTCAGCGAAGAGAGTATCGCTGGGGTTTGGAATGATAATCTCACTCGGCTCAGAGGCTGATGTCTGGGAACTGGCATCAGGGTCCTTGGTCGCCGGTACAGCCGTATAAATATCCTTTAGCATACCGATCCACTTGCTCCACTCAGGCGTTGTTGTCAGATATGAAGTCTTAATCGTAGCAGGGCGGGGCATGAGGCCATAGTCAGCCTCAGGATTTGTGGGGATAAACTGAACGAAACCAATCTGGCCGTTCTCGCTGGGATGCGGTCGCTTTCCTGTCGCAATACCCTTGGGCGTCGCCTCAATCATCCGCTGGTTGTTGAAGTGGTGGATAAGAGTCGAATCGACTGCGCGGCGGCCATAGAGCGGGAAGTCATTCAGTACCCCATAATCAGTGAGCTTCTTCTTGGGCGTTGAAACAATCTGGTATGTCACATGACGAACCTTCATGCGACCGTCCGCACCAAAGTTGTGAAAGCTCTCAGGGATAATTACTGTAGCAGTACCCTGCGTAACGGCCAGCTTCATACTGTACTCGAAGCTGTGCCACTCGGCACCAGGGGCCCAGGAATCCATCTCGACGGTTGAGCCCTCTGAATCAGTGATTGTAAAGTGAAAGCGAACCGAGCAGAGAACCGACTCGGTGTAGCGAGTACAGACAATCTCCTTAAAGAGAGCTGCCATGGCTGTTGCGCTCTCATATGGAATCTTGGATGTATTGAACTTACTCTTATCTGCGCTTATTGTAATTGCCGTGCCGCTGGGAATGAGCATATCCGAAGGGCCGGCCACACACTTCGTGAACTTGGCCTTATAGGGACCCTTGAAGATGTTAGGGCGGAGCGTATTCTGGTAGCGTGTGGCAATCTCCCAAGAATCGTAGTAGTTCGGGCAGGCTGCTGCAATGAAAGCCTTCAGGCCCCAACCGTAGCGGCTGGCCTCGTTGGCATCGTTCTCGGCTGCGAGCTGGAGAAAGCGCTCCTCGCCGCGCTCTGAGAAGCCTGCGCCGTTGTCGCGAATCGTAATATTGAATTTGTCAGTTTCGGCATTGAATACGATATTATTCCAGATATTGGTTGCACCATACTTGATACTATTGTCCCAAGGCTCGGGCCATAGGCGAAGTAGCATCGGTACGCGCTCATCTCCCTCGATACTCATGGAAGCCCAGCAACGCCATGTGCCTGCAAAGCTCTGATTAGCCATCTTAAACTTTTCTAAGAGCGAGAGAAGGATGTGCGCCCTTCAAATTTATATCGTACTTGCCACTACTTTGGCATAACACGATATAAAATTGAGGGGCATCCGTCTTAATCTTAAGTAAAAAGATGGAACCATGGGATCACATTTTACAAACGCTTAAGTTTAATGGCGAAAGTGAGTTTATTGTCAGTGCTGAAAACATAAAGGAATGCGGTAAGACTTGGAAGGGTTCAGCAAATCAGTTTGAGCCCAGACTTCTCTGCTATCAGACATCTACAAGCACTAGACCGGCAGCCTTTAAGAAGAATGGCTTGTATATTCTTCCTATCAAGAATGGGACCTATCTTCTTACAAAACAAAACATCTACATGCCTCTTGATTATAGCGGTGCAGAATCGTTTGTAATTGAGCGCGATAGCTCATCAGTAATTCTTGGAATCGGCAACTCAGAGACCTCATTAATCGATAATATGCGCTATAGTGGTGTATTTGAACGCGAAGAGATTCTGGGTGAGCCAATTACCCACGGACCTCTTCTCAACGGCCGTCACAGAATTAATATGAATATGAAGCTTGGGGGAAAGGACATTAATATTAGTGGGGTTCAATATGAAACCGATTCGTGTTATGAATCCAAGAACAAGATTCTTATTATTGAGGGTAAGTCGTGTACTAAGGAAATCGACTCTTTCAACATACGCCAGCTTTATTTCCCCTTTCGTGAGGCAACGCGACTAGCTAAAAATAAGAAGGAGATTGTCTGCATCTTCGTTCATGAATTAAAAGGAAAAATTCATGTTTGGAAGTATAGCTTTGAAAATGTGGAAATCATGGATAGTATTAAGGTTGTAGGACACTATGTTTACACATTTAGTTCATAATCAGAACCTCATTGGTGCGAGCATCAGGCTCCTTAGAGTGAATGGCGCGGCGGCATGATATGATTTTTGTTTCGTATACGCCGGCAGGAAAGGCATCTTTTACCAGTTTGACATCGGCATTACTCATAAGCATCTTCACTCCCTTGGCCTTCATTTTCCCACAAGTTTTAAAGAGTAGATTGTGATTCTCGAGGTTGAACTTATCGCTTGTGTAACCCACGAAAGATGTGCTGTTTTCAGGAGCATAGGGTGGGTCCATATAGACAAAATCCCCCGCAGAAGGCTTCGTAAGAGACTCTGTAAAACTGCTACAACTAAACACAACGTCTTTAATGAGGGTTGATACAGTTAGAATGTGGGCCTCTTCGAGAATCACAGGCTTCTTGTAGTTTCCGTAGGGTACATTAAACTTATTATTGCTCTCGCGATAGACTCCACGAAAGCAGGTCTTGTTAATAAAGAGTAGCATTGCCGAGCCTTCCACTGAATCCCTCTGTTCGATAGTTAGCTCATTGAACCGAGCCCTAATCCAGTAATAATAGGCTTCGGGGGATGCGAGAGCCTCTTCCAGATTCTTAGCGACAGGGGGAAGTTTGCGCTTCTCGCGAGCCACTGCGGTCTTGCATTTCGCGAACTCATCAGACAGTTTTTTTACTTCTGCGACTAGGCCGCCAGGATTTGATTGAATATTCTTATAGAGTGATATTATATTGGAGTTCAAGTCACTCGCGTAGACTTTTCCACTTACTTTTATCATGCCGGCAGCCACATAACTAAGAAAGGCGAGAAGAACGCTACCACCACCCAAGAAGGGTTCATGATAATTTGTAATCACTTTTGGAAAGAGGCCCATTACATCATCAATAATCTGGGTCTTTCCGCCAACCCATTTGAGAAAGGGTTTTATGATATTGGGTGTCGCAGGCATTATGTTTTCTTGAGCCATAACTACTTTATCAAATTTTTACTGGGGACTATCTTAAGCATAAACCAATATATAATAGCATGAATGCAGACCAAATAGAAGGGTTAGTTTCTGCTAAAAGACGATTAGATGACTTATTACAGTTAAAAATGTTATTAGAGCGTTTTATAGAGAAATATACGGCAATTATTATTGAACCTCGAAAACACCGGGCGATGGAATTTGTTTTAAGAAATGCTCTAGATAATTTAAATTCAAGATGGTCTATACAAATTTTTCACGGTACAGAAAATGAATTTTGGTTAAAGGAACTTCTGGAAAAAAGTTTTCAGGAAGATCTTCCAAGAATTACTTTAAAGAATTTGGGAGTTGCCAATTTGGAGAGTTCCCAAGAATACAGTAAAATTCTAGCGGGTCGTGAGTTCGTAGAAGCTATCCCAACTGAAACCTTCCTAGTATTTCAAACCGATTCCATGATAAACCCAGCACAAAAGGGTCTGATTGACAGATTTATTAACTATGATTACGTGGGTGCACCTTGGCAATCTAGTATATTAGCAGTCGGTAATGGGGGATTTTCTTTACGAAAACGTTCGACTATGTTGAGGATTATTGACATTCTAGGGCCTATTAAAAACATAAATGAAGATGTATATTTTTCAACGGGTTGTTTAATTCTTAAGGCAAATGTACCGACCCGCGAGCAGGCGAAAGAGTTTTCTATAGAAACAGTCTATCATACACACTCCTTTGGATTACATCGGGCATGGATATATCATAAAGATAAACTAGAGGAACTGTGTAATCAATGTGAGGGTCTAGAAACACTCATTCAACTACAGTCTGTTATCGAGTAAACGTCTTTGACAAGTCGGCGTAAGTCTTAGAATTCACGACCTCCGTGACTTCTAGCGCAAGCGACCAGTCATTATTTAGCATATTTACCTGAACCCCCCAAGGGTCCACTATACGTACCTGAAAATAGGGTACCATCACAGGTGATATAAATGTCATTTCCTTACGTAAGAGATTGCTACCATCATCAAACTGAATCTGGTAGGAGTTTCCCTTTAGAATAACTTTTGCAAACGCCTCTACATAGGCGTTTTTATCAATTCTGTGATACACTGATACAAGTGAATCGGGGCACCTTATCTGGATTAAATAATAGGGGTTAGGCGCAACAATTATAGTACTCGTTCCTGTGGAGGTGCCGACAAGATTACGAACTCTGAATCCTAGATAATATCCAAGTCCCCAGTGAGTAGAGCGTCTCGCAATTTCAGAAACGGGTGAATTAAAATCAATTAGGAAATCGACCGCCGCTCGAATTGTAACAAATCCTGAAATTGGATCCGCATCGCAGGTGAACCCCGCGTTAATTACACGGAGAGCAGTCTGGACCGCCGCGCAAATTCCAGCGACCGTGTAATTACCCTCTGGAATTACACAGGTGTAATTCACATAATCATATGGGGTGACGAAACCTCTAAGACTAACTACAAAGGAAATATTACCCTTATCGGATGAAAACATGTGCTCGACGAGTGGAATTTCAACACTGGATAGCCTTAACCTTATAACATTTCTTATTGGGTTGGGGTTAGTCACACGGAATTCTGAATTAATGGAAGTTCTCGAGTCAGCGAAGCGAGAATCAAGGGAGTAAATAGATATTTTGTACTTCGAAGAGTCAATAATATCCTGCTCCATATCTATTGGTGGATGAGTTCTTTTAAACGTTCGCTATAATTAAAGGCATATTTGAAGGCCTCTTGGTAGTTGTGCTCTATAGCAGCAAGCATAGAATCGAATTTCGCAGAGTCACACATTTTAATTATTCTAGGCAAATCTGCCAATGGTTCTCGTTCATCAAGAAAGATTATTCCATCGGTGGAAAAGAATTCACCTATGTTCGGACAACCCCAGTAAATTGGTACAGTTTTGCAGAGAAAGCAATCGATGATTTTCTCAGTGAAGTAATTATACTGTTGGCTATTTTCTAGAATTATACTAAATTGATATGGTCGGTGGAGACCCCATTTAGCAGAGGAATCGGTGTGAATTATCGGATTACCTCTAGGGCATACTGCAGGTAGAATATGGTCCTTACATGAGCGCCAGAAATCCAGCTGTCTACCTGTAACTGCCTCGAGCTTCATTTGTGCTCTGTAAATACTCTGACGATGACGTTGCCCTATGATACGATTTTTTGAACCACATAAAAATGATATACCCGCCTTAGAATCTGTTGTGGCGGTCAAGGCATCTTCGCGTCTAAGAAATGATGTTCCAAAAAGTAGTTTACGTGCCTGAGGAGCTCTCTCCAAAAGAGCTTTATCAAACGTATATATTCTATGATATTTGCGTAGATTTTCCTGTACGAAGTAATAGACTTCAGGATGTGTGGCACGCGGCTCGGGTAAGACTATTGAAAGAGGACCCTCTAGGAAATCTGCATAATCCGCTCGGTTAACAACAATAAGTCCACTCACGTCTTCAAGCCCATCTACCACAGATCTATCAATCCATGATGGAAATCTGGTCTTCATTATCACTATTTATTATCACCTCTATAAATAGGCATCGGATGAGAAGCATCCCATATATAATACATCAAATATGGTTTCAAGGATGGAATGAACTTCCCGATAAGTATAAGGAAAATGTTAAACTCTTACACGAGCACAATCCAAAATATAAACAGCTTCAGTGGGACGAACATTCATTGCAAGTAGAGTGCGCCAAATTTAGCAACGATGTTCTTGAGAAGTTTAATTCGTTTCCTTATCTCATACAAAAAGTGGACCTCGGCAGGTTTGTAGTTCTTTACAACTATGGGGGTGTAAGTATTGATACGGATATGAAATCTTTAAAGCAGATAGACACTACGCCCAACATAGAAACCGCCGATTGTATTGTAAGTATGGGTTCATTTCCGTTAAACCTTCTGGGTCATACAAACAACGCAGTATTTTTAATAAAACCTAGACACCCTCTTATGTACGATATTATTAATTCTATAGTGGAATCTAATGAAAAAGAGTCGAGCTATTTATCAAAAGAATTGTATATTAACGCTACAACTGGTCCAACATTTATTGATGCTATTATTAAAAAGCATGATGTTGTAAAGATAGATAATACGTATTACGAGCCATGTAATCAGTATTTTCCGTGTAGTGTTGGTGGAGAAAGTATTATGGATCACCAGACAGGTAACTCATGGATGCATTCGTCTAATGTAATTTTAATAAAAATTCTAATCTTTTTATTGATAGCCCTGTTTTCAGGGCTTGCAATACGGACTGTAATATATATATACTATTACTCTATAGGAAAACCACATCTATATAAAATATTACCATTTATATAGAGATGCCTCAGGCGAAATATATATTATTCACAATGATAATAATAACGTGTATGTATGTCTTTAATGATTCACTTATACATGAAGTAAAGATGTATGATATACCCTTTCATATTCCCCGTAAAAATACAAGCGGGCCTGATAAGGTTTTTGGAGTCCCGCTAACAATATACCATTCATGGGGTTCAAACAGGGTCCCTGCGAAAATGAAGGAAAATATATATTCCCTCTTGGACTCTAATCCCGAGTTCGACTACTATCTCTACTCCGATGAAGCATGCTATAAGTTTATCAAGGAACACTTTGATAATAATGTAGCAGAAGCATTCAATGCTCTGAAGCCTGGTGCATACAAGTCGGATTTATGGAGATATTGCGTACTTTATATAAATGGAGGCGTGTATATAGATATCAAATATAATACACTCAAGCCTCTAATAGAAACTGTAAAGAATAGTCCAACCCTTTATGTTAATGACAGAGATATAGGAATAGTTGGGATAAATAACTGTTTTTATAATGGGTTTATGATATCCCCTCCAAATAATGTGGTTCTAAAGGATTGCATCGATGAAATTGTTGAAAACTGTAAGCAGAAATTATATAAATCAAATGCACTTGATATAACAGGTCCGTGCTTATTGGGGCGAATGATAAATAAGCATAACAAGGATTTTAGAAAGAATAATAAGTACAGGTTTGAGGAGGCAAATTATGTGTCTAATACTGGACTTATTATATATGAGAATAAGCGAATACTCAAAACTTACCCCGAATATAGAAGCGATCAGCAAGTAAATGATAAGGTAGAGCATTATACGACGCTGTGGCTAAAAAAGAATGTCTATAATATATAGTGTTATGAAATTAAAGAATATTAAAAGATATATATTATATATTTTAATATTATTATTAATATTATTTATTATAATAAGATTATTTTATAATTTTAAGTTGAATGATGTATATATCAATGAAAATGAAATGAATAGTGAAAAAACTCTTAAATATGTGTCATCAAGAGGGATTTTAAAGTCGTGTGATATAAAACCGCATATAATTACTTCAAGTACTAATAAAGTAACAATTGATTACTCAAAAATAAGGGAGGGTTCGGTAGTTTACGTACACGGCTCTGCAATTCCAATGTTTTCTCTAGAAAAACTGCCGCACAGAATTATTCTTGTCTCTGGAGATTGTGATGAAAGTATACCAACTATGGTACTAAGCTCAGGTGAATTCAAAAATTTTATAGAGTCTGAAAAAATTATCCATTGGTTTTCTCAAAATGCTGTCATAGACCATCCGAAACTTACTCGAATTCCAATTGGTATGGATTACCATAGTAAAGAAAATCCATCAGAGCAAGAGGCAACTCTAATTCGAGTTAGAGATGCAGCATTACCCTTTAATGAAAGAAAAATGAAGTGTTACTCAAACTTTCATTTTACTACTACATATACCAATATGTTTTCATCTTTTTTTGGATATGATAGGCTAGATGCAATTGGTGAAATAAATAAAGATCTTATATTTTATGAGCCATCTCGATTGCCAAGAACAAAAAGCTGGGAAAATCAGGCTGAGTATGCCTTTGTAGTATCACCACATGGTAACGGACTCGATTGCCACAGAACATGGGAAGCCTTGATTCTTGGATGCATACCTATAGTAAAAACATCGCCGATTGATTCATTATTTGACGATTTGCCAGTGTTAATTGTAAATGAATGGTCTGATATAACCCAAGAGCTTTTAGATACCACTGTGGAGAGTTTCAGTAATAGACAGTTTAATTATAGTAAGTTAGAGCTGAGTTACTGGATGAATAAGATACGCTCAGCAATATAATAAATCCGACTCACGAAGCAGTTCCCGTTCCATTAGAAGAGCCTTGAACTTAGCAGTTGTTTCTTTTACTTCTGCCAAGCGAGTAGCCTCGTTCATAGATTCTTTGCATACAGGTAGCTCAAGAAAGGCGAGACGTTTCTGAACTGATAAAATCATGGCATTCAGCTCATACTCAGTGCGGCGCGCGGGAATAACGATGGTTAGATTCTTATGCATCATGTTGCAGAATCTATCTAACATACTAGTTTCAATTTTATTCGTAAAGTATTATAGGGATGCGGCTGTTTATCGTCGCAATAATATATATAGTGGCTCTCATAACACTTTTTATAATATATCGCAGTAGTTCAGAGGGTTTTCAAAATAAGACACCCGATCTCGAAATAGTGGTTGCGAATTATGAGGAGGATATCGAATGGGTGAATAAAATTCCCACGACACTCTATGACAAACTCACTATATATAATAAGGGTGGGGTGAAGAATTATGAGAGTCTTATAAAAAAGGGTGCAACAGTGTATACACTACCTAATATTGGTAGAGAAGGCCACACATACTTATATCATATTATTAAGAACTACGATAACCTTGCAAATGTAACGATGTTTTTGCCTGGAAGTGCCTATACGTTCTATCAGAAGAAGGCGCAACTTGATGTAATAATACCACATCTACAACAGCATAAGGAATCTGTTATTATTGGTTTTACAGACCCTGTTTATATTAAGAATGAACTTGACACTTTTATGATAAATGAGTATGAAATTACGAGTGATGAAAATAAGAAGCGTAATCCAGGTACACAATTAGAGCCGGCCTTAATTCGTCCATTTGGAAATTGGATAAAGGCGCGATTTCCTGGAGAGACTCTTAAGTGTATTGGTTACAGAGGTGTTGCGACTGCATCGAGAGATGATATACGTAAGAGGCCACGTGAGTTCTATGAACTTTTACTTGGGGAGCTTCAGACACAAAATCCTGAAGTAGGTCATTATATAGAGCGGGCGTGGCCCTTAATTCTATCTGTAGATAAATGTGGTGGTGGAAATTTCTCAGCTGTTTAATACTTAAGATCGGCACAAGAACTAAAGTGTGCATCAAAATACTCGAGTGCATTTAGTATTGCTGTATCCATATTAAAATACTTGTAATTAGCGAGGCGACCCAGAAAGTGTATACCATTTTCTTCAAGTGTAAACTTCTTATACTTATCATATAGATCCATATTTTTCTTGTTAGGCACAGGATAATATGGCTCTCCAGAGTCGGTTGTGAATTCTTTTACAATTAGAGTGCCAGGTGATTTCTGATTTAGAAAGTGCTTGTACTCGACGATACGTGTGTATGGTACATTGGCTCCAGGATAATTCACAACTGAATTTGGCTGGTAGTAATTCATGCCTGTGTGTTTTTCAATTACGAAGTCTATACTTCTGTACTCGAGCTTCTCGAGACCCTTGCCTGCGTAGAAGGAATCAATTGGACCCGTGTAAATTACGGGCTTCCCTTCAACCTTTACAAAATCAAAATAGTCTGTCTGCAACTTTACAGTTATATTGGGATTATTAAGGATATTCTTGACAAATGCGGTGTAACCACTTTCAGGAAGAGCCTGGTACTTGTCATTGAAATAACGGGTATCAAAATCATTTCTAACAGGAATTCGTGCAAGAACAGAAGCGTCGAGTTCTTCAGGATATTTTTCCCATTGTTTATATGTATATGACTTGATTAGTTTGTCGTATAGAATTTCACCTACGCGGGATTTTGCCATCTGTTCGGAATTAGTAACTGTCCCGTACTTTACCTGGTTTTCCTGCAACCATTTATCCATTTCAAGACTAGTCTGAATATTCTCGCCACACAATGTATTCACTGTAGTAATATTCACAGGAATGCTAACAAGCTTATCATCAACTCTAGCCAGAACTTCATGGTCCCAGCGGACCCACTTGGAAAAACGGTTTATATACTCCCATACCCGATCGCTATTAGTATGAAATAGGTGCGCCCCGTACTTATTCATAAGGATATTCGTGGAGGAGTCAATATAGTCATAAACATTCCCACCAATATGGTCGCGTTTATCAATAATAAGGACCTTTTTGTTTTGATTAGCGAACCTCTCAGCGATTACAATACCTGATAAGCCACAGCCTACTACCAAAACATCATACGAATCCATTTACTAATATAATGTGGGTATTATTTAGGATGCGAACTATAAAGTATATTACGCGTAGGAATTAAAGAGTCAATTGAATATACTACACTCTCATATCGAATATATAGTTGTATAAAATAACATTGAAACTACGTTTTCAATATTGGAGATTTATCTCCAATGTTATTTCTACTAGATTTAGTCAGAAATAAATTTTGAAGCGGAGAAAGGCCGGTACGGCGCACAAAATAAGAAACAAAAGAAGTGTGTCATATAGCTGACATAAATTTACAATAAGTTGTAAAAT
>Ga0304728_1001119_pt1 | contig 19817 bp, 17 predicted proteins | sample C_130625_MF_Meta_FD_190476 | JGI IMG/M metagenome (GOLD analysis project Ga0304728, IMG submission 190476) | Freshwater microbial communities from Lake Croche, Canada to study carbon cycling - C_130625_MF_MetaG (v2) (version 2) | ecosystem: Environmental > Aquatic > Freshwater > Lake | place... | reverse complement strand
AGACATTATGGCCGATCTATTGACGCGACTTGGCTGCACCGTAGTTCGAAGTGATTCGCAAGTAACTATCGATGTACCACCAAGCCCAGGACATCGCGCCGATTACGATTTAGTTCGCAAAATGCGTGCCTCAATAAATGTTCTTGGACCCCTTGTTGCTCGCGTTGGTGAAGCTGAAGTCGCACTCCCTGGCGGCGATGCAATTGGATCGCGCGGTTTAGATTTTCATATCAAAGGCCTTGAAGCATTAGGCGCAGTTGCACATATTCAGCATGGTTATGTTGTCGCAGAAGCCCCAACTGGATTAACTGGTGCGGCAATTGATTTAGATTTTCCAAGTGTCGGAGCAACTGAAAATATTATGACTGCCGCCGTTTTAGCTAAAGGCGTTACAACTATTGATAACGCCGCCCGCGAACCAGATTTAGTTGATCTAGGTGAATTTTTAATTTCAATGGGAGCAAATATTCTCGGTCTTGGAACTCCTACAATCACTATCACTGGAGTTGCACAATTAAAACCAACAACACATGCAACGATTCCAGATCGAATCATCACCGGAACATGGGCATTTGCGGCAGCAATGACGCGCGGTGACATAACTATTCATGGTGCACGGGCAGAACATTTAGAACTTCCACTTGAAAAACTGGCAACTGCGGGCGCAATAGTTACATCCACTTCTGATGGAGTACGCGTACGAATGGATGTACGCCCAAAAGCCATTGATGTAGCAACGCTTCCCTACCCTGGTTTTCCAACAGATTTGCTACCAATGGTTATTGCGCTTAATTCAATTGCAGATGGGCATTCACTTGTGACTGAAAATGTTTTTGAATCACGATTTATGTTCGTCAATGAATTAAGCAGATTAGGTGCCAAAATCTCAGTTGATGGCCACCATGCTTCAATTGAAGGTGTTCCAGAGCTATCTGGTGCACCTGTAGAAGCGCACGATATTCGTGCTGGTGCGGGCTTAATTTTGGCCGCGCTTGTGAGTGAAGGAGAGACAACAATTGATGAGGCATTCCACGTTGACCGCGGGTATCCAAATTTTGCAGAACAATTACAAAGCCTTGGCGCGAAAGTGACACGCGAGTAATGGCAATTCCGGATCGTAACTTAGCCCTTGAGCTCATACGAGTTACTGAAACTGCAGCACTAGCTGCAGCACCGTGGGTCGGCCGTGGTGAAAAGGACTTAGCCGATAAAGCAGCGGTAGAAGCAATGCGAAAAATGATTAATACCGTAGATATGGCCGGTGTTGTCGTAATCGGTGAAGGTGAAAAAGATAACGCGCCGATGTTGCACAATGGTGAACATGTGGGAAACCAAGAAGGGCCTTCTTGTGATGTTGCAGTAGATCCCATTGATGGGACTTCACTGACTGCTAATGGAATGAATGGTGCAATCTCTGTCATTGCCCTAGCTCCACGCGGAACAATGTTTGATCCGCAGTCAAGTTTCTATATGAATAAGATTGTTACCGGACCAGAAAGTGCCATGGTTATTGATATTCAAGCCCCAACCGCCGTAAACATTGCTGCGGTTGCAAAGGCTAAGAATCTAGCGATTAGCGACATAACTGTCGTAGTTCTCAATCGCCCCCGTCATCAGCAATTGATTAAAGAGATTCGCGAATGTGGCGCAAGAATTCGTTTGATTCAAGATGGCGATGTTGCTGCAGCTATTGAAACTGCACGCCCACACACTGGGATTGATTTATTAATGGGCATCGGTGGAACTCCAGAAGGCGTAATTACTGCGGCTGCGATGATTTGTTTAGGTGGTGCCATTCAAGGCCAATTGCACATTGACAGTAAAAACTCAGGGCCAATTCTAGCTACCCGTGATTTAGTTAACTCTGACGATGTTTTTTTGGCTGCAACCGGAATCACTGATGGAGAACTAGTTAAGGGTATTCGCTACACCAGCTTTGGCGCAGTAAGTCAATCAATTGTGATGCGCGGAAAATCTAAAACTGTGAGAGTAATCGAGACTGAACACTATTTAAAATAAATTACTGGGACACCGTTTCAGTAAGAATGGAAACTCGGTTATTTGAAACTGATAAGAAACCACCACTTACTTTAAATTCGGTGGTGGTTCCATCCGTCCCCTTAATACTTACTGCGCCATCGACAAGTACGCCAAAGAGTGGTGAGTGATCAGTCAAAATTCCGAGATCACCTTCGACAGTTCGGGCAGAAACAAAAGTTGCTTCGCCCGACCAGACGCGCTCTGCTGGAGATACGAGTTCGACGTTAAGTGTCATTAGTTAATTACTTTCCAACACTTGCTGCGAGTTCAGCGGCACGACGCTCTACGTCATCAAGACCACCGCACATGAAGAATGCTTGTTCTGGAATATGGTCGTACTTTCCATCAGCAAGGGCTTCGAACGCAGCGATAGTGTCAACAAGTGGAACGAATGATCCATCGATACCTGTAAAGACCTTCGCAACGAAAGTATTTTGTGACAAGAAGCGCTGAATGCGACGTGCGCGTCCAACCAAAATACGATCTTCTTCAGAAAGTTCATCGATACCAAGAATGGCGATGATGTCCTGGAGATCTTTGTAGCGCTGCAAGATCTGCTTGATGCGGTTAGCAACACGGAAGTGATGCTCGCCGATATAGCGTGGATCCAAGATGCGAGATGTTGAGTCAAGTGGATCCACGGCTGGATAAATTCCAAGCTCTGAAATCGGTCGAGACAACACAGTTGTTGCATCTAAGTGCGCGAAAGTTGTGTGTGGAGCTGGGTCAGTAATGTCATCGGCAGGAACATAAATTGCCTGCATAGATGTAATTGAGTGACCACGAGTTGAAGTAATGCGCTCCTGTAACTGGCCCATTTCATCGGCCAAAGTTGGCTGATAACCCACAGCTGAAGGCATACGGCCAAGCAGTGTTGATACTTCAGAACCAGCTTGTGTAAAGCGGAAGATGTTATCGATGAAGAGCAACACATCCTGCTTTTGAACATCGCGGAAATATTCAGCCATTGTCAGCGCTGAAAGCGCCACGCGCAAACGCGTTCCAGGTGGTTCATCCATTTGACCGAACACTAAGGCGGTCTTGTTAATAACACCGGTCTCGGTCATTTCTAGGAACAAGTCGTTACCTTCACGAGTACGCTCACCAACACCGGCGAATACAGATACACCACCGAAGTTTTCTGCTACGCGATAAATCATTTCCTGAATCAAAACTGTCTTACCTACACCTGCACCACCGAATAGACCAATCTTTCCACCCTTTACATACGGTGTGAGAAGGTCGATAACTTTAATTCCAGTTTCAAACATCTCAGTCTTTGATTCTAACTGATCGAATGCTGGTGCATTGCGGTGAATTGGCCAACGCTCTTTGATGTCGAGTGAAGAGGTTGGTACATCCATAGATTCACCAAGTGTGTTGAACACGTGACCCTTAGTTACATCACCAACAGGTACCGAGATTGCTGAACCTGTATCAGTAACTTCAGTTCCACGAATCATTCCATCTGTTGGTTGCATAGAGATCGCGCGCACGAGGTTGTCACCAATGTGCTGTGCAACTTCCATCGTCAAGGTACGAGTAGTACCAGACATGGTTACCTCTACGTGTAGCGCGTTGAAAATCGCTGGCATCGAATCGGCGGGGAATTCAATATCCACGACCGGTCCAATAACGCGAGCTACGCGACCTTTACCTGTTGATGCCGACATCATTCACTCCCTGCACTAGCTGAGGCCAACGCGTCTGCGCCGCCAACAATTTCACTGATTTCTTGGGTAATTTCAGCTTGACGGGCTGCGTTCGCAAGTCGTGTAAGCGACTTAATTAACTCATCAGCATTGTCAGTTGCTGACTTCATTGCGCGACGTCGAGCAGCGTGCTCAGAAGCCGCTGACTGCAACATTGCGTTAAATACTCGAGCCTCAATGTAACGAGGTAGAAGTGCATCCAGCACAACACCTGCATTAGGTTCGAATTCATACATAGGTAGCAAACCAGATGGAACTGGTGCATCGCTTTCTACAACTTCCAGTGGAAGCATGCGCTTTGCCATTGCGTTTTGTGTAAGCATTGATTTGAACTCAGTAAACACGATATGGATTTCATCCACTCCTGCTAATTCAACTTGAGCATCAGCAACGAAGGCTTTGATTAACGAATCAGCGACTTCTTTAGCATGCTCGTACGTAGGGTTATCTGAAAAACCAGTCCATGATCCAGAGATTTCACGATTACGGAAGCGGTAGTAGTTGACGGCTTTGCGTCCCACTAAATACGACTTCACTTCTAAACCACGCGATTTCAAAAGGGCAGCTAACTGCTCCCCCTCTTTAATTGCATTGTTTGAATACGCTCCGGCCATTCCACGGTCAGCTGAAATAATCAGGACTGCTGCACGAATTGGTCGCTCTGATTCTGTAGTCAAAGGGTGATTAGTTGAAGAATAGGTAGCAACTGCAGATACCGCACGAGTCAACTCGTTTGCATAAGGAGTCGACGCTGTGACTCGTTGCTGCGCTTTAACGATACGAGAAGCCGAGATTAACTCCATGGCTTTCGTAATCTTTTTAGTCGCTTTAACGGATCGCATGCGTCTGCGATAAATGCGGAGTTGGGCACCCATGGGTTACTTCTTCACCGCCGGAGGAACATGCTTTGTAATCTGCTCTGAACCTTCGCCATCTAGGGCATCGGCGGCAGCTTCATTAACGGCTTGTGAAGCCGTTGTCTTGAAGATCTTCTTGAAATCATCAACAGCTGACTGCATTTTTGCAACGGTGTCATCTTCTAGTTGCTTAGTTTCGGCGATAACTGTGAAGATTTCTTTGCGTTCGCGACCAATGAAATCAAGTAGTTCTGATTCAAAACGGCGAATATCTGCAACTGGAACTGAATCAAGTGCACCAGATGTACCTGCCCAGATTGAAACAATCTGATTCTCAAGTGAATATGGTGAGTACTGACCCTGCTTGAGCAGTTCAACCATGCGCGCACCGCGCTCTAGTTGTGCCTTGGATGCTGCATCTAGATCTGAACCAAAAGCTGCAAAAGCTTCGAGCTCACGGAACTGTGCAAGGTCAAGACGCAAACGTCCAGCAATCTTTTTCATCGCCTTAGTCTGAGCAGAACCACCCACACGAGAAACCGAGATACCTACGTTAATCGCTGGGCGAACGCCTGCGTTAAACAAATCTGTTTCAAGGAAGCACTGTCCATCAGTAATTGAAATTACGTTTGTTGGAATAAATGCAGAAACGTCATTTCCCTTTGTTTCAATGATTGGTAAGCCAGTCATTGAACCGCCACCGAGTTCATCGGAAAGCTTTGCGCAACGTTCTAGCAAACGTGAGTGCAAATAGAAAACATCGCCTGGGTAAGCTTCGCGGCCTGGTGGACGGCGAAGTAGAAGTGAGACTGAACGATAAGCCTCAGCTTGTTTTGAAAGATCATCAAAAACAATTAGTACGTGCTCACCGTTGTACATCCAGTGCTGACCAATTGCAGAACCTGTGTATGGAGCTAAGTACTTGAAACCTGCTGGATCTGATGCAGGAGATGCAACGATTGTTGTGTATTCCATGGCGCCAGCTTCTTCAAGTGCACCCTTAACGGCTGCAATTGTTGAACCCTTTTGTCCGATAGCAACATAAATACATTTAACTTGCTTCTTCTTATCTCCTGATTTCCAGTTTTCTTTCTGGTTAATAATTGTGTCGACAGCAACTGCAGTTTTACCAGTCTGGCGGTCACCAATAATCAACTGACGCTGACCGCGACCAATTGCAGTCATAGCATCGATAGCTTTAATTCCAGTAGCAAGAGGTTCCTTAACTGGCTGACGTTGAACCACAGTGGGAGCTTGTAATTCAAGGGCACGACGAGCGTCAGGTTTAATTTCACCTTTGCCATCAATTGGGCGACCAAGTGGATCAACAACGCGACCCAAGAAACCATCACCAACTGGTACAGAAAGAATTTCACCTGTGCGTCGCACTGATGTTCCTTCTTCAATACCTTCGTATCCACCCAAAATAACAACACCGATTTCACGGACGTCGAGGTTGAGTGCAAGACCGAGAGTTCCGTTTTCAAACTGCAACAGTTCGTTGGCCATGGTTGAAGGCAACCCTTCAACGCGTGCGATTCCGTCGCCTGCTTGGCTAACAGTTCCCACTTCGTCGCGAGCTGCAACGCCTGGATCATATGACTTAACGAAATTCGCTAAGGCGGCTTGTACTTCTGCCGGGTTGATCTTTAGGTCTGCCATTGTTGTTTCTCCCTTTAATTGCTTCCGACTAGAGCACGTGCGGCCCCAGCCAAACGATTTGAAACTGTTCCATCAACTAACTCATCTGCAAATCTCACTGAAATTCCACCCACAACATGTGAATCGATTTCAACGTTAATTCGAACTGGCTGTCCTACTTGCTTATTTAATGCTGCTGCCAAACGTGCTTGCTGCGCATCGCTCATTTGTGTTGCAACTCGAACTAGCGCAATCACTCTGTTGCGCCTTGCAGCTAATGAATGTGCGTAATCAGCAAAAGCTGCTTCCACGCTACGTCCCCGCCATGAATTAACAAGTTGTGACACTAACTTCACGGTTGAACCAGATGCGCCCTTGAGGATTTCGCTAACCAAACCTGCTTTAGCATCCGTAGCATCTGAGCTCAACGCTCTGCGAAGTTCGGTGGAACCAGCAATTGCGCGTGAAGCGGTAAAAATTTCATCTTCTACTCGATCGAGTTCGCCGGCGATATTGGCAGCTGATGCTTCTGCCTCAATTGCTAACTGTTCTACAACCTGTACTAGATCTTTTGCTCCAGACCAACGCATCGCTGAAATCTGCTTAACGATAACTAGTCCTTGTGAATCAATCTTTTTTCCAAACAGCTCGGCAATAAATGCATCTTTTGACGTGGCGTCGCGAGATGTATCTGTAAGAGCTCGGCGTACTGCAATATTTGTGTCAAGAACCTCGGCGATAAAGAAAAGCTGTGTGCTCAACGCTGATGCAGTATTTGCATCGACGCCTTTTACGGCAGCATCTAGTGAAGCACGTGCAGCCACGAGTGACTGACGACTTCTACCTCCGAGGTGTGCTCTCATTGCTTACTTACTCTTCTCTAGATCGTCTAAGAAGCGATCGACAACACGTGATTGACGTGCTTGATCTTCTAGGGCTTCTCCAACAATCTTTGAAGCTAGTTCAATTGCCAAAGTTCCAACTTCATTTCGAAGTGAAGTAATAGCTGCTTGACGCTCGGCTTCAATCGATGAATGAGCAGTTGCAGTAATGCGAGCTGCCTCTTCCTGTGCTTTTGCACGAAGATCTTCAATGATGGCTGAACCTTGGACGCGTGCTTCTTCGCGCAGAGTCTGCGCTTCTTCACGTGCCTTAGAAAGTTGATCGTTGTACTGAGCAAGCGCGCGTTGAGCTTCAAGCTGCGCTTTCTCGGCACGTTCAAGTCCACCCTGAATTGCATTAGTGCGATCTGTGTATGCCTTTTCAAACATTGGCACAACAAATTTACGCAAGGTGAGGAATAAAAGAGTAAACGCGATTGCACCAACTACTAATTCAGCAGTGTGTGGAATCAGCGGATTAATCTTCGCTTCCGCAGCCAAGTTAACAAATTGCATCAGTTGTCCTAACTGTAAATTCTTGTATTAGAGAACGAATGCGAGAACGAGACCGAAGAGTGCGAGAGCTTCAGCAAGGGCGAATCCGAGGAACGCGATTGGCTGTAGAACGCTACGTGCTTCTGGCTGGCGTGCGACACCGTTGATATATGCGGCGAAGATAAGTCCGGTTGCGATTCCGGGACCAATTGCTGCGAGGCCAAAACCGACGAGGTTGAGTGTGCCTGTCATTTCTTTCCTTCTTTCCTAGTTGTTTTCTTAGTGCTCGTCGGCAAGGGCGCCGGCGATGTAGAGAGCTGCGAGCAGAGTAAAGATGTACGCCTGCAAGCATTGGACCATGAATTCAAAGAAGGTCAACACAATGCCGATACCGAAGGCAAATGGGCTGATCAACTTCAAACCAATAACACCTTGAAGCAGATGATCTCCGCCCAAGATAAACACGAGCAACAACAAGTGGCCCGCAAACATATTTGCAAAAAGACGAAGTGAAAGTGTGAGTGGGCGTACTAAGAAGAAAGTTAGGATTTCAAGAGGTGTAATAAGAATGTATGCCGCCTTTGGAACTCCAGGCATAAACATAATGTCTTTGAAATACTTAACAAAACCTTGTTTGCGAACTCCAACAGAGTGGAAAACTAAATAAACCGAAAGCGCCAAAATGTACGGAAATGAAACACGTGACATAGATGGGAACTGCAATAGCGGAATAATTCCAAAAATGTTGTTCACTAAAATAAATGTGAAGAGCGTAAAAAGATATGGCACGAAGCGAATGAACTCGTGGCCAATAACATCCTTGGCTAAATCATTGCGTACAAAGGAGTACACGGATTCGCCAGCAAATTGCAGTTTGGATGGAACAACGGCGGCTTTGCGTGAAGAAAGAATGAAGAAGACTGAAATTAAAATGACTGAGAGAAAAACTAAAGCAATTGGTTTAGTCGTATAAATATTGTGGCCAAAAATCGGAGGGAGTTCAAAGTCGTTGCTGCTCGGTGGGACGAAACCGCCACCGCCTGCGCCTGAACGCAATAAATCGCGCACGCTTACTCCTCTTAGGATCGTTGAACATGGGGTAAAACAGGGAAGGTAAGACGGGTGCAACCCTATGCGAAAGCGGCCTTACTTGAGAAATCCATGAGCCTTAGTAAAAAGTGGACTGGCTCACTGACGGCCGAAGCGCAGCCAGATCAGATAAATAGCGCCGCTGATGCCAACTAAAAGGCCGACAGGTGTAAAAAATGACTTATCCAGCCACTTGTCCAAGCCATAACCGACCCCGCCCCAGAAAAGTAGGCCCGATAACAGGTAGCCGACAATCGACCACATAGCGTTTTCTTCACGGTTGGCCATGAACTACTCCTTTGCTCCGGGGAGAGGTAAATGTAAGCGCAACTTCATGAAACTAGCAATCTCACCCCATAACCACGCGACGGTGAGCGCTACTGCGGTGATTCCAAAGCTGGCTCGGTTGATGGTCGAGCGATCGGTGAACTTTGAAATCGCCCATAGCAAAAGACCAAGGGCAAACAATTTTGCAAAGTAGGAAAAGAGCGCCATCGCCATCGTTGAAATTGGATCCAAGTTTCGCGTCATTCGCGAGACTGCAATATGGATGACAAAAAAGATAATCACAACAAATTGTGCAAGGACTGCGCCAAGAAAACCTGAGAAACCTTTAACAAAAGTTGAGATAAGAATCGCGAATCCACTTGTTAAAAAAGTAGGGATAAACGCTCCGCGCAGTAACTTAGTTTCATTACTGCTCATACGGTGACCTTACGACGAAAACGAGTAACTGTCACCGTGATTGTTACCAAGACTAGGGCCGTAACTAAAGCAATCCAACGCGGAGCAAAAGCTAAGACCGTAACCGGGAAAGCAATTGTTGCAGTCCACAAGTAAAGAATCATTACGGTTTTAAATTGAGAGTTGCCTGCACTCAGTAAACGGTGATGTAAATGTTCATTATCTGGAGCAAAAGGTGAACGCCCAGCTTTTACACGGCGTACAACAGCTAACACTAAATCGGCTAGCGGAATTGCTAGAACGGCAAAAGGTAAAAGAAGTGGCAATAATGTTGGTCCAGTTGATTCGGCCGAAATAGCATTTGGATCTACTTGGCCAGTTAACGTAATGGCCGCAGATGCAAGTAATAGACCCAGCAACATGGAACCACTGTCCCCCATAAAAATGCGTGCTGGGTGGGCATTATGTGGCAAGAAACCTATACATATACCGACTAAAACCGCGGTAGTGAGTGAAGGGGCACCAGCGCGGCTGAAACCAAAATCAACAGCTAATAAATAAGCAAAAGCAAAGAAGGCAACACCGGCAATAGCTACAATTCCTGCAGCTAAGCCATCCATGCCATCAATAAAGTTAACGGCATTTATGGTGACAACAACAATCAAAACTGTTACTAATTGACCAATGTTAGAAGGCAAGGTTATTACGCCATTTATGGGTAGCCATAAAATCTGTACGCCATATACCAGCAAAATGCCAGCAACAAAAACTTGACCAGCTAATTTTGTAACTGCATCTAACTGAAAGCGATCATCGGCCATTCCCAATAAGACTATTGCGGTAGCGGCAAGAAAAATCCCTTGAGCATCATGGCCAAAAGACTTTCCGACTAGCGGTAAATGTTTAACAATCATAAAGGTGACTGACATGGCTACCCACATCGCTACCCCACCCCAACGAGCCGTGGGAGTTGTATGGATATCACGGCCGCGAATTCCAGCTACCGCGCCAAAACGAATTGCTTGGGTGCGAACAAGCGGCGTAATTAAATAGCAGAGCGCAGCTGAAATTAACAGCGTTACTAAGTACTCACGCATAAGGCGTTCTTAACCCTGATAAATAGGGAAACGAGAAGTGAGTGCATGCACCTCATTTTTAATTGCGGCATGTACTGCAGCATCATCAGTTTTAATTGCTCGGGAAATTAATCCCGCAATCTGAACCATCTCAGTAACACCCATGCCTTGAGTAGTAGTGGCCGGGGTACCCACGCGAATTCCGCTAGTGATTCCAGGCTTTTGCGGATCATTAGGAATCGAATTCTTATTCATAACTATTCCAGCAGCACCACAACGCTCATCGGCTACTTTGCCAGTCACGCCAGTTCCACGAATATCCATTAACGCCAAGTGAGTTTGAGTTCCGCCAGAAACTGCACGCATTCCTTCACTTTCAAGAGCTGCAGCTAAAGCTTTTGCATTCACAATTACATCTTTGGCATATTTTTGATAAGCCGGTGTTGCGCACTCAGCTAGTGCCACCGCTTTACCTGCAACCGTAGACATGATCGGTCCGCCTTGCATTCCAGGGAAAACAGATTTATCAATTGCTGCAGCATGCTCGGCTTTAGCCAAAATCATTCCGCCACGAGGTCCACGCAAAACTTTATGTGTTGTAAATGAAACTACATCGGCATAAGGCACTGGCGAAGGAATCGCTTTACCTGCAACAAGACCAATGAAGTGCGCAGCATCGACCCACATGATTGCGCCGACTTCATCACAGATTGCACGAATCTTTTCAAAATCAACAAGTGATGGATATGCAGTTGCACCGGAACAAATCATCTTGGGCTTTGTGGCAATGGCTTTGTCGCGAAGTTCGTCGTAATCGATTAATTCATTATCGCTACGCACTCCGTACGATTCGATTGTGAACCATTTACCGGAAAAATTCACCGGGGAACCATGGGTTAAGTGACCACCATGTGCCAAGGACATTGCCATAACGGTGTCACCTGGCTTAGTAAAAGCTTGATACACCGCGATATTGGCACTTGCACCTGAATGCGGTTGAACATTTGCGTGCTCTGCGCCAAAGAGAGCTTTAGCGCGCTCAATCGCCAGAATTTCAACTTTATCTACTTCTTCGCAACCGCCGTAATAGCGCTTGCCTGGATAACCTTCGGCATATTTATTCGAAAGCGTTGAACCAATTGCTGCTAATACTGCTGGTGAAGTGAAATTCTCTGATGCGATGAGCTGCAAGTTAGTTTGTTGACGCTTGAGTTCAGTTAAAAGAACGGCGGCAACATCTGGATCTTGTGAAGTTAGCGCATCAAAATCGGGGCCATAGTAAGTAGACATGGACCAACCTTATCGTCTCAACCTTGAATTAGGGAGGCCTTCGGAACTACTGCCTTTATTTCCTTGAGTGAAATTGCTCCTACACGCACAACACGCACACCATCGGTATCGGCCTCAATTACTGTCGAGGCAAGACCATTTCTTAATTTTCCATTATTAAATTTGAAAGCTAAATCCGAGTCCAAAACAAAAATATCGCTGATTTCTTTGGGAACCAAACCCCCAACGCGAGAAGCTGATGCAATTGCTAGTGGTCCAGTTTCTGCGAGCAAAGCTTTAGCAAAAACGTTTTTTGGAACACGAATGCTGATTCGATCTAATTGATTGTTATCACCCAGATCCCAACTCAAGCCGGTTTGTGGGCGCACATTAAGCGAGAGTAATCCTGGCCAAAATTTCTTCATTAGCGCTGAAATCTCTGGAGTAATCTCACGGACAATTCCTTGGGCAGTCTTGGCGCTTCCGACAACTACTTGTGCCGCAGTGAAAAGTGAATCTCCACGCAGCGCATGCATAGCGCGTACAGCATCGTGACTAAATGCATCACAAGCAAAGGCATAACTGTGTTCAAGTGGAATTGCAACAATAAAACCATCAGAAATAGCTTTCACGGCTTTATTTACGTGGCGCTTAATTTCGCCTTTTTTAAGATCAACTTCTTTAGCCATATTGCTACCTCCTCACTGCACTAGTCCAACGGGGACGACCAACGAGGTCATCATGCACGGCAATATCTTCAAAATCTACGGCTAACTCACCTGCAATAGCAATTGCTTGCGCTTCGGTATGTTCAATAACTAAAACTCCAGAGTTTTTAAGTAAGCGCGCAGCTGCAGTAATAAAAAGGCGTGGAAGTTCCATTCCAGTGGGCCCACCAAAAAGCGCAATGTGGGGCTCAAAACCGGCGACATCTCGGGGCAGATTTTGATCATCAGGAATATAAGGCGGATTAGCGATTACAACATCGCACTTAACTCCTGGCAATACATCGGCTACATCACCTTCAACTACACGCACATTTTCGGCAAATACTGAGACGTTTTTCTTCAACCAAAAAATTGCTTCAGGGGATTTTTCTACTGCAATCACCCGAGCTGTTGGTGCTTCGGTTGCAATTGCTAGTGATAAAGCCCCAGAACCTGCACCTAAATCAATAACACTAACGGGTGCTGGCAAGTTAGCAATATGTTGCAAAACTGCTTCTACTAATAGTTCCGATTCGGGGCGGGGAACTAAAACCCCTGGGCCCACTTGTATCTCTAAATAACGAAAAGGTGCAACGCCAGTTAAATATTGCAACGGTTCATGATTAAGGCGACGATCTAATAAGTCGAAAAACTGCGCTTCAATCACATCGATATCAGAAATAGTTGCAATGGTTGATTCCACTAAAACTGAGTTATGTAAATCCATACGGGTTAAACCAAGCACATGAGCTAATAAATGTTCAGCATCAACTTCATTGATGCCCGACTCTACCAACTGCGACTTAGCCACGCGAAGTAGAGCTTTAATTTCCATTGTGGTTAGTTCGTACTTGCCAGACGTGCAGCTTTGTCGGCATCTAAAAGCGCTTGAATCATGTCATCGAGTTCACCATTCATGACTGAATCCAAATTGCTCGCTTTATAATTTACGCGATGGTCGCTAATACGGTTTTCAGGATAGTTATATGTACGAATTCGCTCGGAGCGATCAACTGTACGCACTTGACTCTTGCGTTCTGCAGATGCGGCAGCTTCGGCTTTTTCTTGAGCATCGGCCAACAAACGTGCACGCAAAATACGCAGCGCTGATTCCTTATTTTGTAACTGGCTCTTTTCATTCTGGCAAGAAACAACGATTCCTGTTGGCACGTGCGTTAAGCGCACTGCGGAGTCCGTTGTATTAACTGACTGCCCGCCTGGTCCGGATGAGCGATACACATCTACGCGCACATCATTCATATTTAATTCAACATCTACTTCTTCAGCTTCCGGCAAAATCAAAACACCGGCAGCTGAGGTATGGATTCGGCCAGCGCTTTCAGTTTCTGGCACGCGCTGCACGCGGTGAACTCCACCTTCAAATTTCAAACGTGCATACGGTGATTCACCTGGGGCGGCAGTTCCCTTAGATTTAACGGCAACTGAAATATCTTTATAACCACCCATTTCACTTTCGGTGGCGTCGATGATTTCAACTTTCCAATTATGTTTTTCCGCATACCGCATATACATACGCAATAAGTCGCCGGCAAAAATTGCTGATTCATCTCCGCCTGCGCCGGCTTTCACTTCCAAAATAACATCGCGATCATCATTGGGATCACGCGGTAGTAATAACTCTTCTAATTTTTCTGCGGCAGTTGCACACGTTGCCTCTAAAGCTGGAATCTCTGAAGCAAAATCGGCATCAACTGCCGCTAACTCTTTACCGGCCGCTAAATCATCTTCTGCCGATTTCCACGCCTTAAAACCGGCAACAACTGGACCGAGTTGTGCGTAACGTCGGCCCAATTTGCGCGCATTGTTTTGATCTTCATGGATAGAAGGATCGGCCATCTTGGCTTCTAGTTCGGCATATTCGCGCACCATTTCATGGGCAGATGCAAAGCGATCACTAGTCATTGGCTTCTCCTTATCTTTTGTAGTGGAAATCTTTTTTTGGGGAAATAAAAAAACCGCGACCGCAACCGTTAAGGCTGCGATGCGGTTTTTTAAGAAAGCTACTTAGCGGCTTTTTTACCGAAGCGCTCTTCGAACTTAGCTACGCGACCACCAGTATCAAGGATGCGCTGCTTGCCTGTGTAGAACGGGTGGCAAACAGAACAGACTTCAACATAAATTGATCCGCTAGCTACTGTTGAACGAGTTACAAACTTCTCGCCGCAACCACAAGTAACTTGGGTCTCTTTGTACTCTGGGTGGATCTCTGGCTTCATGGCTATTCCTTATATTTGTGTTTGGGTCCTGCCCCTATTAATAGGTATCAGGTGAACCAAACGGACGGTTAACAGGCTCATAGGGTACTTCAGCCACGCTCAGGGGCGAAATCGGAGCCTATTTAGCCGACTGAAACGACCGCTCGGCGGTTAGCTGCGCGGCCAGCTGCGGTGGCATTTGAGGCTACTGGATCCTTGAAACCCTTACCAATCAGGGTCACAACCAGAGCCTTATTGGCCAACAGAGCCTTTAAATAATCGTAGATCGCGGTTGCGCGGGCCAATGAAAGCTTGTCATTGGTTGCCTTTGTTCCGGTCTGGTCTGAATAACCGTAGACAGTTAGTTGAGTAAAGCCCTTGGCTTCCATGTCGGCTGCAACCTTCTTCAGCGCGTTCTTTTGTGCTGTTGTTAACTGCGTCGAATTAGTTGCAAAGTTCGCTGTTCCTACCTCAACCAACTTCATTGGCGCAACATAAGTTGGAAGAACTGGGTTTGCAGCCACACCAAATGTGCTAGTTGCAATGATTTGTAGTTTCAACTTAGGACCAAGCAATTGCTTTATCACACATGATGTTGAAGTTGTTGTACAAACAACCGCATCGCCAAGCTTGACAACAGATTCTTTCACTGAAGATATGTTCTTCCATGAAACCAATGTTGTCGTTGCAGATGCAGGTTTGTAAATCGCACCAGTAATTAGCGCAGCTGAATCAGTTGCGTTAACCATTATAGTTATCGGTACTTCTGTGATCTGACGGAATGAATCTGTCATCTTCACATTTACAAAGTAAACTCCAGTTGCACGAGGCTTTCCAGTAATAGTCGCACCTGTTGCACTCTTTGTTAACACAACACCAGCTGGCAATCCTGTCGCGCGCAGGCTGGTTACAACCCCTTCACCGGTTACATCAACTGCAATTGCCAGATCTTGTCCAAGTGTCACAGTTGTCGCACCTGTTGTTATGACCGCAATACCTGAAGGTGTCTTGATTGAACGCTGATTCGAAGCAAGGCTCTTGTTAGTAGCAATCACCATTGCAACTACATCGTATTCAGATCGTGGTGTCAGGCCATTGATTGTTGTTGAAACATAAATGTCGCCATCGGCTGTCAATGTTTGACCATCAAGAGAATTGATCGAAATTACCTTGCTAAATAGGCACTTATTAGTACTCTTCCCAACACAGAACTTAAGGTCAAATGCCTGGCCTGGCCACTTAACAGTTGCATTTACAACCGCATTAGAGCTCTGAACCTTAGTGATTTCCTGAAGTGTTAGGTCGGTACGTGGATCAACTTGAATCGCATAGCCAATTTCAGCTGAACCGTTTGTTGCTGTTAGCGAACATAGACCTGTTGATTTCCATGTAATAACGCCAGCTGATGTCACTGAACACGCTGAAGAATTTGAACTCCACTTCAGAGTTGAACCCACAGTTGTCTTAGTTGGAAGTTCAAATTTGTCGTCAGCAAACACAACTGTTCGAGCAAAGTTTGCTGTTTCAAAAGCTGGTGCCACTACAACTGGTACAGGTTCAGGTGCCGGAGGTGTAAGTGTTGGTGTAGGCGTTGGTGTAGGCGTTGGTGTAGGCGTTGGTGTAGGCGTTGGTGTAGGCGTAGGTGTAGGTGTAGGAGGATTAATCAGATTTGATGGCGCACTTGCATCAGATGTGCCAACACCATTAGTTGCAGTCACTGTAAATGAATATCGATTTGAGTCCGTTAATCCAGAAACTGTGCAACTTGCTTCTGTAGTTCGGCAAACTTCATTACCGGATGAAGTTACGGTGTAATAAATTAATGCAGATCCACCCATATCAGCTGGCGCGTTCCAAGTTACCGTCGAAACTCCTGAAACACTATCTGTTGCACTTACACTTGATGGTGCGGTTGGTTTTGATTGGACCACAAAGATTTCTGGGTCAGAGGTAATGTTTACAGTCACAGATCCATTTTGAGTTGCACGACCTAGTTCAACAACTTGACCAGCAATCTGACTATAAACAATTGCGCCAGCCTTAATCGACGAATCACTTATAGTGACGCGAATCGGAGATCCTGATGCAGTATCCGGAACATCACCAGTTGGGTCGGACCAAGCAATTACAACAGTTAATACATAATTAATGGTGCCTGAGATTCTGGTTTTAGCGGTCGCAGAGGGTGAAGCTGCCAAGTAGAAACCAAGCTCTGTGTTATTAGGAAGCGCTTCTTTTGGAACAAAAACGCTTACGCCATAACCCCCTGTAGTGTTAAAAGTGAAGGTGCGATCCTCGTTGGATGATGCTTTCGCAGTTGATAAAACTCGAGTTAGTTGTGCATCAGTAAATCCAGTTAACGAGCTCAGTCTCCAGCGTGCGTACAAGGTAACCGAGGTACTTGGTGCGTATGCAATATCGGCCAAACTGACCAATGAGCCGCCATTGGTTGCGTCATACCAACCCAAGAAGACATAGTGATTTCTGGTTGGTCGTGGCAATGTGACGCTGCCGCCAGCATCAGTTGTTGCCGATCCAGGAATACCAGTTCCACCTTGAACGCTATATGTAACTGTATAAACATCGATTATCCATCGTGCATACAAGGTCACGGATGCAGTAGGAACATATGTGCTTCCAGAAAGCTTTGCTCCATTACGTGTAAGTGACCAACCATCAAAGCTGTAATTTGTTCTTGCCTGATTTCCTTGTGATGGCAAAGTTATATCGCCTGAGGTTCCTACCGTATATGTACTGGCTGAAGTTGCCGTACCTATAGATCCATTCCAGTCGTATGACACTGTGTATACATCTGCAATCCACTGCGCTGTCAAAGTGATGTTTGCAGCACCGACTACATATGTTGCACCGGGCAGGTATGTGTTCGTGCTATCGCTATAGCCATTAAATGCATATCCAGTTCTGGTCACCGCTGAACCTACGATAAAACTTTGTCCAATAGTCAATGAACTCTGCGTTGGTGCAGCCGAACCACTGGAGACATAGGTAATTGTGTAAGTGACCGCGCTCCAGTTTGCAGAGAAAATAAAGCTAGAAGAGGTAACTGTTGTCTGGACCCCAGCAGTACCTGAGTTTGTATCTACAACTGCTGTACCCGACTGATCTTCCCAGCCAGTAAACTCATAACCAGCTCGAGTTGGCGCTGCATTTAATGTGATTGCCTGGTTGTTTGTACAAAGATTGTTGGATAAACACTCGGCGTCAAACTTTGTATCGGTTCCTGCGAAATTTCCACCATTGTTTATGTAAGTAACTTCGTATAACTGAGCCCAAACTGCAGTGTAAGAAAGATTGGCTGTTCCGATAGTTACTATTTCTCCAGCATGAAAAATTGTTGTTCCGTTGTCCCAACCAGCAAATTGATATGAAATCCCACCTGAAGGTGCCCGGGTTATTGCGTTCGCAAGAGTAAAAGTTTGGCCAATTGTCAGTGATGCTTGGGTTGGAGTCGAATCTCCATTATTTGGGTTATAAGTAATCGTGTATGAAATTGGTGTCCATACCGTGGAAAGAGTTACATGTGAGGTAGTTGTGTAACCACCACTTAACACCGGTGTATTTCCACCTACAGACCAACCTGCGAATGTATGACCTGCCTTAACTAAAGTTCCTCTTCCTGGAAGCGTGATTGCTGTGCCACCAGTTGTGTAGGTATCGGAAGATGTAGCTAAATCCCCTGTCGCACCATTCTTTGCATATGTAATTGTGTAAGTAACCGCACTCCATTGCGCATACAAAGTGAAATCTGCTGTCTGGCCATGTGCATATGGGAAGGTCAAAGCACTCCCACCTGTGGATGCAGCAAACCAACCATTAAATGAATAACCGGAACGAGTAGGTGTTCCGGGTGAGATTAAAATGCCGCCACCTGTTGTCGTACTTCCAGAAGTTATAGAGCTGCCACCTTGAGTGTCATATGAAACCGCAAGCGTTTTTGCCGTCCACCGTGCAAACAATGTGAAGCTTCCTGTGTTTGGTGGTGAGTAAGGGAAGGTTAGTGCGGTTCCACCATCTGTCGCAGACCAATATGCAAAGTTATACCCAGTTCGTGTTGGAGAAGTTGGTGCCGAAAGTGATCCTCCAGTTAAAACCGATCCTGCATTAACGTCAGTTCCACCCTTAGAATCATATGTAACAGTCAAAGTATTTGGACTCCACTTTGCATACAAAATTAAGTTTGAGTTTCCTAGTGTGTAGGTCTCGCCACCTGAATAAACAGTGCCAGTTCCATTTGAATTTACCGTCCAACCAGCCCAGGTATATCCCGTGCGTGCCAATGTTCCAGTGTTGCCCGCAAGGACCACGCTTCCATTTCTTAGATAAATTGTGCTGTTTACGGGGACAGATCCACTGGTATTCGACTGCCCGTTATAGCTTACGGACAATGGCGCACCATAGATACTTGGCCCGAAGAAGCTCGGATGTCGGCCAATTGAATTCTCTGCTTCAGCGGTGAACTCATAATCAAGGCCTGGAAGCATTGTGAGAGTTTGCGAATAGGTTCCATCACTTGCTGGATCTACTCGAGAAAAAATTTCTTTGCGGTCTGGACCATAGATAACTAATAACCACCATTTCGTGATTGGTGAACCATTGCTCTCGGCGCTCCAATCAATGGTGACATTCAAACTTGTCGCCGTCGATACAGATATGACTCCGGTTGCTTTGCCGGGAACTGTTGGTGCTCTAGGGGTTCCACTTACTGCAGCAGAATCGGCACCGTTCATCGTGTTAATCGCGCGAATCTTTACTGAATAAGTTGTACCAGCAACAAGTGAAGATGAGCTTCCACTGACCGTTGTGATCACTATTGGAGAAGTAGTTCCCGGTGTAACTAGATTCTTGAAGGTTGCCCCGCCATCGGTAGAGTATGCGTAGTTTGTTAGCGCAGTTCCATTATTCGTACCTGCTGTAAATGCAATTGATAACGAACCAAAGCCAGCTGTTATTGCCGAAATAGTTGGAGCACCAGGTGCTACATCGCTAAAGGTGAAAGTCGCCGTTGCACTTGTCACATCGTTGTAATTAGTACCACCTGCTTTTGTGGCCTTGATCAAACAAGTTCCAGCTGTAGTCGCAGTCAATGTTGCAGTCGCCAAATTCGAACTCAAAGTACAAGAGGTAGCCGT
>Ga0304728_1001108_pt1 | contig 19949 bp, 20 predicted proteins | sample C_130625_MF_Meta_FD_190476 | JGI IMG/M metagenome (GOLD analysis project Ga0304728, IMG submission 190476) | Freshwater microbial communities from Lake Croche, Canada to study carbon cycling - C_130625_MF_MetaG (v2) (version 2) | ecosystem: Environmental > Aquatic > Freshwater > Lake | place... | reverse complement strand
ACATGTGATACCACCTGGAAAACAGACGATTCGAAGTAATGGTAATGTAAAAAATTGAAAAAATCATTTAGAAATATATTCATAATATATAAATTATATCATGAATCCTGAAGAAGAAGATAAGGATGAATCAACTGTAAATACTGGTTCCGAAAGTGAAGAAAATATAGATAAAAAAAAGGGCGACGACGACTCCGAATTGGAGAGTATCGCCGATTCGGACAGTTCGCTCGCAAGTGACGCCGAGGTCGACGATGATGACGAGGATGAGGAAGAAGACGAAGAAGAGGACGAGGAGGAAGACGGCGATGTCAAAACCAGTTCAAACAAACCAAATATGCCTTCCATCATCGGATTCGGTGGTGACGATGATGATGAAGATGCAGACGAAGAGGAGGAAGACGAAAATTACCTACAAAAGTTTGACGAATCGTTGAAGAAAAACATCATTGCCGACTGGCATCCCGAGGATCAGGTACATAACGACGAAGAGGTAGAAACCATGTGTACCATCGTGCGTGATGCCAACGGATTCATCGTGGATCCTCTACACAAAACTTTACCTTTCGTCACCAAGTACGAAAAGGCGCGCATTTTGGGTGAGCGTGCCAAGCAATTGGACGCGGGAGGCAAACCGTTCATTGCTTTGAAAGACAACATGATCGACAGCTATCTGATTGCGCTCAAAGAATACGAGGCCAAAAAAATCCCGTTCATTGTTCGTCGTCCGTTACCGAGCGGCGCTTGCGAGTACTGGCGTTTGCGCGATTTGGAGTTTTTAGAGTAAGTTTTGTTCGGGTAATTGATGTAAAAAATTGATTTTTTTCATCAAAATCTCACAGTATTCACCCAATCATTCAACATGAATTTATTCAATCCTCTCTTCAGTATAGTGAACATCGTGTGGGATATGATGTACCGCGGTTACATGGCCGTGGTTTATGCTATCATCCGTGATTTGAAATTTTATGATATCGAAAAGAACGCCCATGAAAATAAAGAACAGGTACTCCAAACCATTCGCCAGGCTTTTTCGACCAGAATCGACGACATTGACGAACACTGGGCTTTTGGCGAGGCACCTCAGGGCATTCAGATGCAGGCGGTAAACTGCAATTGCTGTGGCAATTTCGTTCAGGTGTCTACCCGCAAGCTGTGGAACGACATTCCTTACGCTTTAAAATGCAACTGTCCTCACCAAGAACAGCTGAGCCAGATGAGCGATAGTCGGGACGACTGGGAAACTCGGTCACTTCCGGACTGGCCAACTTGGGCGGACTACGATGACGATTGGGGCAGACGCTAAACCGAGTAATGAAAAAATACAAAAACACAAAAATACAAACACACAAGGTGCGAGATCGTTTACAGATCGTGATGACAACAGTCAATAGATGACTGTTTTTGGTTGCGTTGGTATCTAGTGTAATATTGTGTATCATTTAACATTTTGTGTAAGGTGGTTTTAACCATTTTTTCATCGCTGTCAGTATAATACACATGTTTGATTTTGTACCCCTTTTTTTCGGAAATCTCCACCAAATTTGTGAGACATCGATAACAGGGCCGGCTCATGTGGGATCGAGTCGTTTTAGAGAGTCGGACTACCATAATGTTACACCGACACAGTCTTTTGCGGTTATTGGGGAGTGAAGGTAATTTGGTTACCGCATTGTATTCGGCATGAATCGTGGAGTTTATTCCTTCGACATCCGCATAAATATTGATACCGTACGAAAGCACATGAATGTTTTTTCCGCTCTGACTGTTTTCCACCTTTCCTTGGAAAATACAGGCAATATGATTGTAGGTGTTGATATGCAACATGAAATTATTTCTGGGTATGTTACCATTTTTGCACTCTTCTACATCGATATCGTTCGGCAAACAGTACCGTTTTTTATATAGAAATTCTATCAGGGGATAAGGACATACAAATTTAGATTCTTCCATTGAAACGGTATTTTTTATATCTATGGTTTACTCTATAAATCATTTTGTATCAATTTTTCTTCCAATTCTTGCCACAATCCAAACAGGTAATGAAAATAGTTTCCGCCTCATCCGCAGAACGCGTTTGTGCCGTATAAAAGGTACACTTTTTGGATTTGCAGCGACCACAGGTAAACAGATCCGTACTGGCTACCGCATTGTTGGTAAATTTGTTGGCATCCAAAATCTTCTTTTTTTCGATGAGTTCGTGCCAGCGGCCGGGATTCATCTCTTGATGTGTCATAAATACCGCCGTGTGGGGCGTCAGATCTCCCGTTAACAGCCGATCCAAAAATTCCTTGTTTTTGAAATTCAGATACATGGTGCGCAGTCGATCGATGTAGAGATGAGCGAAACACTCATTTTCCCACTTCTTGACGATTTTTTTGAAATTCGCCTCTTGAATGGCGTAATTGAAAATCGCCTTTTCAAGATTGGTCGACATTGTGGGGTCGAGCAAGATTTTTTCGAGTTGTTTGCGTACATTCGCGCGAAACGAATCGGGTTGACTGATTTTACGCGTGGACATTCCGGCAGGTTATTGAATAATATAGAGCAATCTTTATATTATTCAATTTTTTCATTATACCCGCGGCCTTGGTATATCGCTTCAAATATAATCCTCCTCCACCAATTCATCGCTACAGTTCAGATAATTCGAACTGTTGGTCTTGACGATTTTACCCTTGGAATCCGCTTCCGCCTTTTTGGCCCGCGGCTTCTTTTCAGGGGGCTCCACAAATGCATTCTTGGGTTTTGCGGCGATTTTGATGGGCTTAGCCTCGCTTCGCAAAGGCTTCTTCGCCTTTTTGGATTTCTTGGGTGCTTCCTCTTCCTCCTCCTCGAAATCGTCTTCCTCCTCTTCTTCCTCTTCTTCGTCGTCTTCTTCTGAATCATCGAGTTCGGTTTCATCTGTATCTTCGTCTTCGTCATCTTCCAACTCCAATTCCGAGTCGTCCACAATGAATCCGTCCTTCACATACCCCTCCTTGGTACGCGACACATCGTCATCCATATCATCTTCGGACATTTCCGAGTCTTCGTCACCCAAATCCTCGAATCCGCCAAACAGATGTTCATAACACTGATTCCATTCTTCCTTGGTAAGATCAACCATTTTATCCGTCTCGCCGTTTTTGGCCACCAGCACACAGCATCCAAAAAACAACCTGTCGTCCACCGGTGGGGGGAAATCATATTTATTTTCTTGTCCCGCGCGACCCGTCGTCTTGGCGTAGAGCGACACATCGTAGGCGCATTTCTTGGAGGTAGAAACCCAATTCGTCTGTAAAATAAACCCTTCGGCGGACTTGAATCCCGCCTTTTTATATAATTCGCTCGTGTCGTTCAATTTAACATCGACCTCTTTCAATGTGCCCGGTTTTTCCACAACAATAATTTTGGTCATGTCTCGTTGTATAATCTACCTGACATGTGTTTAAATTATTTTGGATATATTATATTTGTTTGAGTGCATATTCTGTAAGCTCCCGTTCCATCGACTGAAAATCCACTACAGAAACCGTGTCATCATTTTCATCCCAATTTTTCAGAGAATCCAGGGCCACTTCCAACAATTCATCCTCTTTGGATATAGCCGGTTTTTCTTTTTGATTGACAAGGTTCTCCACAATGTCCTTGTATTTGTTGATCTCGTAACTGATCACATCTTTTCGTCTTTTAGGAACCAATAAATCTTTCACATAATGAAATACGAAATGCAAACTTAAAATGATAATACATGAAATTAAAACAGTTTTGAATAAAGACCACATATATATGTTTTTCTAAATTATCCATTATTCTGGAACGAACAAAATCTGGGAGTTATATATATCTTCGGTTATGGATAAAAAAAATGCATATTTCTTGTCGCTTTTTATCATGTTATTCGTGATGTTTGTACCCACAGTAGCCACCATGAAAAAAGTCACGAGCGCCTGGTATAAGTGCATTCGTCCTTCGATTTCTCCGCCCAACTATGTTTTTCCCATCGTTTGGACTTTTCTTTATATTATGGTCGGTTTCGCTTTGGCGCAGACTTTCATGCTGCAAGAATCCATTGACAAGAATATTTTGTTGTACTTGTACGGATATAATTTGTTGTTGAACATGTTGTGGTCCTTTGCCTACTTTGGCACGGAAAATGTGAGTTTAGCATTTGTTATTTTGTTGGCGATGATTATCTCCGCCGCTTTCATTTTGTACTACACTTGGTTGCTGTTACCCGTGTCAGTATTTTATATTTTGGTTCCTTACATGATGTGGATATGCTTTGCGGGGTTACTGAATTTCTTGTCGTTGGGTAAGAAATGCTAATTATGTAAGCGGCTGTATGATCGAGAGTCCGATCACAATGAACAAGATACCCAACATATCCATTGCAACCACCTGTTCTCCCAAAATGAAATAACCGAACAGAGCAATTAGGAGGGGGTAACAGGCTACGGTTGCCGTCGCTAAATAGGTTTTGTTGTCACGAATCAGTGAAAAATAAAAATAGTGCGTGATCAGATGTACAATTGGGAAACCAATGATGAATACCCACAGGTATCGATTGGCGGGTTTGTTCAAAGTTTGTAAATCGTTTTGAATCGTCTTGTCGTTCAGAAAAAACAGACACAGACCCGCTACCACAAAATACGCAAACCCCGTAAACAGTATCAGACTTTTGACCGAAATAAATCCTAACATGAATTTATTGATGATGGGGTTGATCGCAAACAGAAAGAGTACAATCGCTGCTTCTTGAATCATTTATAATATCAATATAAATTAATATTATAATGTGCTACAACGAACAAATCTCCCTGAATACTTTTGTATTTAGTACTTTTGTTTTGGGGCTCGTCATCTACAACAACACCTATACCCAGTACAAAATCAAAGAAATGAGCCATTTTTGGGAATACATGTTTTTTGCTTCTTTTATTGTGATGCAGTTGGCCGAATTTTTTATCTGGCGCAACCTCAAAAACGCGGACTACAATCGCCTATTTTCTGTATGCGCCGTTTTGATTATTTTGTCCCAGCCGGTCGCCAGTAGCATGATGATTTCCGATTCGTATGTTCGCAACATCGTGTTGGCGACTTACCTTATTTTAGCCGTACCTTATTCCATTTATAGGTTTGCCACCACAAATATACGATGCAGTGTGAGTAAACGGGGACATTTGATTTGGCATTTCTTTGATAGCATTTGGGTTTTTATAGCCATGTGGTTATTTTTCTTGTTATTTGGTCTCTTCTATCAGGGCCATTTCCACTGGATAATCTTTGGAATTGTGACACTGTTGTTTACTCTTTACAATTATTATCAGGATAGAAGCGCCTGGTCCATGTGGTGTTGGTTAGTGAATACCTCCATGTTATATTTTGCTTTCAAATTGATGCTGGGGTTGCCCATGCGCGATTTTTACAGGGGATGTTGAACTCTATTATGTTCAACCCAAGTATTATCAAAATACCGAGTTTTTTCAATAAATCCAGAGAAATTGTTAGATGCTAAAATTGATTTAAAATAATACTTGTGTATTATTACACACACAAATGGCCAGTTTTCCGAAACCAATTTTAAAGTGGGTTGGTGGAAAAACCCAGATATTAGATAAATTAATAACTGAATTTCCAACTGAAATCAACAATTATCGTGAAATATTTTTAGGTGGAGGAAGCGTATTATTATCATTGTTGTCTTATGTGAAAAAAGGTATTATCAAAATTCAAGGAAATATATATGCTTATGATGTTAATGAACCCTTGATTTTTGTATATAAAAACATACAATCATCACATAACGAATTATACGATAAACTACAACTTTTAATTGCCGAATTTAATGAATGTACTGATGGAACCCTTAACAGAAAACCTACCAATATTGACGAGGCAAAACAATGCAAAGAAAATTATTATTATTGGATTAGGTCGGAATACAATAAATTATCATTGGATGATAAAAAAGGGTTAATAGGTTCTGCTATGTTTATATTCTTAAATAAAACTTGCTTTCGTGGTGTCTTTAGAGTTGGACCAAGAGGGTTTAATGTTCCTTATGGGCATTATAACAACCCGGAAATAATTAACAAAGAACATTTATGTGAAATACATGATTTAATCCAAGGTGTAATATTTGAATGTTGTGATTTTATTACATCATTAGGAAGTGCAGAAGATAATGATTATTTATATCTGGACCCACCATATGCACCTGAAAATAGCACATCATTTGTCGGTTACACTGAAAACGGTTTTAACATTGAAAATCACATTGAATTATTCAAAACAATTCATACATTGACAGAAACAAATAAAAAAGTAATGTTAAGTAACGCTGATGTAAATTTAGTTCGTGAAAATTTTACAGATGAAAGGTATGTTATAACATCTATATTATGTAAAAGGTCAATCAATTCTAAAAATCCTGAAGCTAAGGCGAAAGAGGTTATTATAAAGAACTATTGAACCACAAATCAAATGTTTCGAAATAATTGTCATCATCTCCAAATAAACAGGCTATATTATGTCTTTCAAGTATTGTTCGTAATGTTGTATATTTTTTTTCAGAAGAAATTATTTTCGTTTGTAAAAACGAACTCACACAAAATCCATAATGTACTTCAAACATGTCACCTAATACCAATTCATACTCTTCTTTAAGTGCAGGCCCACTCCACAATTTGGTTTCGACAGAACCGTTAACTCTTTGTTCCTTTTTTTCTAATATTTTTATTACTTTTCTACCTGAACTATATTCAATAATATATGCTTCATCTGGACATCTAAACATATCTATGTCATATTGCTCCATCATATATTTTTTCAAACCATTTTGTAAAACAAAAGTAACGGTTCTATCTTCAAAAGTTTTTGATAAATAATAATCATACGATTTTTTTGGTTTTTTTGTTAAATTTTTTTTTGTATATCCTTGTTCCAATAATCTTTGTTCGTTATTTGTTTTTTCTTCGAATTTTTTTCCATAGTAATTTGTATTGGCGCCTCCAGCGCCGGTTCCCTTATTACCAGTAATAAGTTGTTCGGGCACCTGCTCTTTGTCCTCCTCCTTGCCGGCCTTGGCGTCCTTCGGGATCTTCTCCTTCTTGTCCTTACCGGCCTTGTTGTCCTCGGTATGTAAATTTTGGTTTTGTTCTTCCATGTTGTTGATTTGATACAATATGTAACATTTGTTTATTTTATAATCAATTTTTTACTGTTTTTACAGTATTTTGTAAATTTTTGTAAATTCAGATTATCATGAAATAATAAAAATAATAAATCAAAACAACTTAAACACAAGGCGCTACATATACAGTAACAATGGAGTCGAAAATATTGTCTATTTCTGAATCTACGCGCATTTTACAAAACTTCCCCACCATCGAACTTTCTTATGAAACCATTTCGCATAAGAAAGTTTCCCCTTCTTATCAATTAGCAATGGCCGTCCCTCAGGGTAAAAAATTCTACGCCTGGTTTTCATTCTACGAAAACAAGGATGTTCTGTTTTTACTCGAGATCAACAAGGAGCGGAAAATCACCAACATTCTCCGCGTCCCTGTGCCGAACTACGACCAAGACCTCTTTTACGGCACCGTTTTTTATGGTGTTGTGCTCTTGGACGAACCCACGGTCGATTCGCCGATTTTCCCCCAAAACGACAAAAAAAAGCGCTTCATTATTGAAGACATTTTCAATTATCGTGGCATTCCCATGAAGAAGGCGGCGGTCAGCATGAAATTGCCGTGGATTCACGATTTCTTGAAGAAATGGAGAGCCAATGTCCGCGATTGTGAGGTGGATTTTTTTGTACCCGCCATGTGGCATTATGATGCATCGAATGCGGTTCCTGATCTGTTGCAGGAGAGTGAATCCGCGCTACCGCTTAAATACAAGAATTTGCCCTATCAGGTACATCACATTCAGTACCGATGTTTGAACGAAATTGCCCCCTTTCTGAATTATCCCATTACCAAAAATTTCTGTGCGAAAAATACGGCTCTTGGTGTACCAGTGGCGGCTGTTCCGGTGTACAAGCCTTTTAAACCCGACTTGAGCAAGCCACAGTACCGATGCAACACCATTTTTCAGGTCACGGCGGATATTCAGTTTGATATTTACCACCTCTTTGCTTACGGTAAAAACAAATCGCAAGTGTACTACAATGTTGCCTACATTCCCAATTACAAGACCAGTGTTTTCATGAACGGTTTATTTAGAAACATCAAGGAAAACCGGAACCTGGATTACATCGAGGAGAGCGACGATGAGGACGATTTTCAGAATACGATGCCCGATAAATATGTGGATCTCAAAAAGACGCTGTATTTAGAGTGCCGATTTCATCCCAAATTCAAGCGGTGGGTCCCCATTCGTACGGTGAAACCACCCTGCAAGGTGGTTCACATTGGCATGCTATAAAAATATTTGTATACTATATATGTCTCAAGTGGCCGCCAACTACGATTCCCTCTTATATCCCAAACACGCGAGTAATAATGAGCACATTTTGCCCGAGGTCAAAGACAATTCCTTAGCGACCCACAGTTCCCAATTTCACAGCAAGGCCGTGGGCGGGGCAAACAAGAAGCGTTTTACCAGTAAAAAGGGTACGATCATTCGCAGAAAGGTGCGTCACGCTCGCAAGACCAATCGCCGCAAGAAGAGCAGTCGTCGTTACAAATAAATAATAATATGTGGCTGTTCATATTATTATTTTTCAATAATGGTTTCTTTGGCAATGTTTTTGATGATTTTGGGGTAAAATTTGTCTCGGTTACCACCGGCCATGGAAGACTGTTGCATAACAATGGATTTTTCGCCCAATTCCGTTTCAAGATTGTCGTATTCTGGGTTGTTCTCCCGCCACTCCGTCAATTGGCACATATTTTTGCGCGTGATTTCTTGAATACCCTTTTGCAGAACCTCCTTGCTGTGGTCCTTTTCCCACTGATCTTCGTCTTTGACATAAATGGTTTCGCGTTTGACATCCGTACAATGGATGGGACGATTCGTCAGCTCCAACTGTCTCAGATTGTCCATGATAATCTTGGTAATTCCCTCTACAAATCCCATTTTGGCATTGTTCTCCAAATCATTGTCGGTAACCTGAATTTTGTCAATAAAATCTGTAAAATTGATGGCGTCCTTGCAGGTTTCGTTCAAGAAGAAATTCAAATTAAACTGATTGTTGGTGGTATTGTTGTTGTTGTTATTGTTTGTGTTATTGATTGTTGTAGGAACGGTCAGTGCATTCTGGGATATTTCCACCATTTTATTCATCAACATACTGTTTTCCTTTTGTTGTTCAAACAGCAGATTTTTGATTTCCTTGTTTTCTTTGATGATTTCCATCACCATAACAGATGTCAAATTGGATGAAGATGGGCACTCCCATGATGTTTCATTAGACATAGATTGACATTTTTTTTTATGCTTGACCAATCCTTGGCGATGTTTATAAATATTACCACATTCGCAACAAAACCCGTCGTCTACTTTTTGGGAGATTTTTGTCGCATTTATATGTTTTGCAGTCAAACAGTGTTTAGAATAATCAGGCTTCTTACTCGTAGAATAGTAACAAATTTCACAACAAAAAACATTGGCGACTTTTTGGGAGACATTTTCCATCCAATTATGTTTTGCAGTCATGCAATGTTTTGTATAGTCTGTTTTTTTGCTTGTAATATAGTCACATTTTTCACAAACATATTTTTTTTCGACTTTTTTTACGACATTTGAATCCATTTTTATATATATTAGGATTCGAAAAAATCTCCTAAAATCTCGCCGCACCAAATTTCTGAAAAATTTTATGCAGTCAGATTTTTCTGCTTTTTTTCATTTTCGCTGCATTATGCTCACAATCCACTTTTTCAAAAAGTCCCGGAAAAAAGTTCCCCAAGAAAATCAAAAATGGACATTTTTAAAATGTCCAAAATGAAAATTTTCAGAATACTTTTTCAAACAACTTTTTATAACCCCCTATAATTTTTCTTATTTTCCTGTTATAAATCTTCCAAATTAATACAACATTTACCACCGAATATGGTAACAGGCTCTTTTTCTTCAGTGGCCACCTCCACTGTATCCGAAACCTCCTTGGGTTCAAAAGCCCACAACCATGTTTTATCCGCTGACCAATCCAGGCTCATACCACTGTATTTCTTACTGTCGGTGCACCGAATGCGGTAATTACATTTCTTGTAATACCGCTTCCGCTGTTTCCACTGATTTTGGAAAAGATCGTGGGAATCCACGATGTCCACGATGATGGGATTCTCGTGTTTCATGCGCAGGATGCGCCCCACCGACTGCGTAATGTCGGTTTTGGGCGTGGCCATGACCAGGGTGCTCAGCGTTTTAATGTCCAGGGCTTCGGCCGCCATCGCGTAAGTGGCCAGTACAATCTGTCGGGATTCCGTTTCTTTGAGCGCGGCCGGTTTCATTCCTCCCACATAGAAACCCGTGGTGGCAAATCCGCGGTGCACGATGGCGTCGTGCATGTAGGTCAGGAGTGACCGATTGTGTACCAGAACCATGATCTGTTTTTCCGGATGTTCTTCGATCAAATCCTGCAATACGCGCACCACAAAATCCTTGCGCGGTCCGAACTCACACAACTTGCCAATCATGGTACTGTATTTGGGTTTGCCTCGGAAGTCCGTCTCGGTTTCATTGAAAGCCGTATCATTACTGATAAATTCGATGCCGCGCACACAGACCGGATCATCCTGCTTGCGCTCACTCGAATACAACATCTTACCAATGAACATGTAGAGCAGTTTGGTCAGTTTGTCTTTGCGTTCTACGGTCGCAGAGATACCCAGCATATACGGTGTGATGCATCGCAACAGAGTCTTGGAAAATTCCTCGCTGCCGATGCGGTGCACCTCATCAATGATGGTGAGTCCAAACTGTGAATGTACTTCGGCTGGAAAGGTCCGATTGTACATAGTCTGAATCATGGCAATCACAATGTCCTTGTTTTCAATGTCGAGTACTTGAGCCTGGATCTTGCCGACCCGCGCCGAGGGCATGTATTCCTCGATGCGTTCGATCCACTGATTCATGAGAAATTCCTTGTGAACCAGAATCATCGTTTTCTTACTTAAAGATGCAGCGATCTTGAGTGCCATGACCGTATTATGTGTAACTGTAAAATCTCCTAATACAAATCGTCGATTTCCATCAATTTCAAATCCATAATATTCATCTACTTCTAATTTTTGTAAATCAAAACTATATTTTAATACATCTTGTGGAGCGATTCTTTTTCCACATTTTTTTCGCTGGCATAAAACGGGTATTTCATCCAATCCAATGCCTCCAATATTAGTCATAAAATATGTGCCCTCTTTCGGCGTTTTAATACCATCAGTATAACTGTTGTAACATTTTTTTGTTATTTTTCTTTTATGAGCGCAAAACCCAAGAGACCGACATAAATAAACAATATCGTCAAGTAGTTTTTCATTTTTCTGTGTAATTTCGTAACAATTTTTTCCACCATAGTAACCATCGGAATCTATAAGACCTGCCAATAATGCCATTTGATTTTCACGAGAATTGCATAAGTAATGATGTGGTATGTGTTTATTTTTAATTAAATTGTATTTTTTTAGAAAATTCAATAAAATGTTGCTTTTATTCGATGCGTTCGGGTCAATTGAATTGATACGGTAATCATATTGATATCCTGTATATCTCAAATACAGGGATGAATGTTTAGTTTTGAAACAGTCAACAAGATATTTTATAACAGGTGATTCTTGTGTTGTAATTTGCGATTTTGACGAACATCCATCACCCAACCAATATCCAAATAGATATGGGTCAATTTCAAGAGGTTTTTCTTCAAATGTGATAGGAACACGATAACCTGACAAAAATCTTCCACCTGTAGTAATGCTTGTATAACTTTTAGGTAGCTTTAAATAATCCGATACCGAAATATCCAAAATATCATTTTTTCTTTTGGTTTTACTTAAATTGATGTTATATTTCAAAGATAATATATGACTTTCATTTACTATATATCCCTCTCCCTTTTTGGGTTGAACTTTATACATTGTTTCGCGCCCGCGTGCCAGTGATAAAACATTTCGAGGAGTCGAATCATCTCCCATTATTTGTTCTCCGACCTTAATGTCTTGAACAAGCTTGATCGTTCCATCATACATCAAAATCGGTGTATCTTTGCCCAAACATTTACCCGCTCCAGTAAACACCTGTAGAATACCACCACCACAACCGTCAGGTGTTTTGGTCACTCCATCAAGATAAATATTCACGATTTTTTCTTGGTAGTCGCGCAATGGTTTCACAAAGGGAACCTGAATATCCTGCCCAGGGTCAATCTCAGAAACCGCGGGTAGGCCGTAGCGTTCTATTCCGTAAAACCGCGGTAAATACACCTTTTTTTCGTTTTCGCGGTACACAGGGAATGCGGCTTCCTCGCCGGAAGGTACACCGTACCCGCCACCGGGAACAAACGGTTTCAAAAACAGTTCCGTTTGAAGAAATTCCAGTTCCTCGGCACCCAGAACTTCTTTGGGAATCGTGTATCCCTTTTTTCCCAAATACGCGGCCTGTCGTACTAACTCACGAAAATCCGGAGTTATCACCCCCAAATTTTTAGGAGAATTCCGCTTAGCCGCCGGTTTTTTGGGAATATTGCGAGATTTCATATATAAATAGGTTTACTTATTCATATATGCTGTAATTTTTATATCAATTTTCTGGAACACAAAAGGAAGCATATTCACACATATAAAAACAACAGTATAATATATATTTCATATTATTAAAAGTATAAATGAGCGAATTATACTCAGCCAAAATAAAACGATCGTTATTTCGATATTCGGATACAGAAACAGAATATTTTCATGACATCAATAGTTATTTGCGGACAGGGGAGCTGTCAGACGATAGGACAAAGGAAGAATTGGAGAGCGACATAGAGAACATCGATCAAGGTTTTCAGTTACCTGGAGAATACGAAGATTCACGCAACAACATGAAAGTGTATCGGGGCATAGACAGAGATCTTGGCATGAAGATCAATGATAATGTCATTGTCAAAAGCTTTATTTCTACCTCAACAGACATTGAACAGGCGTTCCATTTTACGAATTTCAATTCGAACTGCTGTTTATTTGAATTGCATCTGGAAGATAACATACCGTACATAGATATGAAAATATATAATCCACATGAGAAAGAAATACTGTTACCACGCAATCTTTTGATGACATATGTAGGTGAAAGAAAACAAAAATATGATTATGCTGGTTACTCAATACCCGTTTATATCATGAAAATATCGCGACCACCTGAAATTACTCTGGATGTCGTACCCAGCGCACAAGGTGGGCGACGAAAGAAGACATACCGTAAACAGAGCAGGAAACATAACAAAACACGAAGACATGGTGGTGCAAAAAAGGCAGTAGATAACCCCCAACAGGTGGAAGTTTTAGATAAAAATAATAGTATAATATATATGTCTACCACAACCCAGAAAAATTTTAGGAAAAATAGAGTGAAAACCATGAAAAGAAATATCATCAAGCCGCCCACTCAAAAAAAAGGTGTAAAATATTTGGTTGAACCCATGCCAACGGTTACTAATCAGTCGTCATTAAAAGGCGATGTAATCAAAAAATATAAAAATGGTAAACTTGTAAAGCAGGTATTTGTGTCAGATAAAAAAATAAAAGGCATTATGAAAAAAATTTCGGATAAACATAAACACCAAGGTGGTGCAAAAGAAAAATCTCTTGATAAGCCCCAACAGGTGGAAGTTTCAGATAAAACATCTTTTTCTCAATCATTGAAATCTGGTTTTGGTTCAGGATTGGGTTTTGGTGCAGCAATGGAATTTATCAAATGGATATTTGGTAGTGATGATGATTCATCGGATGAATAAATAAAATAATAGCATTATAATATTATTTTATTACACGGGATGTTCCACATCTTGAATACCCTCCTTCTGGAAAAACTTAATCATGAATTTATCCAAGGTATAAATGGGCACATCGTTTTCTTTGGCTGCTAACCATTTGCCGGTGTGTTCGTCTTCGGATTTAACTACGAGTGCCGCCGTCTTTTTGCTCACTGAACTGCCTAATTTGGCCCCCACATATTTCAGTTTGTTCTCCAATTCCTTGTTTTTATCGGTAAACCCACTGATCACCACGGTTTTACCGTAAACGGGATGCGAAGTGTCGATGTCTTGGGGTTTTACAAACATGTTGTAAATGGTACCGAGTATGCCAGTTTGAGCAGGTTGTACCAAAGGTACCGGATTTTCAAGCTTTTCAGACTGATCCGGTTGTGGTGTCGCCGATATTTTTTGCATCAGCTTTTCTTCGAGACCGCATTCGCGCATAAAATCGAAAAATTGCGGAATACGGTCTACAAAGTCCTGGGCAGAAGTTCGGGACATGCCACTAATCGCCGCAATTCTGTCCACTTTGCGCTCTTCGGGCTTGAGTACATCAGGATAGGATTCCATGATCAATTCGACCTTTCTATTACCAAATCCGCGACCAAATTTATTGGAAGCCACCATGAGTTCCACTACCGTGGCGCGAACAATGGCTGCACGAATATTTTCCTGTAATTTTTGTGCGGTTTTTAACTGGAATCCGCCCACTTTCAAGAAATCTTCCTCATTCATGTGTAGTATCTTGGGTATACTGTCAAACCCGGCACGAATCATTTTCTTGACATTGCCCGGACCAATGCCGTCCACCGAAAGCGTCTTGAAAAAGGCCGTGATCAATTTTTCGCGCACCCCCTCGTCGTCTTCGATGTTCTCCAACAGGATATCTACATGGGTGTCGTTCCAGCGATAGGGCACGGTGGGCATCATGGTATGCTCCGCCGGCGCCGTGACCTCTTTGATGTACGGTATCACATCTCCCGAACGAATAATCTTGACAATGGCGCCGACACCGATACGATTTTTACTGATAAATTCGCCGTTGAATCCGGTAGCATATTCGATGGTGACGCCGCCCAATTTAACGGGATCCAGGCGAACACGCGGTTTCAAATAGCCGTCCTTGGAAGCATTCCACTCCACGCCCACCACATGCGTTTCGGCAATTTGATCCGATAAAACCATCTTGAAGGCGAAACTGTGGTCAGGATTACCAGAAACGCGGGGATAAATGCGATCATTGGACACGATGATACCGTCAATCTCGTAGATGTAATTCTGTCGCCAGTCCTGTAAAATCGTCGACAAGGTTTCGTTGGTGATTTCCGTGAAAGTCTTGTTTTGCACCACCACCACATTCATGGTTGACAAGGAAGACATCTGCTTGGAAGGTTGTAATTGGTCGGGTTTGATGACTTCGTAGGCCACAAAGTCCACATCGGAAATCCTCTTATCCAAGGTTTTGGCATTGGCAATACCGGCGACCAGGTTGCGAGCGTTGGCAAAAGTTTTCTCGTATTTCTGCTTGAAGACTTCCTTCTTAATGACAAATTCACCGCGAATCACAATATTCTTGTCTTTGGGCAACTTCAAAAAGGGAATCAAATACGAAATGTCTTGTCCCACTTTTCCGTCACCACGCGTATAGAGTTTGGGTTTGGGACCTTCCGTCGTATAAAGTCCCGACACACCGTCCAATTTGCAAGATATCACATAGGGTCCGGTGTATTTTTTCTTCCACTCGTCTAATGCGTTGGAATCGGGTTTGATTTTGTCCATAGACCACATCTCGTAAGGCAAAAACGCCTTGTTCTTCTCGACGGTGGCACCCACATTCTCGAGGGCGGGATTTTGAGGGTAGCGTTTTTCAATATACTCGTGTAAAATGTCGTATTCGGCGTCGCTCATAATGGGTTTGCCTTTGCAGTGGAAAGCCGTGTTCGCAGCTTCCAACATCGCAGTCAGGGCCGGCTCGTCCAGAGCTTCCAACACTTGAATACCGTTCATTTTGAAATTGCTGACATGTTGTAAAGTGTCTTTTTTGGTAACTTTGCATACATCTTTGGTGCCGAGCGCTTTCGCCATGGAAGGTGCGGGCGGTTCCGCTTCCAAAACGACGAGCGCAGGACGATTTTCTAAGGTTTCTTCGGTTTTGGGTGAGCGTTTTTTGGTGATTCTTCGCTTTTTCACAGGAGCCAGTGCCTTATGTTCCAGCGCTTCCACTACCTCCTCGGTATTAGTCTGTAAAGGTTCGGCCACATTCACCTCCGCAGCAACAGGTGCAGGTTCGTGTTCTTCCACCGCAATTTGAATGTTTTGTGGTGCCTCCGCATTCTCAGAAACTACGGGTACGAACGGCGCATCAACGGAAGACAAAGTGGACCCCGTCTTCCCTTCCTTCGTGGACACCGCTTTACCGTCCGTGCGTTCCTCAGGTTTTTTGTATTCCAAATTCAAAAAATCGAAAATGGATTTTTCGTCGGGGAAATCTTGATCTATCAATGCGCCCTTGGTTCTCCCCACCATATGAGAAAGACCGTGCTCATTCAAAGTGTATTTCATTCCCAAAACATACTCACGCATGGTCGTGTTGAATCCCTTGCTGCCCGTGAAATAGAGAATCGAAAAGGGGAATTCACGCGGAGGCGTATACAAGAAATCGACGCGGCGTGCAAATTCTTCGCCAGGCAATTTGGTAATCACCAGACATTTGGAGGGACCACGCGACAATACCTCCAAAATAATGTTTTTCTTCAATAAATTATCAATGTAGGTGGCAAAGTGACCGGGGTTCTCCGAAGTCAGGATAACATCGATGTCACCCGAAGATTCCAAACCACGACGATAACTTCCAACAATCTGTAATTTCATATCCGAAATTTCGGGTGTAATAGATTCACGGAAAATGGCCTCGTATCGGACAATCTCGGCACGAGGAATGCGTTCCAAGATGTCGTGATAATATTCGAGACCGATACGCTGTTTGTCGTTCAACAGTTCCATTTGACGCTGTCGCAATTGCTCGAGAGAAGTGATACCCTTGAGAACGAGCTCTTCGGCCTTTTTCTCCCCCACTCCGTAGATGTTGGTGAAAATTTCCATGGCGCGTTTTTGGATGACGGTATCCTTTTCTTCTTCTAAAATTTTCAGTGTGCCCGTTTTCTTGTAATCCACCAATTTCTGGTAAATAGTATTTCCAATACCGGGTTTGCCTTTGAGTTGTGCAGGATCCGTGATGTCTCCGTCGTAGGTTTGGATGGTTTCTTTTGCGATACCGTAAGCTCGAGCACGCATCTTGTCTTTGCGTTTTCTCATGATAAATCCCAGATCGTCCATGAGTTCCACAAAGGATTCATTGAGACGCTTGGGTTTCTCTTCAGAAAAATACATGGGTTGCGAAGCGGGGCCAGGCGCTTCAGCTGCGCGAGGGACGACCGGTGCCGTGTTTACAGGTGAAAGGGTGGTTTTGATTGTCAGAGGAGGATTGGCCGCTTTTCTGGGCATTTCTTCTATTATTAGCGGTTCCTCTTTATTTGTTTTATTTTTTCTTGTATATTTTCTCTTGACTTTGACGACTGGTTGTTCAATAACCGCCTGAACAACCTGTGCTGATAACGGTACGGAAGGTACGGAAGGTACGACCGTTTCGGCCGGTACGAGAGGTACGGAAGGTACGGAAGGTACGGAAGGTACGAGAGGTACCGAAGGTACGAAAGGTTCCGGTTTCGCTTTGCGAGTGTATTTTCGCTTGGGTTTAGGTTCTTCGACCTTGGGTGCAACAGCTGTATCAATCGTAATATCAATATTTTGAGGCATTGCCTTTCGCGTATATTTACGCTTAGGTTTGGGCGGCTCATCGGGATTTTGCATTATATTTTTTTTAATTTTAATGGTTTTCGGAGGATAAATACGATTTAAATCCGACAGAGGATTCATACTTCTATATATATTTACTATGAAAAAAAGATATGCATATTCTACACCGGGTCTAGACGAATGTCTAAATTTATTTACGGTATAAGTTGTATGACAATTTACACATACAGCTTATCATATTAGACAGATTCGACCACCTCTTCCTCTTCCTTTTCCTCTTCCTCCGTCTCTTCCTCTTCCTCCTTTTCCTCCTTTTCCTCCACCCCCACCTCTTCCTCCACCTCTGTCATTTGAATGTTGTCACCCTCAGCCTGACCCTCGGGCACAGTCTCCAACTGGATACCGCGCGCCCAATTAATCGTCTTCATGTTGTTGTAAAGATTCACCAATTCATCCTTGCTGTAGACCATGATTGTATCCGCGGCTTGCTCGGCAACCGCTTTGCACTCGACCCATCCGTCCATATTTTCCAATTCATCGGGTGTCGAAAAGTTCTCAATCTCTGCAATCACCTCCGCAAATCGGTTGAGAGCATCCCATTTATTCATACCAACTTGGAGTTCCAGGGCTTCATCGGGCCCGATGACCTCCGTCAACAATTTCTCCAACGACACCTCCAAAGATTTGGACACCACCAACACCTTGTTGGCATAAGGAAATACATGAAATGTTGTTCCAGCTTCGTAAGAGTTTACTAAAGGTTCATTCAATTGAACACCACTAGTAATGTCTCCAGTTTTAGGATCAACATCAACCTCTTTTATAGAACGAATTTCGTAAAGATTACTGTAATCCATTTCAAAGATATATATATTTTTGTTTGATATAATATTTTATCCATCTGAACAAATCGCACGGTTTTCCCAAAATTATTATTCTATTTTAACTAAATTATCTGAATCCATATAATTATCTAAATGTAAAATATAATGGTCAAATTATTCAAGTATAATATTTCGACTTTAGAAATAATCGTATTTGTTGCCTTTATTGTCTATCTTATTTTCAATGTTCAGACGCCCAGTTTTTTGATTGGTACGGTAGATTCCCCCGTGGGTGTGATTGTTCTCATGCTCCTTGTCCTTTATCTTTTCATCTACACTAACCCGATTTTAGGTATATTGGGCCTCTTTGTTGCTTATGAAATGATTCGCAGAAGTTCGATGATGGTTTCGGGAAAAGTGCCCATGATCCAATACACGCCCACGCAAATCCAGAAAGAAAGACAGATGAGTGAAATGAACATCCCCAAAGCGTTCGAACAGCCGATGATGCACCAAGAACCCATGTTCCAAGAACGCGGAAGTCAGAATCAGGACGATTCTACTTTGGAGGTCGAAATGGTTCAGTCAATGGCGCCGCTCCTGAATGCGCCTTCCGGCTATGTTGAGACGGCCTTTAAACCCGTGATGGAAAATGTACACAACGCGTCTTTAGCGTAAGATATTCGAAAAAAATTGATTTTTTACAGGTAAAAAATCAAATACTGGCATCGAAAACGACAAGAATATGACAGATATTAGTAATTCCGACATCTCGGGATGTTACTATAAGGGGATTGCCCTGGATTTCAAAGCAAAACAAAAAGAGGACCGTGAGTTGGAAGCATATTTGCGCGAATCAATTAAAAAATATTGCGAACGCCCTTTCGAAGATTGGTCGGACCGGTTTGATCTTTCGAATAACAGCACCAGCGATTACACTGAGGACTATTATTACGAAGAAATGCCATCGGAAAAAACCACCGGCAACTGCATCTTGGATTTAGTGAATAGTTTGTGTTGTGCATTCGTGTTTTGGGATGAAAAGCGGAGCTTTTTATCTTAACGCATTCAGCTGCGCGATAGGCAGCGCCGAAGTACGGAGTTGTTGGGAAGTAATTTATAATAACAGGTTTTTTATTTGAATAACGCAATGACCGATGTGAAAATATGATTCAATCCGGCGTATAAATCGGCCTTGGCGCCAAAGGTAAAATAGGGGGTTCTCAGATTGCCACCTTCGTATCCCAAGAAATTGGGGTCCTGTATTTTTTTGATGTAAATAATCAAAGAAGACAAAATCCACAAGAACATCATGATACCGCCGCTCACCACACAGTTGATAATAGTTTGATTGTTGAAAG
>Ga0304728_1001105_pt1 | contig 20000 bp, 13 predicted proteins | sample C_130625_MF_Meta_FD_190476 | JGI IMG/M metagenome (GOLD analysis project Ga0304728, IMG submission 190476) | Freshwater microbial communities from Lake Croche, Canada to study carbon cycling - C_130625_MF_MetaG (v2) (version 2) | ecosystem: Environmental > Aquatic > Freshwater > Lake | place... | reverse complement strand
TTTTGCTACCAAGTGTGATGTACAAGTAGCTAAAGCCGAATTTTATCCTTCGTTAAATATTACAGGGGGCATGGGTTTTCAAGCCTTTAAAACCTCCTATTTATTTACTACTCCTCAATCATTAATATATTCACTAGCTGGTGATTTAGTTACACCAATTATTAATAGAGCAGGTATTAAAGCTGAATTTAATAATGCCAATGCCTATCAAATTGAAGCTTTGTATAATTATCAAAAATCTATTTTAAATGGATATGTAGAAGTGACTAATGAATTATCTAATATCCAAAACCTAGATAAAACATACCAATTAAAAGCAAAGGAAGTAGGAGCCTTGAATAGTTCGGTAGAGCTTTCTAATGAATTATTTAAGTCGGCTAGGGCCAATTATTTAGAAGTGCTTATGGCTCAAAGAGATGCTTTATCGGCTAGGCTAGAACTAGTTGAATCTAAAAAGAATCAACTAATGGCGATTGCTAATATGTATAAGGTATTAGGGGGCGGTTGGAAATAATTAAATTATACCAGACATCAACCAAGCCACAAGGCCACAAAAAAACTCCCCCGAGTACTCGGGGGAGTTTTTGTTGCTATTAACTAGCTTGCTTTGTGAACTGGCTGGGGCCTTCCTCTGTAAACCAGGCTGGGCGAATCCCCCTAAGGGAATCATAATTGAGATGCTCAATCCAAAAATGAGCCGAAATAGCTTTAAAAAGAGTCTTAGTTAACAATTTAGTAATAATACTGTACTGTAATTTTCGTAAATTCAATATTAAAAAAATATATGAAAAAAATTTTATTCTTATTGGTTGTGTTAATTTTATCAAGTACGATTGCACAAAATTATTGTAATGCACAAGATAAATTAAAACCAGAAAATTGTGCTTACTTTCAAATAGTTTTAGAAGAGGATGGTAAAGCTCATGAATTTATTTGGGCTGGTCATGCTGGCTCAAAGCTAAAATGGCTAGTATTTATGAATGATATTACCACAATGACATTTTTGGAAGATAGTAGGGATGAATGGTCGATCTACTTAAAAGATGCATTGAGTGGTGAAATTACTCAAATTGATTTATACAAATTGGAAGTATTTCATGGTGAAAAAAAGGTTGGCAAAATTAAAAATGTAAAAGATCATTATGATTATGACAAACTAGGGGGAAGCTATTTAAATTAAAAATATTTGATTAAAAAAACTCCCCCGAGTAATCGGGGGGGGGGTAGGTTTAATCTATCTCCATTTGAGCGAATTCTCGGGAAATTTCAAAGGAAAAGTAGGTGAGGCAACATTTTGATAATGTTATATTATTAATTTTTTTATAATATTTTAAGATACCTTTATTTATATTTTATTTTTTAATATCCTCCCCGGTCATACAATATGGTTGAAGTTTTATTTTTAGGAAGTATATTTTGTGCATTATTGACAATTATTATTTTATTGTTTAATGATAATGTATATAAATCCTATGCAAATTATTTATTGTCGATTTATTTTATATTTTCAATTGCATGTATTGGGCTATACTTATTAGTATTTACCGGATTAATTAATAAAGTACCCTACTTATACAAAGTATCAGGCCCATTAAATTATTTGACCCCAGTTTTGTCCTACTTATATATTAGAGCTGTATTATTTAATGAGAAAAGGTATACATACAAAGACTTGCCTCATCTAATTCCTTTTTTAATTTTATTTGTTTCCTATATACCATATTATACACTACCCATTGCTGAAAAAATAATTATTGTTAAGTCAATTGTAAATGATATGAATATGGCTCATAAATATAATTTTGGATTTATACCAGAAAAATTATTTTTTATATTTATTCCAATACAAACAACATTTTATGTAATTCTACAATGGCGATTATTATTTCAATATAAAAAAAATAATAAACAAATTGAGGTGCAAAATCAACTCAATATTGTAATTAAATGGGTTAGAATATTTACTGCTTGTTCTTCACTTTTTGTTATAGGGTATTTTATTTTGATTGCACTTGCTTTAAACATTCCCAATTTTTTATATACCACAGCTGGAATGATTATTCCTGGTTTATGCTTGTCCATTAGCTTTTTTATTGTAAGTAGTTATTTATTAATTAATCCTTACGTTTTATCAGGGCTTCCATTTATTAAGTATAATGAAATTGAATCATATCTATTAGAGAATCAAAAAAGTACTATCCCATTTATAGAAACAGATTATTCAAAAGAGATTAAGATGATTGACGATTATTTTATACAAAAGCAATCTTTTCTTATACAAGGTTTAAATATAAGTATGGTGGCAGTGGAATTAAACATCCCTGTTCGTGATCTATCCTATATTATAAATAATTATTATACAACAAGGTTCAATGATTTTGTTAATAAGTATAGAGTTGATTATATTTTGAAAAAGGCAGGCATGTCACATTTAGATATATACACATTGGAAGCACTTTCCAAGGAGGCGGGATTCTCCCATAAGAGCTCCTTTTATAGAGCCTTTAAGAAAATTCATAATCTTACTCCACTAGAGTATTTACAGAATTAAATGATTTAGTTATCATTTTACTAGGTTATAACCTATTTTTTAGTCTCAATTACGCTACTTGCGACTCATTTTTTCGACTACCAAGTATTTAAAGCATACTTCCTTATTATTTTCAAATGTTATTCCTGGGGGGAATATGAATTTGTGTGAATGGTTGATTTAGGTCAACCATCCATATAATGAAATTATTCATTTTTATTATTAAATATTTATATATGAGAGTAACTTCTCTTTATATCATTTTGGCATTGTCAGTATTCAGTATTTCGGAATCAAATGGCCAAAAATTAAATATAAAGGATTCGCTATCACAAAAGGAGCAAGACAGGCTGTTTTTGAACCGCCCTTTTGCGGACAGGGTTCAAAAATTTAAGAAGCGTTTTGCTGATTCTTGGAATAAGACTTTTATCAATTTTACCGATAACAATACTTATTTATTGGCAGGTATGGGGCTTTCAAGGCAGGTAATTAGTACGGGAGCCTATAGTTCTAGTTTCAATTATAATTTATCTGATATTAACTCAAATGCTTTTAAACCAGGTTATTTTGCAGGTTTTAGGGTAGATGGCAAATACAAAGAAAAACATAATTATTCATTTGGGGTGGTATTGAATAATCTGGTTACAGGTAATAATTACAAAGATTCAAAAAGCCTAGCTCCATTTATAGGAAGTTTTTCCAATTTCAAAGCAGATGATCGGTTTTTAAACTTAAGCATTGCGGCGCATTATAAAAAGTTGCTAGTTATAAGCGATACGAGTAAATATAAGTTTTATGCAGTCATAGGCCCCAGTATAGATACGAGGTTATCAGAACAGAGATTGGATAATTTAGTGAACAATAAATATTCAAGGCTTTTAGTAAGAGCAGATCTAGGAATAGAGTTTGAAAATAAGAATTTCTACAGCCTGTTTATACATTACAAGTATTGTATTACTTCTTTCACGAAGACGCCAGTAAGTAGCCATATAAATAGTCTAGAAATTGGGATGATGATTAAAGCAAGTGATTTATTTTAAAGTAAAAAAATGAAAAAATATTTATTATATCTTTTAATTATTTCTGTAGTATTAATTTTTAGCGCTTGTAGTAAAAATACTACTGCTTCTGAAATTAATTTAGCGCAGCAATTTCTTTCCAATAAAACCTGGTATTTGGATTATACTCAAACCATAAAAGCTACAGGTACTAGTACCAAAACTTATTTAGGCCAATCTACTTATTTCATTAATTTCTTAAATGATTTTACCACACAGGATTCAGACGGATTGAATGGCACTTATTCTGTGGAAAAGATAAATGGCCAACTGCAAATTCATGTTCAAGCAAAAACAGGTAATGCTAATTCACTAGAATATATCTATAACATAGAAACAGTAGGAACAAGAAATTTAATATTGTATTATTCGATCAGTGATCAAACAATCAAGCAATTTTATAGCAATAATAAATAAATTACCCAAAACAATAAATGAATACAATAAATAAAATAGCATTAAAGGTAACTACCCAATTAAAGTACAATTTGGTTTTGGCGCTATTTATATTTAATTTAATCGAAAATGCTCAAGCGCAAACGGCACCTGCATTTATGATGAGTAGTATGGGGAGTATAGCAGGTAGTTCTAATACGGGGTTGGCCATACAATTTAACAGCATTACTACTTGTTTAAATATACAAAATGGAGTAGCTGTGTTAAATGGAGAGAGGGGCAATGGGCAGTTTGCTATGAATTGCGAGGTAAGCTTAAAAATAAACAGTTTAGGAGTGAAGCTATACCCTAATCCGGTAAACACTTTTGCAAAAGTAAAATTAAATAATACACCCCCCTTAACGGAAATATTTAGTTTAACAATTTGGACCGCCGAGGGGGTATTAATAACTACAATAAAAGAAATGGGGTATAATCTATTTCAAGGTATTGAAATTGATTTAAATACGATAACCGCGGGCACTTATATTTTAAAAATAGAATCAACAAATTATGTCGATGCAATCAAATTTATTAAAGCAAAATAATTTATAGTTAATGAAAATACAGTCTATAAAAACTTTATTAATTTCAATTCTTTTTTTACAATTTATATTTTTTGTAAATAAAATTAATGCACAAACCACTAGTAATGGAATTTTTTTTCAAGCAGTAGCCAGAGATGTATATAATAATCCTGCAAAGGATAGAAAGATCTATGTTCAATCAAATATTATCCAATCAACTGCAGCAGGGAAAATTATGTTAACAGAAATACATCAGACAAGCACTGATGGGATTGGTGTTTTTAGTTTGAGTGTTGGTCAAGGAACAAGGGTAGGTGGTGCGGCTACTAGTTTAAAAAACATTGATTGGTCAGTAGGCGATTATTATTTAAATTTAAAAGTGGCCATAACTCCTATTGCTCCTGCATCAGGTTGGGATTTCAATAAAGAATGGATCGACATGGGTACAACTCCTTTTGGTACTGTACCCTTTGCATTGTACTCACTAAATGCTGGTGGATTGGAGGATAAATTAAGTAAAAGTGATACAAGTAAAATGTTAGCACCCTATGCTAAAGTTGTAAATGCCTTAGTTGCATCAAATATAACATCACTAACTGCTTCGGCTATTAATGCTGCATTAAATTCAAAAGTAAATGTTATAGATAGTGGCGTTGTTTATGTAACGCCATTACAATTAAAAGGAGTTAAGTTTGATACCACCAAAGTAAATGTTATAGATAGTGGCGTTGTTTATGTAACACCTTTACAATTAAAGGGAGTAAAGTTTGATACAACTAGTTTATCTAAAAGAGTAGATGCTAAATTAAATGCAACCGATACGAGTAAATACAGCAAGCAAACCTATTTAGATTCAGCATTAGTGGCGAAGCAAGTTTTAATCGATTTAAAATTAAATACATCGGATACGAGTAAGTATACAAAGCAAACCTATTTAGATTCAGCACTAGTGGCGAAGCAAGTTTTAATCGGTTTAAAATTAAATGCATCGGATACGAGTAAGTATACAAAGCAAACTTATACTGATTCTTCTTTATTGACTAAATTGAAGCTATCAGATACCACTGCTATGTTAAGTAGTCGAATCGCAAGGGACACGCTAAGCTTGTCCAATAGAATCAATTTAAAAGCAAATACAACAGACATTAGTACAAGTTTATCACTAAAGGAAAGCATTTCAAATAAATCCACAGCTATTGATTTAGGTGGAACATCGCCAAGTGATATTTTATTTCCTACACAAAAAGCAGTAAAAGATTATGTAGCAGCAAATAATGCAGGAGGAGGAGTTGCAGATGGTGGAATTACTACAATTAAACTTGCTGAAGGTGCAGTAACAGATGCGAAGATTAATACAGTGAGTGGGTCAAAAGTAATTGGGAATATATCGGGTAATGCGGCAACAGTTAGCACCAATGCAAACTTAACTGGTGTAGTTACTAGTGTTGGAAATACAACTTCTATTGGTAGCGGCACAATTACTAATAGTATGCTTGCAAACACAGCTGTTGCCAACTTATCAGGAACAAATACTGGTGATGAAACTTCATCAACAATAAAAACAAAATTAGCGATAACAACATTAAGTGGAATAAATACGGGTGATCAAACAATAACATTAACCGGAGATGTAACAGGAGCAGGTACTGGAACATTTACATCTACTTTGGCTAATAGTGGAGTAAGTGCTAGTAGTTATGGATCATCAACATCTATTCCAACATTTACTGTAGATGCCAAAGGCAGATTAACAAGTGCGAACACAGCAAGTATTGTTGCTAATGCAGGAACTTTAACTGGAACTACTTTAAATGCAACAGTAACTGGTTCAAGTTTAACAAGTGTGGGTACAATTACAACTGGTGTATGGAGCGCAACAATAATTGACATTACACATGGAGGGACGGGGTCCTCTACACAGAATTTTGTGGATTTATCAACCAATCAAAACATTGATGGCAATAAAATATTTACTAGCAATAATGGGTTCGTTGCTACGGGTAATTTTGGATTAGGAAATCCCACTTCGTTAGGCGCTGGTGTAAGAATGATGTGGACGCCAAGAAAAGCGGGGTTCAGAGTAGGTGGGAATGATGATGCACAATGGGACGATAGCACTAAGATGGGAAAATTTTCAACTTCATTTGGAAAAAATAATTTAGCAATTGGAGATTATAGTTTTGCAGCAGGATTTACAGATACAGCAAGTGCATTTGGTGCTGTATCAGTTGGCGAATCAAATAAAGCTATTGGGATTTCAAGTATGGCAGTGGGTAAAGGAACGATTGCTTCAGGCAGCCAATCTTTTTCATCAGGCTTGAATACGCTGGCAAGTGGTGAACAATCAACTTCAATTGGACAAGGTACAACTGCTAGCGGAAATACATCTACTGCGATGGGCTTAAATACGACAGCAAGTGGCTATCAATCAACTGCTATGGGGCTAGGAACTTTAGCAAGTGGAAATGTATCAACTGCAATGGGCTTAAATACAATAGCAAGCAGCTATCAATCAACTGCGATGGGGCTAGGAACTATAGCAAGTGGAAGTGTATCAACTGCGATGGGATTAAATACGACAGCAAGCGGGAGACAATCGACTGCAATAGGGGAAGGGACTTTAGCAAGTGGTAGTGCTTCTTTTGCGATGGGAATAAATTCGGTAGCAAGTGCCTCTTCATCTTTAGCTATGGGTTACGGAACGACAGCAAGTGGGTATCAATCAACAGCAATGGGACAAGGAACTATAGCAAGTAACAGCACCTCAACTGCTATGGGATATTTTACGACAGCAAGTGGGTATCAATCAACAGCAATGGGACAAGGAACTGTAGCAAGTAGTAGCACCTCAACTGCGATGGGCTTAAATACGACAGCAAGTGGGTATCAATCGACAGCAATGGGGCAAGGGACTATAGCAAATAATAGCGCATCAACTGCGATGGGCTTAAATACGACAGCAAGTGGGTATCAATCAACTTCGATGGGTCAAGGTACAATTGCTAGTGGAGGCACCTCTACTGCGATGGGTTTAAATACGACAGCAAGTGGGTATCAATCAACAGCAATGGGACATGCAACAATTGCTAGTGGAAATACATCTACCGCGATGGGCTTAAATACGACAGCAAGCGGCTATCAATCAACGGCTATCGGACAAGGTACAACAGCGAGTGGAAGTGCTTCTTTTGCGATGGGAATAAATTCAGTAGCAAGTGCCTCTTCATCATTAGCTATGGGTTATGGAACGACAGCAAGTGGGTATCAATCAACAGCAATGGGACAAGGAACTTTAGCAAGTGGGTATACCTCTTCAGCTATGGGTTATGGAACTACAGCAAGTGGATCTCAATCAACAGCAATGGGGCAAGGAACTTTAGCAAGTGGCGGCCACTCTACTGCGATGGGCTACTATACCACTGCCAGTGGGTATGAATCAACAGCAATGGGACAAGGAACTATAGCAAGTAACAGCACCTCTACTGCGATGGGCTTCTATACGACAGCAAGTGGGTATCAATCAACTGCGATGGGGCAAGGATCATTAGCAAATGGGTACACATCCATTGCTATGGGCTTAAATACGACAGCGAGTGGGGCTCAATCGACTGCGATGGGGCAAGGAACTTTAGCAAGTGGAAGTACATCAATTACGATGGGCTTAAATACGACAGCAAGTGGTTATCAATCGACTGCGATGGGGCAAGGAACTTTAGCTAGTGGAAATACATCAACTGCGATGGGCTTAAATACTACGGCAAGTGCTTATCAATCAATAGCAATGGGCTATGGAACGACAGCAAGTGGAGCTCAATCAACAGCAATGGGAAATGGAACTTTAGCAAGTGGCGTTCAATCTATGGCTACTGGTTATAATAATATAGCAAGTGGAGCTCAATCATTTGCAATGGGAAATACCGATACAGCTAGTGGACCTCAATCAATTGCGATGGGATTAAATAGTTCTGCTACTTCCAATTCATCAGTTGCTATAGGTAACAACGTTAGTGCGCCATCTTATGGGGAAGCTGTTTTGGGGGTATTTAGTAGTACATATACTCCAAGTGCTGCAACAAGTTTTGATTCAACGGATAGATTATTTACAATTGGGAATGGATTAAACGACTTAGCAAGAAGTAATGCATTGACTGTTTTAAAAAACGGAAATACTTCAATTTCAGGAAAATTAAACGTTGGTACTTCATCAACTACCACCACCACTAATTCTTCAGCAGTATTAGAAGCGAGTTCAACTACTCAAGGTTTTTTACCACCAAGAATGAATTATTATCAAAGAACAAAAATCACATCACCTGTTGCAGGACTAACTGTTTGGTGCAGTAATTGCGGAGTATCAGGAGAGATGCAAGTATTTAATGGAGGTGCATGGACAAATATGAGTGGAGGTATAGCGACAGGAATAATAAGTTTATCAATAGGTGATAGTTATCAAGGCGGTAAAGTTGCTTATATTCTAATATCAGGAGATCCTGGTTATGATGCAAACACACCACATGGTTTAATTGCGGCAACCTCAGATCAAAGTACAGGAATTAGGTGGTCTAATGGTACTTATACCACCACAGGAGCAACAGGAACTGCAATAGGAACGGGGTTATCCAATACCAATACAATTATTGCTAGTCAAGGTGTAACAGCTACAAGTTATGCAGCAGGATTAGCGAGAGCTCATAATGGTGGAGGTTATACAGATTGGTATTTACCAAGTAAAGATGAGTTAAATAAATTATATTTAAATAAAACTGCTATTGGTGGTTTTGCGAGTAGCCATTACTATTGGAGTTCTACGGAGTACGGCAGCAGCTTCGCGTGGGTCCAGGGTTTCAGCACTAATGAACAGTGGGCCGATGACAAGAACGGCAACTGGAACTATGTTCGCGCCGTTAGGGCTTTTTAAAACTTTGATAATTTTAAATTATACTTTACTATAAACTATTTAAGTAAATAAAAATTAATGAATTCAACGGCCTACTCAAAAAGAATTGCTGAACGTTTTGAGGGTTTAAAAATATGGCGTAGGGCTCTTGCTTTACTATATCTAGTTATCTATTTAATATATTTAGGTTGGCGCATCACCATTTTTGGGAACCATTCATTTTTATTGTCTTTTTTTTATTTTTTGGCCGAGTGCTTTGGCTTTATACTTTCTTTAACTATTATTTTAAACTCTTGGAAGTATAGGCATCGTGAAGTAAAAAAATCTCCATCGGGCTTGGATGTGGATGTTTTTATTTTAACTTATCAAGAACCTATCGAAATAATAAAAAAGACAATTCAGGCTGCAAAAAATATTGATTACCCTCATCAAGTATGGGTTTTGGATGACGGCAGGAGAGATGAGGTTAAAGCAATTGCGCAAAGTATAGGCGTTAATTACAATGCAAGACCTTCTAATACAAATGCAAAAGCAGGGAATCTTAATTTTGGTTTATCTCTAAGCACCGCAGAATTTATTATGATTTTTGATGCGGATCATATTGCATTACCACATGCGTTAGATGTTACATTAGGTTTTTTTGATGATGAAAAAGTTGGAATGGTACAAACACCTCAGGACTATTACAATACAGATGCTTTTCAGTACATAAATTTTAAGAATAATAAAATATGGCATGATCAGTCATTTTTTTATAATATTTCTCAGTCTTGTCAAGACGCTTTTGATAGCAGCTCTTGTGTTGGAACTGGGGTTGTTTATAGGCGTTCTATTTTGGATGAGATTGGAGGTTTCCCTACTTTAACTGTTACCGAAGACATTCATACTTCTTTAAAAATGAATAAAGCGGGGTATAAAACTGTTTACTTGAATGAGTCTATTGCATATGGTATTGCTGCATCAGATTTAACGGAGTATTATAAAACCAGGCACAGATGGGCGCATGGTAATTTGCATGCATTGAAATATGAAAAAATACTTACTTGTAAGGGGTTGACTTGGAAGCAAAGAATAGCTTATTTAAGTTTAGGCTTAATCTATTTAGAGGGTTGGCAAAAACTTTTTCTATTTCTAATTCCAGTGATTACACTCATTTTTGGTATACCTCCATTTGAGATTTCTATTTTTAATATCTTAGTGGTATTGTTATTCCCTTTTTTTAGTTATCTAATGTTGCAAGAAATTGGCTGCGGGTTTTCTAATTTCTGGGCCAATGAATTATTTGCAATTGTTCGTTGGCCAATTCATATTGTTTCAACTGCAAGTTTGTTTGGTAAAAAAATATCTTGGGTTAGTTCTTCAAAAAAAATAAAGTCAGAAGTAAATTGGCTTTTTATGCTACCTCAAATAAGCATTTTAGTAATTAGTGTTACTTCGATAATAATTGCCATCATAAAATTAAAGAGTAATTACCAATCGGGCCCCATTATTATGTTTTTTTATAATTATTTTAAACCTTCTATACCTATTGCATCTCATGCGGTTACTTTAACAACAGGAGTGATTTCGAAAAGCCCGGCAGTATTGACTATTTACAATACGATTGATAAAGGGTATAGCATTGACCTTGTTCTAATCGCAGGCCTCTGGGTTTTGTATACAATTATTAAGATAGTATTTTTCATACTCAAAGTCCTGCATAATGTAAAGAAATCGACAAATTATTTCCAATTTAAAATCCCTTTTCAATTATTGGTAAATGGGGTTGATAATGGGAAAGTATTAAAGATTTCTGAAGATTCCATCATTTTTAATGTTGCTGCAAGTAAAATATCGAATTATAATAAACAAAGTTTAAAAAAAGTATTATTACAATTAACAAATACTGCTCTTGAGTTTTCTATTAATATTACAAATATTGCTTTAAGTAAAAAAAATGAATCTGCTTTAATTGAAGCAAAAATAGTATGGTCCTCGGAACTTGACAGAGAAGTGCTAGGCAAATGCCTGTATTCGGTCAATTGGCATAGAGCATTATTTAGTAATGAAAACAATATTTTCTTTAGAACTTTTGGGTATTTTATTTTTAATATATTAAATTTTAAGAATTCTAATAAATTAGAACATTGGAGCCCTTTTGTTTTTGCTGTAGCTAAAGAAGAGATAAAAAAAACAAAATGCGCTTTTGTTTCTAAAATAAACATTAAAGCAAGATTATCTTCAATTGCAGCTTTTGAGCAATTAGATGTAGGGGAAACAATCTTAGTTTATCGTACTTTAAGTCTTGAGAAAAATGAAAATCCATTGAAATTTACTATTCTGCAAGAGGAATTTTACAATTCTTTTGCTAGAAAAAATTTAGATAAATCTATTATGCATAGATATTTAGTGCAGCTGATATAGGTCTAACTTTTATACTACAATAGGAGTTTTTTTAGGTTAATCTATCTCCATTTGAGCGAATTCTACGGGAATTTCCCAAGAAAAAGGGTGAGAAGCAACAGTTTGATAATATTATTTATGATACTTTTCCTTAATATTTTATGATAACTTTGGTTACCCCCATTCAGCTTTTTCTAGCTGTCTTAAATGACATTTTAATGTATAATTATGGGAAGCTATTTCCAAAAATTTCTAGGATTATTATCATTCTTAATAATTTTATCTATTACTAATATTAATGCTCAAACTCCTGTTGAATTTAAAAACTTGCCTGTATACATTAATAAGCCTCAATGGATCGATTTAGTCGATTGGACTAAACCAAATATATTTTTTATTGATTCCCTTTTTTCCAATTGGAGAGCTACTAAAATTTCTTTAAAATCTGATTCAAATTTGAATGAGGATCCATTTGAGAGTGCATTTTTTAGATGGAGAAATAGAGTTGAACCATATATAATTGAAAATGGGGATACTAGTATAAATGAGTATAATAAAATTTTAAATAGATATCAGAAAAATACAAATGGGAATAGAACAGATAATATAAAGTCTATGTCAGTTGGAAATGGAAGTTGGACTTTAGTAGGGCCTTCTAAAACATATAGTAATGGTATAAAGGTGATGAAGGCACAGGTGCAAAAAATAGATGTAAAGCCAAGAGCCTACTACCTGGCTGCAACAGGCAATGATAACAATGCAGGAACAGCAAAAAGCCCATGGAAAACAATCGGGAAAATCAACACGGTTCGGTTGAGGGCTGGTGACTCGGTTTTATTTAAAGCAGAGCAAACGTTTAAGGGCACACTAAAAGTAGATTCAATGAGTGGTGGCGTATTGGAGAGCCCCGTGGTAATTGGTTCTTTCGGAAATGGAATAGCTGAAATCAATGCCGGAAATTCGTCTGCCCTTGTAATAGAAAAAGCAGCATTTATAACGATTAAAAATTTAAAGCTAACAGGCTCCGGACGAAAGAAGGGCAACGCAGGTGACGGTATAGCGGTGTTAAATTCCAGCAATATCGTGGTGGATGAACTGGATGTAAAAGGCTTTCGCAATGCAGGCGTATCAGTATATGCTTCTTTCAATATACGTATTGTAAATGTGTACGCACATGACAACGGCTTCGCCGGTATTTCCGTGTCAGGAGAATACCAGCACAAAGAAAGTTGCAGTAATATTTACATCGGGTATTGCAAAGCCGACAACAATCCCGGAAACCCCATGATTTTAAACAATCACAGTGGCAATGGAATAATTGCAGGCGAATGCAGTAAGCTGCTGATTGAATATTGTTCTGCCACCAATAATGGATGGGACATGCCCAGGATTGGCAATGGTCCTGTTGGCATCTGGTGTTATGAGGCAGACAGTGCTATCATCCAGCATTGCCTTTCCTATCGTAACAAAACCTCCAAAGGAGGAGATGACGGCGGTGGCTTTGATCTGGATGGAGGCGTTACCAATTCCATCATTCAGTATTGTCTCTCGTACGAAAACCAGGGAAGCGGTTACGGCATCTTTCAATATGCAGGTGCCAGCAACTGGTACAACAATATTATCCGCTATAACATAAGCGAAGATGACGGTACTGTTTCTGCCGCCGGGGCTGGTATTTATATCTGGAACAGCTCTGATGATTCCCTGCAATTTTACAATTGCATCGTCCACAACAATACTATTTACAACAACAAAGGTTCGGCAATAAGTTATGCAGGCCAGAGTGCCAGGAAAGGGTTTTCGTTTTACAACAACATTTTTATTGCAACTGATAGTTTACTAAAAGGGAAAAGGGAAAGCGATATTTTTCTTGGCAATAACTGGTGGAGTTTAAAAAACAATTTTAATATCGAAGGGCTTACAGATTTAAACACTTGGTCAAAACAAAGCGGGCAGGAATTGTTGAAAGGAACAGTTGTGGGTTTAAACATAAATCCCGGATTCAACATGCAAACTCGTCCATTGGTGAGTTCCTGTGCTGATTTAAAATTACTTCAGCGGTATAAAGTAAAAGCAAATTCCCCGCTTCGAAATCAGGGCCTTGATCTGCATCGTTTGTTTGGTATTGAACCAGGCGGCATTGACTTCAATAGCCAACCTGCACCCGAAAAAGGTATTGGAGCCTGCTTTTAAAGTTATCATCATAAACCCATCTGTATCATCATGCGATTCATTTTTGTACTGCTTCAAATGCTCTCCGTGTACAATTTAGCTGCCCAGCAACCAGGCTTTCCTGTACATACAGGTGATATACTGAATGACACGGATGGTAAACCTGTAAATGCACATGGCGCTGGCATCCTCAAATACAACGGAACTTACTACCTCTTTGGTGAAATTAAGAAAGGTACAACATGGCTTGTGCCGGGCCAGGCCTGGGAAGATTACCGGGTTCCGGCGGGTGGCGTATCCTGCTATTCATCCAAAGATTTGATCAACTGGAAAAATGAGGGTGTCGCCCTGGCTTCTTTAACAGGCGATGCGTCCAATGATCTTGATACCAGTAAAATAATTGAAAGGCCGAAGGTTGTTTACAATAAACAAACCAACAAGTTTGTAATGTGGATGCATGTGGATGCCAATGATTACAGCTACTCCCAGGCCGGTGTGGCCGTAAGCGATCAGCCTGAAGGACCATACAAATACCTTGGGAGTGTTAAACCCAACGGACAAATGGCCCGTGATATGACGGTGTATAAAGATGAAGATGATAAGGCCTACCTGGTGTATGCTTCTGAGTTTAATAAAACAATGCATGTTTGCCTTTTGTCAGATGATTATACATCACCCACGGCAACCTACAGCCGCATCACTTCTGCCATTAACAGGGAAGCACCGGCGGTGTTTAAGTTTCAAAACAAGTATTACCTGATCACATCTGATTGTACAGGCTGGTCGCCCAATCCTGCAACGTATGCAGTTGCCGACAGCCTGCTGGGTCAATGGAAGCAAATGGGTAATCCATGCAAAGGTGCAGGAGCCGAAAGTACATTTTTATCACAAAGCACATTTGTTTTACCAACAGCCAATAAGGCTGTTTTCATTTTTATGGCAGACAGGTGGAACAAAACAGATCTGCCAAATTCCAGGTATGTGTGGTTGCCGTTGGAAATGGTAAATGGCCAGCCCGAAATACGTATGCCCCAAACAAAAAAAGATCAATCCAGTAATGCCCGGCAATCAAAAATATATTTCACATCGAAAGAGAAGAACCGGGTTGCTGCTGGTTCAAATTACAGGTATCACTTTACTGCTGCTGATTCCGCTGGTAAAAATTTTTCGTATGCTGTAAAAAATTTACCATCCTGGCTTCAATACGATTCAGTAAAACATTTGCTTACGGAAAAACTGTAAAGGCTGGTCAGTACCCCGTTCATCTTGTTGCTTTTAATGCAGGTATTTACATTGTAAAAGTGTATTCTACAGACTTTAAAATGACTTACACCTTTAAGATTGTGAAGTTGTAGCGCTACACCAACCGAGCCACAAAAAACAATACAAAAGACTACAAAAGCGTGCCACAAGGGCATAAAAAAACTCCGATTTCGTAAGATTTCGGAGTTTTTGCTGCTATTAACTAGCTAGATTGTGAACTGGCTGGGGCCGACCTCTTAAAACTAACTCTGCGATTATCACTGTATTAGATTGATAATCAAAACAATCAACCCAAAGACGAGCCACATTTAATTTATTATTCTTTTTCAATTTTTGAACTGAATTCCACTCAAATTACTAAATAAATAAGTCTAAAATGGCTGTTTATACTGAGTTTATTTTCTAGATTAATTAATTATCTTCGGCACGGTCTAATTTCCTATTATCCACTTAAATGTTAAACATGAAGTATATTTTAATTTTAATTCTCCTTATTCCATTTCATGTTAATTCTCAAAATGATTTTAATATACCTGATTCACTAGTTAGAAATTCTGCTGCTTTTTATACTAATTGGGCTTCAGTATATAATAAAATGAAAGAAAGTAGTAGCTTCCAGCAACAAACTGATATTAATCCAATTTTAAAGAAGCAGTTTGATTCAGCTTCATTGTATAGAAAAAAATATGCCCAAAGTATTAAATTAACTATTGTAACTAGTTTTGTTCCTTTTGCAATCTATTTAGTTGCAGTTGGTCCTATTTCTGCTACTACTTTAAGTCTTGCACCTATTGCTCCTATTTTATTTCATCTTGCAGATCAAAGAAGAAGAAGATTTTTTATGTCTGAGTTTGTAAAATATACTTATAATGCAGCACGTATAAGTGGTATTGAAACTAAATTCTACAATTGGGAGGTTAAAAACTTTCATACTTTAGATTATATTAAGTTTAATGAAAATGAAATTTTTATAAATAATAAATTTAAATCGGAATTAGCCGAAGACAAAAGTAGTGGCACTGTCGAAGAGAAAGTAGAAAAACTCTTAAATCTTAAAAAGAATGGATCAATTTCTGAAAAAGAATTTAAGAGACAAATTAAAGATATTTTAAATAAAAAAGAATAATTTTCATCCGATTAATAAAAAAAATAAAATTAAATCCCGCTTCACAATGACTGCAATTATCAGTCAATCAATTAATAAAAAAAATGAAAATATATATATTAACCACTTTAGTTCTTTCGCTTTTTTCATTCATTGCTTTAGGGCAGGATCTAATAATAAAAAAGAATGGGGAGGATATAAGAGCTAAGGTTATCGAAATCACACTTTCTGAAGTTAAATACAAGAAATTTGAAAATATAGATGGCCCGATTTATACCTTATTAATTAAGGATATTTTATTAATAAAATATGAAAATGGATCTAAGGATTTGTTTAATGGCAGTAAAATTAAAATTATAGACACTAATAAAGTAAAATATTTTAGCCCTAAGAATAGGGTATTGAATTTATTTGAAATAAGTTCTTTCTATAACAGTGAGCGTGGTATTTTTAAAGATGAGTATTTTGATCCATTCAATCGACAATATTCATATAAAAATTATTACACAAGTCCAATTTCTTTTAAATTTATAAAGGGGTATAAGTTTAATGAACAATTTGCTTTAGGTTTAGGGGTTGAATATACAAAAATTGATCTTTTTAATTTCTTTACTTTAAGCTCAGAATTCTTTTGTTACACAAGTAAAAATAGAAGTTCCCCATTTATTAATTTAAATTATGGAGTTTTTCAATTTGAAAGACATGGGATATCGATAAATGCACCTTATAATTATTCATTTGCTGGCAAAATTGGGTACAAGTTTTCTTTAAATAAAGGGGCATTGCAACTTGGTTTTGGTTTTAAACAATTGACTCCAGAAAGTTATATAAATTTTATTCCAAGTAATGGTTATTTTACACCTTCACTTAGTTATTTATTTTAATGATTATACATTTAAATTGTCAATATAAAGAAAATTAACCCTAAGAAGAGCCACAAAAAACAGTACAAAAGACTACAAAAACCTGCCACAAAGGGCATAAAAAAACTCCGATTTCGTAAGATTTCGGAGTTTTGCAATGAGGGATTGTCGGCTTCATTTCATTGCGCCGACATCCCTGAATGGCGTCCTTACCCAAAGCTTACTTCAGATACATAGAAGCTGTTTTCTTGATTATCCGCTCAATAAAGCACTCGCTTCGCTCGTTCAATTTAAAGCCTTGTCTGTTTATAATAGCAAGCTATTAAAACCTCTAATTCTTAAAATTGCCCACTTCGTGGCTTTTTTTCACGACTGCGCATAAAAAAAGCTCCGACTTTCGTCGAAGCTTTGTGAACTGGCTGGGACTCGAACCCAGGGCCCATACATTAAAAGTGTATTGCTCTACCAACTGAGCTACCAATTCTAACCGCCTTTTTAGGGGAGTGCAAAAATAAGCATTAATGAAAACTATCCAAATAAAAGGGGGTATTTATTTTCCCCACTCAAAACCCCTCTAAGTCGTTCATCTTCAAATAAGAATTATATTTGTACAAACGCTAAAAGATGTCCAATTTTTCAGGCAAAATTATAGTTATTACTGGTGGTTCTGATGGCATTGGAAAAGCCTTGGTACAGCAGTTTCTAGCGCTTGGTGCTAAAGTAGCTACCTGTGGTAGAAATCAAAGCAAGCTTGATTTATTAGCAGAAGAAAATCCCCATTCGAATTTATTTACGATGCAAGTAGATGTGCGTAACTCTTTAGAAGTTGAGACATTTATGAATGCAATCATTGCCAAATGGAACACTATTGATATTTTGATCAACAATGCAGGCATCTCCATGAGGGCCTTGGTGCAGGATACTTCCTTTGAAACATTGCATCAAGTGATGGACATTAACTTTTGGGGGACGGTTTATTGCACCAAAATGGCTTTGCCTTATATTCAGAAAAACAAGGGGGTGATTGTGGGGGTTTCTTCCATTGCTGGCTATCGGGGCCTTCCTGGCCGCAGCGGCTATTCTGCCTCTAAATTCGCTTTAAATGGCTGGTTAGAAGCCTTAAAAACCGAATTGTATGGTTCTGGAACCCATGTGATGTGGGTTTGCCCAGGTTTTACTACCTCCAATATCCGAAATGCAGCCTTGGATAAGAATGCGCAAGCCCAGGGTGAATCGCCCATGGACGAGGGGGCCATGATGAGTTCGGAAACATGTGCCACCCATATCATCCATTCCATCGACAAAAGAGAGCGTAGTTTGGTGCTTACTTTTACAGGCAAGCGCACCGTTTTTATGAATAAGTATTTTCCTGCCTGGGCCGATAAATTGGTGCACCATTTTTTCTTTAAAGATGGGTTGCTTGTAAAGTAACTGTAGGATTAAATAAATACTGGTTTTACTAAAATATAAAACTCGATTTTTCGTTATCAATAGATGCCCATCATTACTTTAACCTCCGATATTGGCCAAGAAGATTTTATCATTGGCGCTGTGAAGGGGCAAATTTTATCAACCATACCAGGCATGGGCATTGCCGATATCACCCATTATTTATCTAGTAAAAACTACCAACAAGGGGCTTATATTTTTAACAATGCTGCCAAGCATTATCCTGCAGGTACTTTGCATTTTATCATGGTTAATTTTTTTCAATTCCCCAAAAGGCATGCACTTTTAACCAAGCACAACAATCAATATTTTATCACCCCCGACAATGGTTTTTTAACCATGATGTTGGGTGGCAAGCCTAAAGAAATTATTAAAATTGATTTTAAAGAGGCCCATACATTTTTAGAAATTACCCAAGAAATTTTTACAGCCATTGGTGCTTTTGTAAAAGCAAATTCTATTAGTGCTGCTGGAACTGCTTTTCAGGAGATTGAAGAAATTTATCCAATGCAACCCACCTTGGGTCCGAATTGGATGGAAGGTCAAATTTTATTTATTGATCAGTTTGAAAATGTGGTGGTGAATATTCGCAAGGAAGATTTTGATCTGCAAGCCAAAGGCCGAACTTTTAAAATTGTTTTTACCCGCAACGAAACCATCACCGATTTAAGTCATCATTATGGAGAAGTGCCTATTGCAGATAAACTGGCCTGGTTTAACTCGGCAGGCTATTTAGAAATAGCCGTTAGAGGGGGCAATATGGCCGGGCTATTTGGATTAAGCAAGTTTGATGAAAATCAACTGAATAAACAGCGTCCCAACGATAATAAATGGTTTTTCCAGATGGTTCGGGTTTTCTTTGAATAGTCACATTTTCGGGGTATTTTTGCACCCTCATTCATTACTCAAATTAGTTATACAATGGCATACGACGTTATCGTTATTGGCAGTGGTCCTGGTGGTTATCCAGCAGCAATTCGTGCTTCTCAATTAGGCTTAAAAGTAGCTATTGTGGAAAAGGAAAGCCTAGGCGGTGTTTGTTTAAACTGGGGCTGTATTCCCACTAAGGCATTGATAAAAAGTGCGCAGGTTTATGATTATGTAAAACATAGTGCTACTTATGGTATTACCACTACAGGTGTGAATCACGATTTTGGTGCAGTTATTAAACGTAGCCGTGGAGTGGCCGATAAAATGAGTAAGGGTGTTCAATTCTTAATGAAGAAAAATAAGATTGAAGTGATCATGGGTTATGGCAAAGTTTTGTCAAGAGGTAAAGTAGAAGTGAAAGACGCTGAAGGAAAAACACAAGTAGTTGA
>Ga0304728_1001101_pt1 | contig 20008 bp, 18 predicted proteins | sample C_130625_MF_Meta_FD_190476 | JGI IMG/M metagenome (GOLD analysis project Ga0304728, IMG submission 190476) | Freshwater microbial communities from Lake Croche, Canada to study carbon cycling - C_130625_MF_MetaG (v2) (version 2) | ecosystem: Environmental > Aquatic > Freshwater > Lake | place... | reverse complement strand
TGCTCCCTGACTTGGACTCGAACCAAGAACCTGCCGGTTAACAGCCGGCTGCTCTGCCAATTGAGCTATCAGGGATTACGCCAATCTAATTAAAGATTGGTGAGGGCAAATAGTAGCGAATATCTTAACCTGCTCAAACCTTGGGCTTATTTCTCTTTAACTCTCCCCAAGTGCTAACTCTTTTTGCACCCGGCGGGCCGCCTCCATACCAACTAACTGACCAAAAATCTCTTGATACTGCGCATCATTTTCAACTGGATTAAGCCTTTGCAATGTGGATTTAATCTCAGCAATTGATCTGCTTAATGCAACCTCACGTAGGCGAGCGAAAATACTGGTGATATAACGATCTGAAACCTCACCATCTGTTCTAATCGGTTCAACCGTTAATTCAGTAATTAAAGATTTAAGTTCATCACTCTCACACTTTTCAAGTAGTTCTTGAGTACTAAACTCCTTTTGATTATCAATTAGTGTACGAAGAGCGGCATATAGTGGAAATGAAAATGCAGCTGGTTCTAAATCAACCCAGCTATGCGCCATGGTTGGAAGTTGTAATTTAACCTTTAAAACCTCACGCTCTAAAACTAAAACTGGATCAGTTAGATTAACTCGTTTATCACTCTGAATATCAGATGGCTTACCGCTTCGTTTAACCGCAGTAGAGACAATATCTACCTCCATACCCAGCCAGCCAGCAAGTAATCGAACATACTCTGGCCGAAGGGACGCGTCTCTTATTCGACCAATTAAGGGCGCGACCTGGTTTAGCGCATTAACTCTGCCTTCAGCGGATGTAATATCGTAATTAGCAATAACTGATTTAATTGCAAATTCAAATAATGGAACTCTTCTGGCAACTAAGTTTCGAACTGCATCATCGCCATGTGCTTGGCGAAGTTCACATGGATCCATGCCATTTGGTTCAACTGCCACAAATGTTTGGGCAACAAACTTTTGATCATCCTCAAATGCGCGAAGCGCAGCTTTTTGCCCAGCAGCATCACCATCAAAGGTAAAGATAACCTCGCCACGAAATGCATCAGCATCCATTAATAATCTTCTAATAATTCTGATGTGCTCATCCCCAAATGCAGTTCCACAGGTGGCAACTGCGGTAGTAACACCAGCTAAGTGCGCTGCCATTACATCGGTATAACCTTCAACAATTACAACCTGACGGCTTTTTGCAATCTCTTTCTTTGCCATATCAAGGCCGTAAAGAATTGCATTCTTCTTATAAACTGGGGTCTCCGGAGAGTTTAAATACTTTGGTCCCGAATCAACCTCATCGCTGGCAAGTTTTCTAGCGCCAAAGCCAACTACATCACCTGAAATATCTTTAACTGGCCAAATTAATCGATTTCGATATCGATCAATCATCCCCTTGCTTCCCTCTTTAACTAAGCCGGCAAGATTTAACTCCTCATCGGTAAAGCCTTTACCTTTTAGCTCTTTATACAAACCATCCCACTCATCTGGGGCGTAACCAACATTAAAGTTTTTTGCAGCATCTCTGTCAAAGCCACGTTTAGTTAAAAAATCTCTGCCATGTTGGGCAGATGGAAGTTGTAATTGTTCTTGGTAGAAAATTGAAGCTGCTGTGTTTGCCGCAACTAATCTAGAGCGGTTAATTGATGGACCAGCATTAACACTTCCGGCTTCATAACGCAGTGTGTAGCCAATTCGATCTGCCAGCCGTTCAACTGTTTCGGTAAATGTTAAATGTTCTAACTTCATAATAAATGCAATTACATCTCCGCCTACCTGACAACCAAAGCAGTGGAAATATCCCTTACTTGGAGTTACATGAAAAGAAGGACTCTTCTCATCATGAAATGGACATAAACCTTTTTTCTGTCCGCCGCCAGCATTTTTAAGCTGTACATAATCTGCAACTACATCATCAATTGGTGAATGGTCACGAATATATGTGACATCTTCATCCTTAATCCGGCCAGCCATATTCCTATCCTAGTTTCTGCTTAGACAATTTAAATTACCGCCTGTTAATTAAGCGCTCATGCAGGGCTACTGCGCCTGGATCGGTAAGGGATGCGACCTGATCGATTACAACTCGAAGTCGTTGTTGATCACTTTGCGCCTGCTGCCAATCCTGTAAGAAAAAACTCTCTAAGGTTGCTGGTGCACTTTGTAAAATAGCCTCTACCAATTCGGTAAGTAATTTCTGTTGATCTGCATATCTAATCTGGGAATCAGCAGCATTAATTACATAATGTCCAGCCATTGATTTTAATAACGCTACTTCAACCCGCTGCGCCCTTGGCACAACTAGGTTTGCGCTATATCTGGTTAGATCGCCATCTCCGTAAGTTTCTTGAGTAGCAACCTCAGCGGCTTGGGCAAATCTGCCAACTAACTGGCTTGCTAAATCTTTAAGGCGAGCGAGTGATCGATGAGTACCATCGTAATAACGTGGCCAGCAAGATAATTTCTGTAGTGATGTAAGTGCCACTTGCATCTCAGTCTCGGTGATGTCAGCTAAATACATATCTTTCGCAACCGTAAATAATTTAGGTAGATCATTACTTAATTGATCTAATTTAATTTGGCCAGAAACTAATGAATCCTCTAAATCATGAACGCTATAGGCAACATCATCAGACCAATCCATAATCTGCGCCTCCATTGAGGTTTTACCGGACTCAATACCAGTTCGATACCAATTAAATATCTCAAGATCATCCTCATAGACACCAAACTTCTTCGCATCCTTCACCCTGCTCCATGGATACTTTGTGGCAGCATCAAGGGAAGCTCTAGTTAAATTTAATCCAATTGATTTTCCATCTGGCAAAACAGTTTTTGCTTCTAATCTGATTAATAATCTAAGACTTTGCGCATTACCTTCAAAGCCACCACAAGAATCCGCTATTTGATTTAAAGCCTCTTCACCATTGTGGCCAAATGGTGGATGCCCGATGTCATGGGCAAGACATGCACCTTCCATTAAATCTGGATCAGCACCTAAGGCAGCACCTAACTCACGTCCAACTTGGGCGCACTCAAGTGAGTGAGAAAGTCTGGTTCTTGGAAAATCAGTTGCCCATGGAACTGCAACTTGAGTTTTTGCAGCAAGACGTCGAAGTGCAAATGAATGAATTATTCGGGCGCGATCTCTAGCAAACTCAGTTCGGCCACCACGTTTTGCTGGCTCATCTAAAAATCTGGCGCGATCAAAAGCGCTGTAACCAGGATGTTCAGCAGCGGCTCTAATCACCATTTGGTAATCCTATCTGTCTACAAAACTTTCAGAAACTGCAACTGATTATGCGTTTGAATGCTTGTTAAATTTTGGCAAATGTAGATCAAAATAGATTGAAACTATTCGCGTTATTACCACGATTGCTGCTCCAGCTAATGCTGAAATTGCTTGAGAAACCTCAAGTTGGTGAAGTGCAACAAAAGTTATTGCCCCCATTAATGATGATGTGCCAATAGTTTCGCGATGCAAAAGCACAGGTTCTACTTGGCAAAGAACATCACGAAGTAGGCCGCCAGTGACCGCGGTGATTAATCCAAGAATTATTGCTGCCCACCACGAGACATTTTCCGCAAATGCAAGGTGTGACCCGGAGATCGTGGCAACGGCAAGTCCTAAAGTATCCATTACCAATAGAGTTTTTCCGATCCGGGTAACCCTTCTGAAGACTAAGGTTATTAACACCGCACTTAATACTGAAACAATTATCCAAGGATCATTAATCCAAACCGGCGTTAGCCCAAGAAATAGATTTCTTAAGGTTCCGCCAGATACAGATGCAACTGCTGCAATAAATGCAATACCGCCATAATCCAAGCCTTTATCAGCTGCTATTCGAGCTCCTACTAAAGCAAAGACTAAAGTAGAAAGTAAATCAAGTGCTGTTAGGAATTCCATGGCTTAAGAGTATAGATTCTCGGTGATTTATCTATCGCTTAACTTTATTCCGAGCCGACCCACAGTTACATATGCAAGATATGCGCCAGTCTCTCTGGCTAAATACTTAATTCCAGAGTTTGCTGCCGGTCCGCTTTCAACTGCAGAACAGGTTGCTTCAATACCGCGATCTTTTGCCATTTTAATTGCTCGATAACAATGGTAAGGATCGGTAACGATTACTACTGAAGAAAACTTAGCTTTTTTCATTTGTTCAACATACGCCTTAGTGCTGCTTAAGGTATCTCGCCCCTTTGCAATTGCTAATACATTTGTTTTATTAACACCATAATCAATTAACCACGCCTTACTTGCAGCCGCCTCAGTTGTTCGATCCCCAGGGGCGCCGCCGCCCACCGTATAAATTCTGGGTGCTAAGCCGGCTTTAAAAATACTTTTGGCGTGATTTAGGCGAGCAAGTAAAACCTCACTTGGTCGGCCATCAAATTGGGCTGCGCCCATTACTAAAATCACATCTGACTTTTCAGCTGTCGTATTTTTTGCCGTATACCAAATACTTCCTGCTACATAAAGTGGAATAACAATTATCAGTAATAATATAAATGAGATAACACGTCGTATTAATTTAAAAATAAACAATTACTTTATCCACCTGAAATAGCATCATCAATTGTGATTGTGGCAAACTCATCTGGATCATCAAGCCAGCCATCAGGTAATTTAACCTCTCGGCCATGACTTGTTCGTCCTCTTGGTCCATCGCCAATCTCTTGCGGATATGGTTGATCAGCAACGCCAGAGAGCAATTGCTCCATCTCAGTTAATGATCCGACCATGCCAAGGGAAGCTCTAATTTCCCGCGGTACTGAAAAGCCCTTTAAATACCAAGCCATATGTTTTCTAATATCTCGCATTGCTCGATCTTCATTTTCAAAGTACTCAACTAATAATTGACCATGGCGCAACATAATTTGTCTAACCTCAAACAAGGTTGGATTAACCCGTTTGTTTTCACCATTAAATGCACTTACTAAATCTGTAAATAACCAAGGACGACCTAAACAACCTCTGCCAACTACAACACCAGCACAACCTGTTTGTTCCATCATTGAAATTGCATCTTGGCCAGACCAAATATCACCATTACCAAGTACTGGCACATCAGTGGATGAAAGATGCTCAACTAATTCAGTAATTTTATTCCAATCAGATCTGCCTTCATATAACTGCGCAGCAGTTCTGGCATGTAGTGCTACCCAAGCAACTCCTAAATCAGCTGCTGATTTTGCTGACTCTAAAAACGTTTGATGATCTGAATTAATACCAACTCGCATCTTTACCGTAACTGGCATTCCATACTTACTGGCAGCTTTAACAGCTGATTCAACAATTGCAGAGAATAATTTTCGTTTATAAGGAAGTGCTGCCCCGCCACCACGCCTGGTCACCTTTGGAACTGGGCAACCAAAATTTAAATCAATGTGATCAGCTAAATTTTCACTCCCTAGTAGATCTACCGCTTTTCCTAATACAACAGGATCTACGGCATATAACTGGACTGATCTTGGAGTTTCACCAACACCAGGTTTAATCAATCTAAATGTTTCCTCACGTCGTTCAATTAATGCCCTAGCGGTGACCATCTCAGAGACAAATAACCCCGCCCCTTGTTCACGGCATAATCTTCTAAAGGCGGCATTGGTAATACCAGCCATTGGGGCAAGGACAACTGGTGTAGTTAGAACTACCTCATTATTTTTAAAGTTGCCATTAGAAATTGGCAGACGAAGTGGCTTAACCTGCGTTAACAATTAGCAGCCTAATAATTTAGGTGCTAGATAATTTTGCACCTGATCAATTGCAATTCGAGATTGAGCCATTGAATCACGCTCGCGGATTGTTACTGCTTGATCTTCTAAGCTTTCAAAATCCACAGTGATGCAAAATGGGGTTCCGATCTCATCTTGACGGCGATACCTTCTGCCAATCGCACCAGCATCATCAAAATCCACATTCCAGTTTTTGCGCAGTGAATCAGCTAAATCCTTTGCCTTTGGTGAAAGGTCGGCATTGCGAGATAGCGGCAGCACGCCAATTTTTACTGGTGCTAATCGGTAATCTAATTTCATTAGCGCTCTTTTTTCCATCTCACCCTTAGAGTTTGGCGCTTCATCCTCGGTATATGCATCCATCATAAAAGTTAATGCGCATCGATCAACACCGGCTGCTGGTTCAATTACATAAGGTGTCCAACGTTCATTTTTCTCTTGATCAAACCAGGTTAGGTTTTCACCGGAAGCCCTGGAGTGTGATTTTAAATCAAAATCTGTTCGGTTAGCAATACCTTCTAGCTCACCCCACTCAGTACCAGCAAACTCAAACTTGTATTCAATATCTGCAGTTCGCTTTGAGTAATGAGAAAGTTTCTCTTTTGGATGTTCAAAGATTCTAAGTCGATCTGGATTAATTCCTAAATCTTTATACCAAGCAAGTCTGGTATCAATCCAATATTGGTGCCAAGTTTCATCAGTTCCTGGAACTACAAAAAACTCCATCTCCATCTGCTCAAACTCACGTGTTCTAAAAATAAAGTTTCCAGGGGTGATTTCATTTCTAAATGATTTGCCAATCTGGCCAATACCAAATGGTGGTTTTTTTCTCGAGGTTGATGCCACATTATCAAAGTTAATAAAGATTCCTTGCGCAGTTTCTGGTCGTAAATATGCAAGCCCTGATTCATCTTCAACTGGTCCAAGGTAGGTTTTAAGTAAGCCAGAGAATTGTTTTGGAGCGGTGAACTTTCCCTTTGTACCACAGTTTGGACAATTTACTTCTTCTAGTGAGGCAGGTTTTTTCTTATGCTTATTTTCATAAGCCTCTTCTAAATGATCAGCACGGTAACGTTTATGGCAGCTTGTGCACTCAGTTAATGGATCAGAGAATGTTTCAACATGTCCTGATGCTTGCCAAACTTCACGAGCTAAAATTACGCAGGAATCTAAACCGACAACATCATCTCTGCCTTGCACCATTGATTTCCACCACTGGCGCTTAATATTATTTTTTAATTCAACACCTAATGGACCGTAATCCCAAGAAGCACGAAGGCCGCCATAAATTTCAGATGAGGGGTAAACAAAGCCACGACGTTTGGCTAATGAAACAATTGTCTCTAATCGATCCTGCGCCATTTGATCTCCATCCGGCTGGCTGTCGGCGGCTTGCTCTTACTGGATTACTTTACGCTAGATTTAGCAAATGTTAGTTATCGCACTTGCTGCCACCACTGTATTAGCCACATTTTCAGGTGGAATGCTGGCACTTCGCGCTAAAGATCGCTTTCATTTAGTACTCGGATTATCAGCTGGATTACTTCTTGGGCTAGTTGGCTTTGACCTGTTGCCAGAGATTTTTGAAATGAATACCAATAATTTAATTGGGGTTAGAACTACTTCAGTAGCATTAATTGCAGGCTTCCTCTCCCTTCACTTTATTGAACAATTTGCTGGCTCCCATGAACCTGCAGAGTCTGATTATGGTCATGAACATACTCATGCAGTTGAGATTGCCGGCACCGTTGGCGCAATTGCCATGGCTGGTCACATATTTCTAGATGGTGTTGCCTTAGCTTTAGCATTTAAAGTAAGTAACGCTTTAGGTTACGCCGTATTTATCGCAATGATTGTGCACGCATTTAGCGATGGCTTAAATACTGTCGCTTTATTAATCAAAACTGGGCAGTGGCGTAGCCGAGGAAAGTATTTACTTGCAGTAGATGCAGTTGCTCGAGTAGGTGGAGCGGCAATTGGCTCTGCCTTAACAATTAGTGATAGCAACCTTGCAATTTACTTGGCACTCTTTTCTGGAATTGTGATCTACCTTGCTACCTCACATATTTTGCCAGAGGCGCACTCAAAACATCCTTCAAAGGTGACAATGCTTGCCACATTAGCTGGGGTAGTAATTATGTGGGCGGTAGTTTCAAACCTTTAATTAAGCTTTACCAAATCTACGTTCGCGCTCGGCGTATATCTCAATTGCCTTCCATAATGTTCTACGGTCAGCATCGGGCCAAAGCACATCTAAGAAAACCATCTCAGCATATGCTGATTGCCACATTAAAAAGTTGCTCGTTCGCTGCTCACCTGATGATCTTAAAAATAAATCAACATCACGCATCGCTGGTGCGTATAGATACTTATTAATTGATTTCTCTGAAAGTGAATCAGGCTTAATCTTTTTCTTCATTGCATCCTTGGCAATTGCAACGGCGGCATCTAACATCTCGGCCCGGCCACCATAATTAACACACATATTTAAGGTTAAAACTTTATTATTTTTTGTTAACTCTTGTGCCTCTTTTAACTCCTTTAAAACACCGGTCCATAATCTTTTTTCTCTTCCAACCCAGCGAATCTTTACCCCAAGATCATTCATCTCATCGCGCCTCTTTCGCAAAACTTGGCGATTAAACTCCATTAAAAACTTAACCTCTTCGGGGGATCTGCGCCAATTTTCAGTTGAGAATGCATATGCACTTAACTCTTTAACACCAATTTCAATTGCACCATGCACCATATCTAGTAATGATGCCTCCCCTGCTTCATGTCCGGCAGTTCTTGCCAATCCTCGCTGCTTTGCCCATCTGCCATTGCCATCCATAACCAAGGCAACATGTTGTGGGATTTGATTTGGTTTTAATTTAGGCGGCTTTGCACCACTTGGGTGGGGTGTTGGTGAAGTTACTTTTTTAGCCACGGCTAATTCTCTCAACTAATGGCAGGGAACGTAAACCACGTTCTAAATGCCATTGCAGGTAGGCCGCGATTAAGCCAGAGGCCTCACTTCGATTCTTTGGTTCACTTAACTGGGCTTGGTCCCAATCACCGGTTAATAAATTAGCCATTAACTCCAAAGTTACCGGTGATGGTGAAGCTGAGGCGGATGGTTTGCAGGTGATACAAACTGAGCCACCACCTTGGAGTGAGAAAAACTTATGTGGACCTGGCGCATCACAGCGAGAACAAATAGTTAACGATGGGGCGTAACCTGCAACAGATAATGATCTTAATAAATAAGCATCTAATATCAATGATGCGTCATATCTTTTCTCTGCTAACGCTTTAAGTGAGCCACTAACTAATAAGTATTGTTGTAACGCTGGTTCATGCTCTACCTGAGTAAAGCGCTCTGCAGCTTCAAGGATTGCACTTGCTACCGTCCAGCTTTGATAATCACTTGATAACACATCACCGTAATTTTCAATACTTACTACCTGAGTAATAGTGTCAAAGGTGCGGCCGGTATAGAGCTGAAGATCAACATAACTTGCAGGCTCTAAACGTGCACCAAATCTAGATTTGGTTCGCCGAACTCCCTTTGCTACCGCCTTTATTCGACCATGATCTTTGGTGAACAAAGTAATAATGCGATCTGCCTCCCCCAATTTCTGAGTGCGCAGCACAATTGCCTGATCGCGGTATAAAGACATACCCCTAAGTTACTAGAGGAGTAAGACAGAGACAGTTAACGAACTGCGCGATTGATTGAAGAGATTACTGCTTTAAGGGCTGCAGTAGTTGTACTTGGATCTATTCCAACACCCCAATAAACCTTCCCAGCAATCTCACACTCAAGGTAAGCAGCAGCTTTTGCATCTCCACCAGCAGATAAGGCGTGCTCGTAATAATCTAAAACTCTAACTGAAAGTTTTGGCTCATAAGCATTAACAATTGCAACAAATGCTGCAATTGGACCATTACCGGTGCCAGTTAACTTTTGGCTAGCGCCTTTATCAAGTAACTCAATAGATAGATCAACATCTTTATCCATCTGAGAGGTTTGAGAAAGGGCTGCTAATTTAAACCTGCCCCATTGATTATTTTTTGCTGGTAAATACTCATCTTCAAAGGTGTGCCACATAGCATCAGGTGAAACCTCACCACCTTCGGTATCGGTAAGGGACTGAATAACTTGGCTGAACTCAATTTGTAACCTACGAGGTAGATCTAATTGGTGTTCATGCTTCATTAAATAAGCCACTCCACCTTTACCAGATTGGCTATTTACCCGGATAACAGCTTCATAAGATCTGCCAATATCTTTTGGATCAATAGGCAAATATGGAATTGCCCAGGTGAATTTATCCTTATCAACTCCAGCAGCGGTTGCATCTTTTTCTAGATGTTCAAAGCCTTTTTTTATTGCATCTTGGTGAGAACCAGAGAATGCAGTAAAGACTAAATCGCCACCATATGGATGGCGCTCTGGAACGCGAAGTTGATTGCAGTACTCAACTGTTCGTCTAATCTCATCAATATCTGAGAAATCAATCATCGGATCAATGCCATGGCTTAATAAGTTAAGACCTAAGGTAACCAGACAAACATTTCCAGTTCGCTCCCCATTACCAAATAAGGTTCCCTCAATTCGATCAGCCCCGGCTAAATATGCAAGCTCAGCTGCAGCAACTCCGGTACCGCGATCATTGTGTGGGTGCAAACTTAAGATCACACTGTCGCGATACTTTAAATTTCGGTGCATCCACTCAATTGAGTCTGCGTAAATATTTGGTGTTGCCATCTCAACTGTGGCAGGTAGATTCATAATCGTTTTCCAAGCAGGCGTTGGCTTCCAAATATCATTAACCGCATTACAAACTTCGGCTGCAAACTCAAGCTCAGTTCCGGTATATGACTCCGGTGAGTACTCAAAAGAAACCAAAGTACCCGGCACAGTTTTTACTAAATCCAAACAGATTTGTGCGCCATCGGTTGCAATCTTCTTTATGCCATCTTTATCTTGGCCAAAGACAACTCTTCTTTGCAAGGTTGAGGTGGAGTTATAAAGGTGAACGATTGCCTGTTTTGATCCTTTAATAGATTCAAAGGTTCGCTCGATTAAGGGTTTGCGGGCTTGGGTTAAAACTTGAATAACTACATCATCTGGAATTAACTTTTCCTCAATAATTTTGCGAATAAAATCAAAATCAGTTTGGCTAGCTGCTGGAAAGCCAACCTCAATCTCTTTGTAGCCCATCTTGACTAGCAACTTAAACATTGCAAGTTTGCGATTAGCATCCATTGGATCAATTAAGGCTTGATTGCCATCTCGTAAATCAACTGAGCACCACTTAGGTGCAACATTCATTGTTTTACTTGGCCAGGTGCGATCAGCTAAGCCAGCATTATTTGGAAATGGATTAAATGGGGCGTAACGCGATATTGGCATTACCGATTTACTTTGTTCTGGAAAGTTACTCATTTTTATTTATTTCTCCTCGTCGGTTAAAAGTGGTCTACCGGTGTGACCAACCTCCGCGACGAGGGGACCGGTTACTTGGCCCCGCCGCGGCAGGTAAGAAGGAGTGATGACAGGCGTAATGAAGCAAGTGATGAAATAACACCTGTGATTAACATGGTTAAAGATTATCCCCTTAAATTAAATTTCGCAAAATGTACGAGTATTTAGAGTGAAAAAGATGGGTACTCATCAGTTACTAACAAAAGTGCGTATCCATATAAACGGTTCCAATACGCAATCACCTTAATAACCTCTTCAGCCTTATCCTCTGGATAAATACCATTTCTTACCACTGAAAACCATGCAACAACAGTTAATGCCAATCCATAGATTGCATAAATCAATCCGAGTACGAAAAGTGGAATAGCTAGGAACCATTTAACTAATGGCATCCAAGGGGTAAGTTTTTTCCCGCCATCTATCTCTGGATATACCAATCTCACATGTGGATTAGCCTCAATTGAAGGATACTCATCTGTAAGAACTAAAATATAAGCACATAATCTGGTATTTAACTCAAGCAATGATTTATTAAAAGCTAATACATATGATGGATAAACATTTCTAAATAGTAAGGAAAGCACAGTTGGTAAAACTAGAAAACCACCCGCTGCTGCCATCATTCCGCCGGCAAACTCAGAAAAGCTTGAAACAAAGATAATCACAGGCAGAGCTAAAAAGATTCTAAATAAAGCGGTGTTTTTATCCCGGTTATCTAGATCAACATGAATTTCAGTAAGTATTTGATTGCTCATGGGGTTGAGCATACCTACAAAACCGGTAAATACCGGTTTAATTCGTAGGCACTGACCTGCTTTCGATACTCATCCCACTCAGTTCGCTTATTGCGTAATACATACTCAAATACATCATCACCTAATGTTTTCTTTACTAATTCACTCTTCTCCATTGCACTTATCGCCTCCGCTAAATCTGTAGGCAGGGCAGTGGGATTTGAATCCTCTTTTAATTCATACTTGCCCTCAACACCAGCAAGACCAGCAGCAATAATTACCGCAAACGCTAAGTATGGATTACAGGCAGAATCAGGTGATCTAACCTCAATTCGAGTTGATGCTTCTTTCTTCGGTTTATAGGTTGGAATGCGCACCATCGCATTGCGATCATTTTGTGCCCAGGTTGCAAATGCTGGTGCTTCCCCACCACCACTTAATCTCTTGTATGAATTAACCCATTGATTTGTAATGGCAGTTATCTCTGGTGCATGTTTAATAATTCCGGCAATAAAGGATCTGCCAACTTTAGATAATTGCATTGGTGCACCCTCTTCATAAAATGCATTCTTCTCTCCCTCAAATAAAGAGATATGAGTATGCATTGCAGAGCCTGGATGATTAGTAAATGGCTTTGGCATAAAGGATGCAAAAAATCCTTGATCTAACGCCACCTCTTTAATTACATGTCTAAATGTCATGATGTTATCTGCTGTAGATAATGCATCGGCATAGCGAAGATCAATCTCTTGCTGCCCAGGAGCACCCTCATGGTGTGAGAATTCAACTGAAACTCCCATTGCTTCAAGTAATGTAATTGCTTGACGACGGAAATCATGGCCAACCACTGATGGTGTGTGATCAAAGTAGCCAGCAGAATCAACTGGTACCGGCATCTCCCCTGCCTTTGGTTCATCTTTGAATAAGAAGAATTCAATCTCCGGATGTGTGTAACAGGTGTAACCAAGCTTTGCTGCTTTTTCTAATGTTTGTCGTAAAACTCTTCTTGGATCAACTGATGCTGCGCTGCCATCTGGCATGGTGATGTCGCAAAACATTCTGGCTGCTCCTGGAGATTCAGTTCGCCAAGGCAAGATAGAAAAACTTGCTGGATCTGGTTTTGCCAACATATCTGCTTCAGTAACACGAGCAAAACCTTCAATGGCAGAGCCATCAAAACCAATACCTTCGGCAAAGGCGTTTTCTAATTCAGCGGGTGCGATTGCAACTGACTTTAAAAATCCTAAAACATCGGTAAACCAAAGCCGAACAAATCGAATATTGCGCTCTTCTAAGGTGCGCTGCACAAATGCTTGTTGTTTGCTTAAATCACTTGGGGAGGTCATAGGGATATTAAAGCCTTAGATGATTACGGCTATGTTAACTGTAAAAAATACCCAAAACTATGCGGGATTAGATAACGAAAAACTCCGATGAATCTACATTTGTCCTGGCTGGCACGCTCTTCGTGACCACTAGGTTGGCATTAATTCGAACGCCATCGCCAATATCAATATCTCCTAATACCTTTGCACCAGATCCAATCACTACATTATTTCCAATAGTTGGATGGCGCTTACCAGCATTATTACTGCGAGCGCCCAGTGTCACATCATGATAAATCATCACATCATCACCAACTACCGCAGTTGCACCAATTACTACCCCCATGCCGTGATCAATAAAAAATCTACGGCCAATCTTTGCCGCTGGGTGTATTTCAACACCGGTGGCAGTCCTTACCCAATTTGAATAGATGCGGGCAATTAACTTTAGTTTTAAATTCCAAAGCAAGTGGGAGATGCGATACCCCCAGACTGCGTGCAAACCGGGATAGGTAAGTAATACCTCAAGCCAATTGCGCGCAGCTGGGTCCTGCCGAAGGGCGGCAGCAATATCTTCTCGGATTCTAGTTAACAAATTAATCCATCAAATCCTGGAACAATATTGTTGAAAGGTATCGCTCACCAAAGGATGGAATAATTACCACAATATTTTTACCAGCAAACTCTGGCCGTTGTGCTACCTGATGTGCCGCCCATAACGCAGCTCCGGATGAAATTCCAGCCAAGATGCCCTCTTGTGTACCAGCAGCACGAGCATACTTAACTGCATCATCTGCAGTTGCATCTAAAATTTCATCATAAATTGTGCGATCTAAAATACTTGGCACAAAGTTTGGTCCAATTCCTTGGATTGGGTGAGGCCCTGGATTGCCACCATTTAAAATTGGTGATGCGGCCGGCTCGACACCAAATATTTTAATTGCCGGGTTTTTAGATTTTAATAACTGTCCAACGCCAGTAATAGTTCCACCAGTTCCAATGCCAGAGATCACTGCATCAACTGTGCCATCGGTATCTCGCCAAATTTCCTCCCCCGTAGTTCGGCGGTGAATATCAGGGCCAGCCTCATTTTCAAATTGGCGAACCATTACAGCGCCGGTATCTTTTAAGGATTCAGCCTTTGCTACCGCACCTTTCATGCCTTCTGCTGCTGGGGTAAGAATTAATTCTGCGCCAAAGGCCCGAAGTAATGCTCGACGTTCTTTCGACATTGACTCAGGCATAGTCAAAATAGTTTTATACCCACGGGCAGCTCCTACCATTGCAAGTGCAATGCCAGTATTTCCACTAGTTGCTTCCACGATTGTGCCGCCTGGTTTTAACACACCTGATTTTTCCGCCGCATCAACCATCGCAATTGAAAGCCGGTCTTTCACAGTTGACGTTGGGTTATAAAACTCTAGCTTTGCTAATACATTGGCGGTGGAGTTGGTCATAATCTTATTTAATTTAACCAACGGGGTATTGCCATAAACCTCTGTAATATTGTTATAGATCTTCACTTTTTTCTCTCCTTTTATTTGAAATTTGATATTAAAAATGCAAGCAAAAATATGGGCTACGCCCGATCAGAAGGTGTTGTTAAATTAGCAACTAGTTGAGGTTGCACGTGCAAAATCAACTACCCGACAACGGGTGAAGTACCAACGCTTAAATGTAATAAGTTGGTTAGTTGAGTTTGCCATGAGTAAATAGTAGGAAAGATCTTTGTTAATCACTAATTGCAAACAGTTTGCGTGTTCTTACTTTACGCTTAAAATATATTAAGACTCATTCCAATGTGAGGTAATAGGCAACCTTCTATCTTTGCCAAAGGCTCTGCTTGAAATCTTTGTTCCAGGTGGATACTGCCGTCTCTTATACTCTGCTCGATCTACTAACCGAACTACCTTATCCACCAGTGCAGCATCAAAGCCGGCTGCCAGCGCAGCCGGACGACCGCCATCTTGATCTATATAAATAGTAAGAATCTGATCCAATACTTTGTAATCAGGAAGTGAATCGGTGTCCTTTTGATCGGGGCGAAGCTCAGCACTTGGCTCTTTATTAATTGAGTTAACTGGAATAGGTGGCTTTTCACCTTGGGATAGCGCTAACTGATTACGCCACTTTGCTAACTGCCAAACTTGAGTTTTATAAAGATCCTTAATTGGTGCAAAGCCCCCAACAGCATCGCCATACATAGTTGAGTAGCCAACTGCTAACTCAGATTTATTGCCAGTTGCTAGCACTAAATGTCCCTCTTGATTAGAAAGTGCCATCAAGGTAGTTCCGCGCACTCTGGCCTGCAAGTTTTCCTCGGCCACCCCATCAACTCTTAGGTTCTCAATAAAGTTTGCCACCATCGGCTCAATCTCAATGATTCGATAATTAAGTCCGATATTAGAAGCTAACTCTTTTGCATCACTTAATGAGTGATCAGATGAGTACTTACTAGGAAGTGCCACACCAAAGAGGCGATCTGCGCCAATTGCATCGGCTGTTAAGGCGGCAACTAAGGCTGAATCAATTCCACCAGAGAGGCCAAGCAGAACTGATTTAAAATTATTTTTCTCAACATAATCACGTAAGCCAACTACTAGCCCCTGCCAGATCTCCTCTAAATCATCTAACCTTTTTGCAACACCAGCTTTAATCTTTTCATACTTTAAAATCGGAGCCTCTGAGATTATTAAATCTGGATCACTTGAGGCTAATCTGACATCTAGATCAATCACCATTAAGCCATCTTCAAATTGTGGGGCCCGGGCTATTACCTCACCAGCTGAACCCACCACAATTGTGTCGCCATCAAAGACCAAATCATCTTGGCCACCAGTCATATTTACATATGCAAGTGGGGCGCCAATTTCAATTGCCCGTTGTTGCACCAAGGCGAGCCTGGCATCATCTTTATTAATTTCAAAGGGTGAGCCATTTGGTACCAGCATTAAACCAATATTTCGTTGAGCTAATTGGGCAACTGGTCCACCTACTTGCCAAATATCCTCACAAATTGCCAGACCAATATCTACTCCACAAACTCTTACCACCAGTGAGTGATTGCCGGGGGTGAAGTTTCGATACTCATCAAAGACGCCGTAATTAGGTAGGTGGTGTTTGATGTAGGTGGCAAGGATTTCGCCTTTATGAATTACCGCTACACAATTTTGCGGTTTACCCGCTTTACTCTCACCTAGGTAGCCCACAATTAAAGTTAAATCACCATTTCCCTCAATATTAATCCGAGCTGCTAAATCAATAATTGCATTAATTGAGGCGGCTCGAAATGAAGGTCGGTTTGCTAAATCCTCAACTGGATAGCCGGTTAAAATCATCTCTGGGTAGACAACTACTACTGCGCCAGCTTTGGCAGCATCGGATGCGTGCTTAGAAATTAAATCACTATTTTTTTTCAAATCCCCAACAGTTGGGTTGATCTGAGAGAGGGCTACTCTGATCTGTCCGGTCTGGCTCACTTTTCAAGAGTACCTCAGGTAGCGCAGTTGGCGCAGTTTGAGTTAAAGTAATCACTACCTAACCAAAGACAGGGACCTTTTAGTAGGCCTTGATCTTAAGGAGTATCAATGAGCAATGCTCAAACATCTCGGATCTCAATTGCCGATTTAGCTGCCAAAAAGCAGGCCGGTGAAAAGTTTGCCATGCTAACTAGTTATGAACAGATGAGCGCTGCCATCTTTGATGAGGCTGGTATTCCAGTTTTACTTGTAGGAGATTCAGCTGGTAATAACTTCCTTGGATTTGAAAACACTATCCCAGTAACCGTTGATGAATTAATCCCAATGGCACGTGCGGTGGTAGCGGCGAGTAAAAATGCGATGGTGATTGCCGACTTTCCATTTGGCTCCTATGAGAGCTCACCAGAGCAAGCCTTAGCAACTGGGATTAGATTTTTTAAAGAGGCAAAGGTGGGCGCGGTAAAGCTAGAAGGTGGCATCAAAGTTGTGCCCCAAATAAAGAAGTTAATAAGTGCTGGCATTCCAGTGATGGGACACATTGGTCTTACCCCCCAATCAGTACACGCATTAGGTGGTTTTAAGGTGCAGGGTCGAGGGGATGATGCAGCCCGGGTGATTGAAGATGCCAAAGCATTAGAGGCGGCTGGGGTATTTGCAATTATTTTGGAGGCGGTCCCGACGGCGCTGGCCTCCCAGATAACAAAGCAACTTTCGATTCCAACTATTGGAATTGGCGCTGGAAAAGAGTGTGATGGCCAGGTTTTAGTTTGGACAGATTTAATGGGATTGACTGCGAAGATGCCAAAGCTTGCTAAGGCGTATCGAAATATGCGAAAAGAGATGAGTGATGCGGTGGCAGAGTTTGCCTCTGATGTGGCAGCGGGTAGATTTCCTACTAAAGAACAGAGCTTTGATTAATTAATTTTTTAGGAGGGTCTTGAAAGCAAATCTTGCGATTGATTTCTCGCCCTTAAAGCGTTACCCAGATTTTCGCCGGCTTTGGCTATCTGGCTTGATCTCCTACTTCGGCTCGATGTTTACCTATGTCGCCCTACCCTTTCAAGTTAAGCAGTTAACCGGTTCCTACCTGGCCGTGGGTTTAATTGGTTTAGTTGAGATTATCCCGCTGGTGATCTTTGGCCTCTATGGCGGAGTGCTAGCAGATCATATGGATCGCAAAAAGATGATCTGGGCAACTGAGTTTGCCGCCCTTTTCTTATCAACCATCCTTTTAATTAACTCCCTACTGCCATCACCAAAACTTGCAGTGATTTATATTGTCGCCGCCCTTTTCTCAGCCGTAGATGGATTACAGCGACCAAGTGCGGATGCGATTTTGCCACGGTTGGTAGAACATAAAGATCTACCGGCAGCTAGTGCGTTAATGAGTTTGCGTTGGCAGGTGGGAATGATTACTGGCCCATCCCTTGCCGGTGTGTTAATTTCACTAGCTGGTGTAAGTGCTGGATTTATCTTAGATATTCTCACCTACTTTTTAGCACTATTTATTTTGGTAAGAGTTAAGAGTGTGCCACCTAGAAAAGAGAGTGAAAAACCCTCATTTTCCAGCCTGGTGGCTGGGGTTAAATATGCAACCAGCCGTAAGGATTTAATGGGTACTTACCTAGTTGATTTAGCTGCAATGTTTTTTGCAATGCCAACTGCACTCTTTCCATTTTGGGCAGAGCAGGCAGGAGCTCCTTGGGCACTTGGTTTGTTCTATGCCGCCGGCACCATCGGCTCTATTTTGGTAACACTAACTAGTGGTTGGGTAAAAAGTTATACCAAACATGGACGAGCAATATTTTTAGCTGCCCTTGGTTGGGGGGTAGCGATAACTTTGGCCGGAGTTACCAATAATCTATTTATTATTTTGCTATTTCTAATATTGGCCGGGGCGAGCGACATGGTCTCCGCCCTTTTTAGATCCACCTTATGGAACCAATCAATTCCAGATGAGTTCCGGGGCAGATTGGCAGGGGTTGAACTTATTTCTTACTCCGTTGGACCATTAGGTGGGCAAACACGTGCCGGTTTTACCGCCGAACGCACCTCACTGCGCACTTCAGTTGTATCTGGTGGCCTACTTTGCATTGGTTTTGTCTGCCTATTTACCGCTTTACTGCCAGATTTTCGTAAATATGACAGTAAAAGTAATAAATTTGCCGTTTCAGAGGCGAAAAAACGTAAACTAGCGCCAAATAATTAACTCACCAGTAGGTTTTTGGTAATTATCGGTAAGAAATTACCCAAAATTTATTAAAAAATGCATAAAAAGTTAAGAAAATAAAGTTGCGACACGCTTCATAATTATTGCCAAATAAGTGGAAAGTTTTGCCATTTAGTGACACGCTTATCCATGAAACAGGTTCGGTGACGGATCGAACCACTTTGATAGGAGATCTACGTGGCTGCAAAGCGTCGTAAGAAAGCAGCAAAAGCTGCACCAAAGCGTCGTCGTAAGAAGGCAGCAAAGGCTGCCCCAAAGCGTCGTCGTCGTAAGAAAGCAGCTAAGGCTGCTCCAAAGCGTCGTCGTCGTAAGAAAGCAGCTAAGGCTGCTCCAAAGCGTCGTCGTCGTAAGAAGGCTTCAAAGTAAGTTATTAACTAAAAAATCCCGCCAGTCAAATGGCGGGATTTTTTATTGCCCAAAATTAATTATTTATAAAAGATAGGCTTACCCCATTATGCGAAGCGGTTTAGATCTTAACCATATTGATTCATCAGTTCGCCCCCAGGATGACCTATTTAGATTTATGAATGGTAAGTGGCTTAAGGAATCTGTGATCCCAGAGGATCGGGCTAGTGATGGTGCTTTTTACTGGTTATATGAACAGGCTGAAAAACAGGTTAAACAAATTATTTTAGATCAAGCCGCCAGTAAGGCAGAGCTTGGAAGTAATGCCCAAAAAATTGGCGACCTATATAACTCATTTATGGCGGAGGAAAAGATAGAGCAGGCAGGGCTGACCCCAATTGCAACGGATTTAGCAGCTGCAGCATCTTTTAAAACTGCAGATCAATTTTTTCAAATCCTAGGTGAGTTAGAAAGCCGCGGGCTTTCTGGACTTTTTTATTCATATGTTTCAACTGATAACAAAGACTCAAGTAAAAATATTGTCTACCTAGGACAAAGTGGTTTATCACTGCCGGATGAGGCCTACTACCGGCAGGATGAGTACCAAGAGATTAGGCAGGCCTTCTTATTACATGTTGAAAAGATCTTTGAGTTGGCAAAGCTGCCTAATGGCAAGGCTGCAGCCCTTGAAG
>Ga0304728_1001100_pt1 | contig 20009 bp, 27 predicted proteins | sample C_130625_MF_Meta_FD_190476 | JGI IMG/M metagenome (GOLD analysis project Ga0304728, IMG submission 190476) | Freshwater microbial communities from Lake Croche, Canada to study carbon cycling - C_130625_MF_MetaG (v2) (version 2) | ecosystem: Environmental > Aquatic > Freshwater > Lake | place... | reverse complement strand
ATGGTTGCAATGAACAAAATTGAACTTGATCGTATGAAATTCCAAAATGATGCACAGATCAGACAGGCCAAGGCCCAGCATCAGATGCAATTACAGGACAAGAAAACAGCACAGAGGCTGATGATTGATCGTGTAAAAATGGCCCAAAAGTATGGGTCGATCCAACCATAAATAATATGAGCGAAGCATGGACACGCAAAGAAGGTAAGAACCCCAAGGGTGGCCTTAACGCAAAGGGAAGGGCATCCTACAACAAGGCACATGGTGGCAACCTTAAAGCCCCTGCACCGAATCCTAAAACATCCAAGGATGCCGCAAGGAAGAAATCATTCTGTGCTAGGATGAAAGGGATGAAGAGCAAGTTGACCAGCGAGGCAACAAAGCGAGATCCCAATAGCAGGATTAACAAGTCCCTTCGGGCTTGGAAATGTCGGTAAACCTAAAACAAAACTGAAATACAATGAAATCCACTAGCTTCGATGCTGGTCGGGAAGAAATGCGGGAGCAGTTAGTGGCTCTCATCTATCACAACTATTGCCATCAAGTGACTTTCCACGGAAAAGATAGTGAGCAAGCGTTGATTCTCAAGAACCTAATTAAAGACATCAGACACGATCAAGCGGAAGAATATGAGCAAGTGCCTAGTAATTGACCACGGAATTTTCACCAGCTTCGCAAAGAGGCTGGGAGAGATGCACGAGGTTTATTACTTCGTTCCCTACGCTGACCGCTCGTTTCCAAAGCATGGCCCAGCTATGGTTGGGGATGGCATTGAAGGCGTGGAGCGGGTCGAGGATATGTGGAGGCTCGTGGATGAAGTTGACTTCATTGTGTTCCCAGATGTGGGATTCTACCAGTTGCAGGAATGGCTACGCTCCAGAGGCTACAAGGTCTGGGGGGCTGGTCTAGGAGAGAAGCTGGAAGTCCAGAGGTGGAGGGCCAAGGAAACCATGAAATCCTTGGGGCTTCCTGTGGGCAAGTGTGAGCTTGTTACCGGGATGAGCAACCTTCGATCTTATCTTGAGGATAACGAGGATGTCTATGTGAAGATAAGCGGCTTCCGTGGACTAGCCGAAACCTTCCATTCCAAAAATTGGAAGACAGCAGAGCCTCGCATGAACGAGCTTTGGGATCACCTTGGTGGAGCCTGTGAGGTGTTTCCGTTTGTTGTAGAGCATAAGGTGGAGAGTGTTGTGGAAGCTGGTTATGACGGCTTCTGCATTGATGGCAAGTTCCCATCTACTTGCCTTACAGGGGTTGAGATTAAGGACAAGGGCTACCTTGGTGCTATCCGTGATTACTCAAAGCTGTCAGATCCAGTTAGGATTGTTAACGAGAAGTTGGCTCCGTTTCTAGCTGAAGCTGAATATCGCCAGTGGTTCTCCACGGAAATCCGAGTTACGGAGGATAACACGCCTTATCTCATTGACCTCACTACCCGCTGTCCAGCCCCTCCATCTGCCCTGTATTGGGAGATGATTGATAATGTGGCGGACATTGTGGAGGGTGGAGCTAATGGTGATCTGGTTGAGCCAGAGTGGAGATATAAGTATGGTGCGTTAGCCGTCATCACTTCTGACTTTGCCGCAGAACGCTGGTGCCCAGTTAGCAACGATCCAGAAGTGGATCAGTGGATTAAGTGGCGTAACTACGCAAACATTGAAGGCCAAGGCTATATCATCCCCACAGATGGAGTTAAGATGATTGAGATTGGGGATTGCATCGGCGTTGGCGGCACTATGGAAGAAGCAATTAATGCTTGCAAAGATCACGCCGAATCTGTAGATGGATTTAATGTGGTGGTTAATACGGACTCTCTTATTGATGGTCTTGATGAAATCACTAAAGCTGAAGAGCATGGGATAATCTTCAGTGATGAAAAGCTCCCAAAGAAAAAAGACTTAATTAAATGACATACGAAGAGTGGAGGCATGATGTAAGTCTTGCCTCGCAGTTAAAGGAGGCACTTGCCTTGCCTGTTATCCAGAAAGCATTATCCGTTGTGGATTCGCTTACTGCCGCTAAAGCCCTTGGAAGCACTAACGCTATCCTGCAAGTGGCATCCAATAGCCATGTGCTGTTTGGTTATGATGCTGGACGAGCCAGTATTGTCTCTGACCTCCATAACCTTGCAGTTGTCCCAGAAGAAGTTAACGAAATCCCGCCATCCTATATTGGAGAGTTTTAATTTATGTCAGACCCAAACCTAAACACGACTGCACCCGCAGAACCAAACATCGGAAACACGCCACCCCCAGTGGACGAAAGTTGGGAGAGCCAAATCTCCCGCCAACTAAAGAGCAAGCCCAAGATTGAGAGGACAGACCTAAAGAGCTTGGAGAGTCTGCCAGAGATGGCTGTCCCTGTTCCAGATGGCATGGACGAGGTGTCCACGCAGGAGAGCGAAGACTTCCTCAAGCAGATGGAGGGAGGTTCCACGGAATCCAAGGCCGAATCCAAGAAGGAGGTTAAGGCCGAGGAGACAAAGCCAGAGAACAGTTTTGACATCTCGGACATTGATCTGTCCAAAGACCCAGAGCCTGTTGCCGAGAAGAAGAAGAAGTCCAAGGAAGACAACATCGCAGAGCTTCGCAAGAAAGCGGAGAGCTACGAGGAGACTCTTAAATCCAAAGATACGGAAGTCCAGACCTATCGGGAGAAGCTAGAGAAACTGGAAGCGGAACTGGAACGAACCGCATTTGAGCGTTCCCCTAAATTCAAGGAAAAATATGAAGCACCATACAAAGCAAGCATTGAACAAGCGGCGGCATTCGCCCAAGAGATTGCAGACGATCCAACCATTGCGGAGAAAGCCCTCTCGCTCAAAGGCAAAGAGCGGATTGAGTTCATCGACGAGAGCTTCGGCGGTGGAGCGGCTTCGGCCCAGTTCCTTCAGCTTGTCAACGATGCTGACAGCAAGCGGGGAAGTCTGGAAGGAGCTTTGGCAGATTATCGGAACACTGCCGTTGAAATTCAGCAAGCAGAAACCCAGTCCCAAGTCCAAACAGCGGAAACGATAAACAAAAACTTTGACCGCATGAAGGCTCACCTTGCCAATAAGAGTGAGTTCTTCCGTGAGGTGGAAGGGGACGATGACCACAATAAGGCCGTGAGTGCAAGAGTTGAGGCCGCTCGTGCAATCATCCACGGCAACGCCAGCCAAAATGAAATGGTTGTCGCCCCCTTCCTTGCGGTGATCGCAAAGGAGGCAGTTGCAGAGAACGAGAAGCTGAAGGCCGAGCTTGCCAAATACAAGAGCAGGGCGGCGGCTGATGCCGCAGTCCAGCCTCGTATCACAAAAGGAAGCTCGTCTGACGATGAGGGAGAAACTAGAGGAAAGCCGAAATCGGCACTTGACTCCATCCGCTCACAACTGCGAAGCTACTAATTCAGCGTGGGAAAAACGGAAGCCCCTCTCTCCTGCAAGTGCAGATAGGGAGGGGTTTCTTATTTTATGAAGCTACAGACATACGGCCTAGATTTCAGTAAGCACCCAGCCATAACGCAACTGGAGATAGAGTTGCTGATGGTTGCTGATCAAGACCCATCACGCATCACCGGGATTAGCCGGGGGCAACACATTAAGCATTGTATCTCCATGCTCTGGCCCGATGTGATTAAGTCATGGAATGACTGGAACGAACTGGCTCTATGGGCTTGGACAAACTACGACGAGATCGGGGTTACTGGCTGTGCCGCCGCTGGCAAGACCTTCACATTCACTCTCCTGTCCCTTGTTGAATACTTGGCTAGGCCGATGGGGACTCGTGTGGCCCTAACCAGCACAACTGTTCCATCCCTGCGTGGGCGTATCTGGGCCGAAATGATGAGGTTTGTGAGGCCATGCGTCCCGCTCTTTGGGCTTAATGTGGTGGACTCCCAGACCAAGATCCAGTTTAAGAAGGGCGACGATAGGAGTGCCATCATAGCACTGGCAGTAGATAGCGGGGCCGTGGAGCAGGCCGTTGGCAAATTGCAGGGCGTTCACTTGCCAAGGGTTTGCATCATGGCTGACGAAGCCGCCCAGACAAATCCAGCTATCTTCTCGGCTAGGGCCAACTTGCAAGTGGGAACGGATTTCTATCACTTTATCGCTATTGCCAACGCATCATCCATGTTCGACCCTCACGGCCTGTTCTGTGAGCCAAAGATGGGCTGGGGAAGCATTGGTGATGATGATGAGCATTGGGAAACCAAGAGCGGAATCTGCGTGAGGTTTGATGGGCTAAAGTCTCCCAACATCAAGGCTGGCAGGGTTATCTATCCTTATCTCTTCTCACAGGAGAATGTTGACATCATCAAAAAGAACTACGGAGAGGGTAGCTTGGAGTGGAATAGCTATTGCAGGGGAATGTGGAGCAAGAGCGGGGCGAGGAATACCATCCTAGACTCCGCAATGATCACGGAAGGAAAGGCCAGAGAGGGCGTTATATGGGCTGGTGGTGGCATTAAGACCATTGCTGGGCTTGATCCCGCATTCACTACGCAAGGAGACGATTGTATCTTGAGGTTTGCAAAGGTGGGCAAGGCCGCTGACGGAGACATCACGATGCTCCTCACCGATACCATCCGTCTTAATCTCATGGATGATCCGAACTACCCGCTGTTCTATCAAGTCGCAGACCAGACGATTAACGAGCTTGAGAAGCGTGGAGTTCAGCCAGAAGACTTTGCACTGGACTCAACTGGTGCTGGTGCTGGTATAGCCGACATCATCTCCCAGAGATGGCAGGGTGGCTTTACTAGGGTGAGCTTTGGAGGGGCATCTACAGACGCTCCAGTAAGCGTTGAGGACACAAGGCCAGCCAAGCAAGTCTATGCCAATCGGGTGACTCAACTATGGGGGCAGATCAAGGTTGTCGTTATGGGAGGAAGACTCCGAGGCATGGATGATCAAACTGCAAGAGAGCTTTGTGCCAGGATTTACTCGCTAAAAAATGAGAAGATTCTTCTTGAGAGCAAGAAGGAGTTAAAGCGGAGAACCAAGGGAAACTCGCCAGATAGGGCCGATGCCCTTGCGTTGCTTGTGGAGTTGTTTGTATCACAAAACGGCCTTGGAGAAGCCACTGGAAGTCAAGAACAAAATAATGACAACTGGGATGAATTTGTTATGGACAACGATATGGAATCTGACTATCGGTAGTCGCATGGAAAAAACAAAACTGGTGCGTAATGCACCTCATCAAAAATACCATCTAGCTGATGGAACCCAAGTGCCGGGGGGTAGCACTATCTGCAAGATCGGAGACGATCCATCTGCCCTAATCCACTGGGCGTGGAACCTCGGATCACAAGGCAAGGACTATCGCAAGGAGCGAGATAAGGCCGCTGACATTGGAACCATCGCTCACTTCATGATTGAGTGTATGCTTAATGGTAATGTGGCTGATCTCTCCGATTACGACGAGGCTGACATAGCCAAGGCTTTAGTCTGCTACACCAAGTTCCTCGACTGGTGGGAGCTTCAGAACCTCAAGGTGGTAGCTACGGAGATCCAGTTAGTTAATGAGGAGTTCCGCTATGGAGGCACGATTGACCTCATTGCAGTTAATGATGGCGGCGATCATGTGCTTCTTGACTTCAAAACTTCCAAGAAAATCAGCGATGGCTATTGGAGGCAATGTGCTGGGTACTCTGCTTTGTGGAACTGCAATCAAGAAGAATATGGGAAATGGATAGTTATTGATCCTGCAGGAGTTTTGAAAATCAAAGAAGCAGGGCATAAACAGATTCAATCCGTTGCCATCGTGCGTATCGGCAAGGAGGAGGAAGGTGACTTTGAAGTGGTATGGAAGGAGGATCTTTCCAAGGAGTGGTTTGTGTTCCAGAAGCAAGTTGACCTTTACTGGGCCTTGCAAGCCGCAAAGCCAGAGCCAAAGCGTAAGAAGAAGGCATGAACCTTCCATCCTCACAAGATGCAGAGAGGGCACTCCTCTCCTGCATCATGCAGAACCCATCCGTAATGGATGAGATTGCAGACCTTGCTTCCCCCAAGCTGTTCCATCACCCCTCGCATCGCAAGGTGTTTGAGGGGCTGGTGGAACTTTGGAAGGAGGGTAGCGACTGCGACCTTATCACCATCACCAACCACATGATGAACGCTGGCACTCTTGAGCTTTCTGGAGGGCCAGCTTTCGTGACGGAAATATTCACCTCATTTTCCGTTAGGTCAAACTGGAGGGAATACCTAGACATCCTACGCAATAAGCACACTGCAAGACTTTCGATCAGTGCCGCAGAGCGGATCATTGCCAGTGCAAACGATCCTGCACACGAAGGGGATTTGAGCGAGATCGTGCAGAAGGCTTTGGTTGCAGTAGCCGCCGATGCCGAGACAACGACCAAGATCCAGAGCATCAAGGAGGCCGCTGGCAACAGGCTTGATGAATACGAGAACATGGTCAAGAACAAGGGCAAGCTACTCGGTATCACTACAGGCTTTAGCCAGCTTGATGAGCTTACTGGAGGCTTCCGTGGAGGCCAGCTTGTGGTCATTGGTGCCCCTACCAAGGGCGGCAAGACCGCTATGGCACTCAACATGGCTATGAGAACGAGCGATGTTGGCGGCAATCCCACTGGAATCCTCTCACTGGAGATGAGTAGCGGAGAGCTTGTTGACAGGCTTGTAGCGTCTTATAGCGGGGCTGATGTGAGCCGCCTGTCCAAAGATCCCGACAAGGAGCTTATGGATAAGATCAGTCTTGGCGTGGCCCAGTTATCCAAGCTCAAGCTGTATATCCGAGATGAGTCGTCCATGAACTGCCTCCAGCTTCGTGCGGCAATCCGTAGGCTTGTAGCCGTTCACCAAGTCAAGCTTGTAGTCGTTGACTACATCCAGCTTCTGGAGCCTACAGACCGCAAGGACAGCCGTGAGCGTCAAGTGGCAGAGGCTTCCAGAACGCTCAAGATGCTTGCCAAGGAAATGAACATCACCATCGTTGCACTTACGCAACTCAATGCTGATGGAGCATCCAGAGAATCAAGGGCAATCGAACATGATTGCGATTTATTCTTGACAATCAACCAAGATCAAGAACGGCCCGAAGACTGGTATCTAAATATAAAGCTTGCAAGAGCCTGTCCAAGAGCTAGTATCCCTTTATCGTTCAAGTCGCAGTTCCTGCGGTTCGATGAGCGGTAATCAACAAAACAAAACAATGCCCGAATACGATAACACAAACAGCGGAGCCGCCTTCAAGGTGTTCAACGCTAATCCTAAAGCCCCTCAATACTCTGGCCCTCTCAATGTGGATGGCAAGGAGTTTGAGGTCAGTATCTGGGAGAAGACCAGTAAGGCTGGAAAGCCTTTCTTCTCCATCAAAGTTGGCCCTCCTCGCCCCAAGAAGGACTTCAAGAAGTCAAGCGAGGAAATCCCATTTTAGTTTCCAGTCGTAGTTGTTGACGATTGGGTGTGGGGAACCCCTCTCCGAGTTCATACGGAGGGGGGTTCTTTTTTTCTTGCATCGCCCCGAATTTCTGAAAGACTTTTCTCAAGCGGCACAACACCCGCCAACCACAATGAAAACACAACACATCGCACCGCTACTAAATCTAGCTCCCTTGTTCAAGGTGAGCATTGCACAAGCAAGACGACATGGGCTTGACGAGATCCGCATCTCCGTCCCTCGTGCCAAGGAAATCCTCCACGACATCGTTGTGGCAGGCAAGGCCATCAAGGAGAACAGATGAGCGTATTCGTTATTATCTGGGGCGGCTTGGGCTGTGCAATGGCCTATATGCTGGGCCTGCACTGCTATGGCCTCCATGTGAAGCAACAGCAACTCAAACAACTCGCTCGTCTCTTCCGAGATGATCGTGCCAACTTTGACTTGTATTTCTACAACATCGCAATCGACATCACCAAACAGGAGATCGCAAAACAAAATGCAGAATGACATCGACACCCTCAAGTGGGAGATCCGTGAATACCTCAACCAGATCCAAGAGCTTGTCAACACGCTCAAGCAGATCCAGACCCTCAACTCACTAGGCAAGACAAAGAAGATTGCCGACACCATAAACGAAGCACTATGCAAGCAGTCCTAAAGCATCGCACCCCCGACCAGTGGGCCGCTCACATTGAGCTATTGCCGAAGAAGATCCGCACCCAGATCGCCAAGATCGTATGGTGGGATTGGTTCGGCCCTCGCATCGTTTCAGATCGCTGGGATCACCTAGACAAGTATGTGAATCAGAATTGCAGAGAGCTTGAGGATCACGAGGTACTGGAGGGCCTAGAGCTTCTTGGATACACCGAGACGCAAGCCAGACAACGCCTCTATCCAGACGAGAGAATCAGCCAGAAAACACCAAACCAAAACAAAACAAATGAGTAACCTAATCGTGCCAGAAGAGTTTAAGGACAGAGCTTTAGTCCCCATGCAGTTCCCATTCCGAGCGGATGGTGATTGCATCCTAGATGCAGAAGGCCGTGAGGTGGCATCAATCTCTGCCGCCATCGCCATCAAGGAGAGCATCAATATAGCAAAGCTATTTGCCGCCGCTCCAGAGATGTTTGAGATTCTTGGCAGGGCTTATACCATTATCTTTATATTTGCCGCACAGCGGGAAGGATTCGACCACGGAAACGATGACGAGGATAAGACCGATTGTCCCCTTTGTCAGATGGAGGACATTCTGCGTAAGGTCAATAGCGGTATCCTGCCAGAATGAGCGATAACGGAACCCACAATGGAGTTCCTTTAAGGATTGAGGCCGACGAATCTGGGAGCCATGCTAATGAGCTACACTTATCCTATGTGATGAGGAAGGCCATTGATGGCTTCTGGAAGCGGAGGGGATTCGATAAGGAACCAGAACGCTTAACTACATTCATGCACGATAGGAGGAAGAAGAAATGAGATTTCACTGCTTGGGTATTCCCCACACAATTAGCAACGCTGACTACATAGCCTGTGCGTTCACGCAGAAGGTGGTTAAGTTCTGCGAGATGATGAAGGCCAGAGGCCACTACATAATTCACTACGGACATGACAGAAGCGAAGTGGTGGCTGATGAGATCGTCGGCACTACTAACGATGCCGTCCTAAAGGAAGCCTACGGCGACTACGATTGGCACAGCAATGTGTTTAAGTTCGCAATGGATGATCCTGCCTACAAGATGTTCTATGCCAGAACAAACGAGGAGATCGCTAAACGCAAGCAGTATGGCGACTTCCTCCTCTGCTTCTGGGGGCATGGACATCGCCCTGTAGCAGACGCTAACCCCGATATGATCGTCGTAGAGCCGGGGATCGGGTATCCCGGCGGCACATTCGCCCCATATAAGGTTTACGAATCGCAGTATATGCTAGGGGCCTTCCACGGAACCGAGGCCGTGGGAACGCCAGATAAGTTCAGCTGGTATGATGCCGTGATTCCTAACTACTTTGACACGAGGCAGTTCACTTTCAACGCAGACAAGGAGGACTACTTCCTATTCATTGGCAGGATAGGCCATCATAAGGGGTTGCATATCGCTATTGAAGTGACGCAAGCCATCGGAGCCAAGCTAAAAGTGGCGGGACAGGGAGACATAAAGGCTATGGGCTACACGGAAATACCTAGTCATGTGGAGTTCGTGGGCTACGCAGGAGTGGAAGAGAGGCGTAAGCTAATGGCAAACGCTAAAGGGCAATTCGTAGCCACCATGTATGGGGAGCCTTTCGGCGGAGTTCAGATTGAAGGTATGCTATCTGGCACTCCTATCATCTCTACTGACTGGGGTTGCTTCCAAGAGCTTAACCTCCACGGCGTAACAGGATACCGATGCCGCACCTTTGAGCAGTTTGTCTGGGCCGCAAAGAACATCCATACCATCGACCCCAAAAAGTGTAGGGCTTGGGCCGAAAACTTTAGCATGGAGAAAGTTGCCGCAATGTATGAGGAATACTTTACCAGCATATCCAACATTTATGGCAAGGCTGGATGGTATGAACTTAACGAATCACGAACAGAGTTAAGCTGGCTCTCACGCAACTACCCGCAATGATAACGAATATAATCATATTCCTAGCACTCATGTTGGCGTTCTGCCTTATCTTCATTGGGCTGTGCCTGCTACCGAAGGGCGACGACCCAGATCGCCCCGCATAATAATGGGATCGCCCTGCAAAGGCATCGCCCCGCATAATAAGGGGCGGGCGTGGATGTCCGAGTTGAGGTGGCACTAAAGCATCGAAAGGGCCGAGCGAAGCGAGGGACTATTTTTGCAACAAAAAAAAAGGGCCGGGAGGCGTAAGCCCCCCGACCCAGATTCTGTTATTGTCTGAAGTGATCGTTAACGCAAGTAGCCATTGCGACGAGCCAGAAGGCGATCAGCCATTCCAGAAGTCGTTTACGGCTGTTGCTCACTTGTAGTCTCCGATTCCGAGTTCGGAAGCGTCAACTGCGGCGATGGCATCCGCTTCAGTCATATGCTCCCGCTGTTCTGCGGCCTCGTGTGCGGATAGCCAAGTAGCACTGCTGTTACTGGCTGATCCGTAGTTGCTATACTGCCAAGCCCCGGCTGATGACGCAGGGTATTCCTTGCGTTTGCGGTGCGTTGACTTGTCCCAGCCTTTGCCGAGGCTTTGCGAGGCAAAACCAAGCTGGCGGGTTGTCGCCTGCTTGTGCTTCCAGTCGCTTAACTCTGGCTCTTTGCCACCTTCGGCAAACTCAAGCCAAGTCCAAGCGGCTAGTGGATAAGCAGTGACTCCACTGCAGTTCCATGCATCTGCGACGGCTTCGACAATCTCTGGCGTGGTGCCAAAGATCCAACGCTCTTTGCTAGTTATGCCAGCGTAGAGCCTTGCCCTGTCGTCAACGGCAACGATAAGCTTGCCTTGCGGGTTAAGTGCAAGGAAAGCGGCGTAACCGCTGATGTGTTCCAATTGCTCCTTACGCTTGAGCATTGGCGTGTTGTCAGCCATTGCGATAAGCAAGTGCTGGCTGTCGCAAGTTACTTTCTCGTGTGATTTGCACTTTGGGCCTTCCCAGTTGATCACGCCATTGTGGGCGAGTGTCCAACCGCTCCTGCGGAACGGATGCACATTCTCTAGGTTGATGCCGCAAGTGGCTGTTCTGCCGTGACCGATCATATGACGGTCTGGCTTGTAACTGCCCTCGTGGGCTGTGCGATAGGTGGTTGCGAAGGCTTCTGCCATCTTGCCAGCTCTGCGATATAGATTCGGAATCCCATTCATATCGTGGAACTCATGCGGGTCGAGGTATCGGGCACGAAGGCCAGTCGAACCAGCCTGTGCGTAGCCGAAGCCGTCACGCTCGGTTTTTCTGATCTGATCGTGAGCGGCTTGTAGTGCCGCATCTGCCATTGCTTTTGCAAGTGGATTATTCTTGCTTGATGTCCATCCGACTAATTTACACATAATGTTGTTTCCTTTATTGTTGTTAACCGACGATTGTTGTCCATGCCTTTGCAAGTCGTGCAAGGAATGGTTTTTTGCGAAGCCTGTAGGATTTTTCTTTAGCAACCCTGCGGCTTCTTACCCTGTTGTATTCAATTTGCTTCTGGTAGGTTTCTGGAGAGAGCCAGACCTCGTATGTCTTCCAGCCAGATTTCCGCTTTTTATGCTGAAGCCCCCAGTATCTGAATCCGTCTTCTCTGGTGTCTCCAGCTTTGTGTTTTCTCTGTTTCATAATACGACTGGGTTACGGCGACGAAAGCCACGGACTCGGATGCCTGTTGCTTCAAACTCTTGCCAGAGTAGGTTGCAGGCTTCCCTGTCTTTCTGTGGCGTTGATGCCGCTCTGCACTTTTTGCGGATTACACGCAATGCATATGCAAGAGCCTCTGGTGCGTTAACTGATGACCAGCGAACGAACTCGGGCCAAGCAATGCGGGTTGTCTCTTCTGCAAGTGGATAGCTGTTAAGGCTATCTACATCTTGCCATTCTGACCACTTGGCTATTGCCTGCATGATGTCACGGCGACCGATCCAGTCTTCGACTTTCTTGGAAGTGCCCCACAGACGCATCTCTACAGTGCCTGTTCTGTTCCAAGTGTTTGCAGATAAGGCTGTTGCCTTAACTGATTTTGCACGATTGAACGAGCAACAGACAGTATTCATCTGCGACCAGTGCCCGGAGCGGCGGCTGTATGGAACAAGCCAACGCATCCAAGTCAGGTTATAACGCAGTGCTGAATAGACGCTCTCGCCTATGGCTTCGTTTTTGCCGCAGTTAATGTGGATGTGACCACCATTGCGGGATTGACTGCCCAGTGTGCGAACCAGACCGCATACAATGCGAGTGAGTTCTGGACGGATGAGGAACTGCGTCTCTGCCTGCCCTCCGCCATCACGAGCGAAGTTCAGATGAGCCGAGTGCTTCCAATACTCATGGCGACTGCTTGCAGAGCTTTTGCCTTTGGCAAGCTTGCGGATGCGGAATGTATCCATGCTGGTTGCCTCAAGCTCACCAGAGCAAGTGTAGAGCGGCATTGACTCATAGAGCGGCTTCTCGACTTTAGTTATGATATTGCTGTCGATGTGAGCCTTTTCCAGCTTGTGTATGGCATAACCAATTTCTTTTCGTAGTTGCAGGTCTAATTCGCAACCGATATATATATTTGTGCGTTGAGTTACTTGCCGCCACACATCTTTGACCGAGTATTTGCGGAAGATTGCCCTAAACTTGCGGCGACCTAATGCCATGCGGTAAACTTTACGCATAGTCTCACGCTCAAGCTTTGTGGTTTCTTCAGTGTTAGTTGCGTTGGTATACCATTGCTTGCGGCGATAGATGTCGTGCAAGCGTTTGAATTGATCACGCTCTAGTATGTCTGACAGACCCGCATTGCGAGGGGATGTGCCCCAGTTGCGAGCCTGCATGATGGTAAGGCCAGCGGCATATAGCGAGCCTTGGGACTTAACGATGGCTTGGTAGTTCATAGTTAATGTTGTTGTTTGGGTGTGGTTGCGTTTACACGAAGAAGATAACTGCTTCGATGTAGACAATGAATGCAAATACCGCTGTGTATGCGGCTGTTTTTGCTATTGCTTTGCGGATTCCGCCAGCTTGGATTTTGGCGGTTTCCCATTTTTGCCATTTGGCATCTTGTGTTGTTTTCATACTGCGTTTGGTTCAGTTAGCGAGCGACCAACTCGGTTGTTGTGTGATGCTAAAGCGGAAAGCGTTAGCAAGTTGGTAGAAAAGAAGCTTTCCGCTCCCAGCGGGAGCGGAAAATTTTTTTTCTTAAAAAGAACTAACATTGAACTAACATCAATGCTAGGTTGTTGATTAATAATACCACTAAATAAATGTTAGTGTGGGTGAATACTGCTTTACGCCTTTCGGGGAAGGTAGAGTAGGCAAAGGCCTTTTCTGACTTTATCGCATCGGTCGTGTCTGGCGGGGCCGCTAATAACGAGCAAAAGCTGTTAAGCGAAAATCTAGGCCACTTGAAGTGTTCCGTGTTTGCTTACCTTTGCCGACATTCTGGGGTGTGCTAATACTGGTCAGAGTCAATCGGGTGGGGCAGGGCAAAACACATTAAACACTTCCTCACAATTCAATGGAGGCAGGAACGAGCGTGTCAGCTACCATACTTGTCCGAGCGGTTCACGCTCGCATCTGCGAAGTAGGGGGGTCTCCCTAAAGCCTCCCGGAGGAGACCCGGCGATGGTGGTCGCCGATCGGCTTGGCAGGCATGGCTAAACCCGCCCGAAAAATCGGGGAAGGGCGTCCGTACTGCGGCCGCTATCGTCAGAATCGGAGTTGCTCACCTTGGCTGGTCTCGAGGGTCTCCGATACAGTTAAGATAACAGATAACAGGTTGGCGTATACTAAAGAATTGTTACAATATCGTAACAATAAAAGAGCGTGTGCGAATGTAAGATGGCACACTATTAGATTCCTGCGAAGCCTTCCTGTGCCCCAGCACATGAGCAATGTTAGCTACAAAGTTGATCAATTAATTCAGCATATAACATACCTAACATCTGGACAGATCCAATCAACAACCATTATACCATTTGGATCATAACAGGATATACCATGCCGTTGTAGCCAATTAAGGAGGAGCCAAAGCGACGACGATAAGTGGCGTAACAACGAGCAGAATACCAACCTACAAATGAAAACAATAGTGGACAATTAGCCGAAGGCTACACTGTTTCTGGGGGCGTTGCGGGGGGAACCCCCGCTAGAAAGGGGAGAAGGAGACAGCTTTGCTGGCTCATTCGGGGGGAAAGACCTTTCCCCCAAATGAACTCGACACGATGTAACGCTCATGATATTAAGTTAAATAAGCATATGGCAAAAGCACTCACAATCGACAGAGAACAAGTACGAGCAACCTTTGTAGCTACCGGCAGTTTAAAAGAGACAGGGCAACTCCACGGCATAAAAGAAAGCACCATCAGACAATGGGCTAAACGCTACCAATGGGAGACTGCCACCAATGTGCAGAAGCTACGAGCAAAAGCGGATGCGATTGTGGCAATCAAAAGAGAGAATGGACATGGAGATGTAACGCCTGTGTCACACAGTGCTGACGCACTTAACCAACACTTGGAGAACTCCTCGCACACATTCAAGACGAACATGGCTGGTGCGTTAGCACGATCTAGCTCGGCTTTAGCCGAGATGGATGGATTGTCTGCATTGGACAACAGCAGGAGGATGGTTGATTTGGCTACCGCCGCAAGCAAGGTATTCCCAAGCATGGCTGATGAGGCTGGGTTGAGTGTGAATGTGTTGAGTTTTAGTTTGGACTCGTTTGTGGCGGCTGGAGCGTTGCCAGAGCGAGCTGGCTAGCCAGTGGAGGCTTACTGAAGTCCCAGTCCTTGTTTTGCCGGGAGGCAAAATAAGACGGCCAAGAGTAAGCTGGAACGAAGCTAGACTGCGGTCATAGCGAGCCGAGTCCTTTATGGACGAGGGTTCCGAGGATGATACTTCATCCGAGGAACATCAGCCGAGCGAAGCGAGGCTGGGGGGGTTAACTCTATGCGAGGGCATTAAGCCCGAAGCATACGAGGATGATACTTCATCCGAGCGTTGTCCGAGTTAGGGTGGAGCGTTGCGGTGAGGGCCTTGTGCCCGAACTACGCCGAGCGGAGCGAGGCGAGGATGTGGCTTTCAGAGTTGAGGTGGCATGGTGCTTGCCAGTGAGGGCTTTGTGCCCGAACAACCGCCGAGCGAAGCGAGGCGGGGGGAGTTAACTTTTAAGCATTCTTTTTGCGGGAATAACAGCTGACGGGCACCCCCTTGGGCCAAGGAAGGTTCATTCCTCTTTTTTTCCAAAAGTCCCCATACAATTTTTTCTAAAATCCAGTGTCACTTCTTCTTTGGTTTGACTATCTGTGCTTTCACTGCTCTTCCGTAGATCGTCTGCTCGGCTACGCTTTCAGGCAACTGTTGGACGAATATTTTGAGGCGTAGGGCGTATTCTGCGTTTAGGAGGCCAACGATGTCGGAGAACTCGGCTCCTTGCGAGGCGAGTTGGGTTGCTTTGGAGTAAAGTTTTTGTTGGTTTTTGAGGTAGAGTTCGTCTGATATGTTTAGGTTTGTAGCTTTTTTAGACATGATTGGAAGATGTGTTTATGGTGTAGACAGATTGTAGAACCCGCTGGCGAAAAGAAAAGAAGGAAAATCCCTAAAAAGGAAGAAAAGAAAACTGCATAAGAAGCCCTATGTTGATAGAGCTTCTTGATTCCCCTCGGCTAAAGAACGACCTATGGAGCCTTGTCTGGATTGGTTGACTGGGAGTAGAAGGAGCCAATGCGAAGATGGCTCTCATTATTAAAGCAGGACGGCGAGTACCCTGCTTCTTTCCTTCACCAGCGAGGCCCTGTTCGGAACTACCTCGGTGGCTACACCATCCAACAATCTTGTTGCTGGATTGGGGGAATCTAGGATATGGAGTGATGCGTGTCAATTGATATTTTTTATAGGAGCTATGCAGGGGATGCGGAGTGGCTGAAATACAGCTTGAAGTCTGTGGAGAAGTATTGTGATGGGTTTGGGGGAGTCCATGTGGCGATTCCTGCTTCTGACATGGGGACGATGCCCTCTGTGGGGGGAGAGGTGGTTCATTTGGTGGAGCAGAGACTGACTGGGTATTTGGATCAGCAAGTGACCAAGCTCCATGCCGATGAGTTTTGCAGGGGGGAGTATGTGCTTCATGTGGATAGTGACTGCGTGTTTTATCGGGATACTAGGCCAGAGGATTTCTTTCTTGATGGGAAGCCTGTTATTTTGCGTGAGGAGGGCGTGGAAAGCCCTTGGTTTGAGATTTCCGCTAGGTCGCTTGGGTGGAAGTGTGATGGCGAGTATATGAGGCGTTTACCGATTATTTATCCGAGGTGGATTTACAAGGCGTTTAGGATCTGGATGGAGGAGAAGCATGGATGTAAGGTGGGGGATTGGATTGGGAGACAGCCGGGGCATGAGTTTAGTGAGTTTAATACTTTGGGTCAGTGGGCATATAAGTTCCATAGGAGAGAGTTTACTTGGTTGCATCCGAAGGATTGGCCTGTGTATTGCAAGCAGTATTGGAGTTGGGGAGGCATAGGGGAGCATAGGGTAGAGATAGAGAAGATACTTGCAAAGTAGGGAGGGTGGTTTTAATAGGAGAGGATGCCAGCAACTAGAATCCCAGAAGATAACGAGGCTAACTTTGTGATGGCCCAGTTAAGGGCGATAGCTGGAGAGCATTTTGATCATGGCATTATCATGGTTTCTAGGGAGAAGGATGGTGGGACGGAGTATTTCCATGCCGTTATTGGGAATCAGTTTGCTATTAAGGGGATGATTGAGGCTTATATTGATGGAGAGTTTGAGCCAGAGATAGAGATTGAATTTGAGGATGATGAGGATAACTAACCCCTTGACTGGTTAGTTAGGTGTGAGTAGCAATAACAACGATCATGCCCTCCCTTTCATTTGCACAAGCTAAAGTTCTTTTAGCTCCCTATTTCACATCACAGGGGCCTACTGATCCTGCTGTGGGGGCGGCAATTAACTTTGTTAACGAGAGGTTTATTTCTTCTGGGCAATGGAAGGGGAATCGGTTTATTAAAACATTCTCTGTGGGGGAAGATTCTGAAGGGAATTATTACTTTGATACGGAACCCGGCGTGGAGAGTGTGATGAGGGCAATTGCCGTGGATTACTCGCAAGGGAGTCCACAGGGAGAGATTGTCGAGATCATGGGGGATTGGTATCCATTTAATGATGCTGGACTTGGGTTTATTCCCCCTAACTATGCTGGTGACACGCAGATCATTCGGCAGGGGCAAACGACCGCCACATATGCTTTGGTTAGTGGAACTGGATCAATTGGGGATGGTCTTTATTCTTTGTTTTATTCTGAAGGAGATCCAACGCAACCTTATTGGCAGAATCAAAATGGAACTACGATTGAATCAAACAGCCCCGGATGGAGAATAAAGAATGGTGATCTACTTGAGATTACATCTTTGTCTGGAGATTATCCAACAACTTCCCCTTGGGATTGCATTTGGCCCACTGGCGTGAGTGTTGTTGAAAGCAAACAGCTTTCAGACACGCAACGCTATCGCATCATTGGCAAAGTTCCAGAGACACGCACGATGTATTGTATCGTGAAGAGAGGGTATGTGCCATTGGTTAAGAACACTGACCAGCTTGTTCCTTCTAACCGCAATGCCTATCGTTATGGCATACAGGCATTTAACTACGAGAATATAAACGAACTGGAGAGGGCACAAGTCTATTGGCAGTTGGCTTATCAGAGCTTAAACGAGGAAGCGGCTTCCTTTGAAGAGGGAAGTGCTGATCAAGTGGATATTCAAACCAAGGCATTCTCGCCTTCGCTGATTCAAAACCTAATCTGATATGGCTATTGAAGACCCAAACAGAAATCCATTTTTAGGGATCTACAAGAAGCCACAAGGTGGACAAGCAAATAATGCCGGGATGGGACAGCCGCAGGATTTCCTTTCTTCGGAGGAAGTTATTGGAAGGCCAGATGCCCAGAATACTGCACAGAGGAGCAAGAGCGTGGCGAGTGGAATGAAGGATGCATATGATGCAGTTCAAAAAGCAAAGGACTTGGTTCCTAGAACACCACAGCAAGAATTATCTGATTTTGACAAACAAAAGCAAGATGCATTTAAGAAGTATGGTAACATTCGAAAGAATCCTTTTTCTGGAGAAAAAGGAATGGCGTTTGATGCGGCAATGGGAAAAAGAGAGCTTACCGAAAAATTACAAGGAATTGTAAATACAAATTTTGCAGAGTTCCAAGCAGTTTCAGAAATACTTGATAGGAAGGAAAATCCTCAAAAGTATACAAAGATGGGTGCAATGGATCCCGGTTTAGGCGGAATAGAGCTTATGAAGTGGGGTGGTGGTGGCGTTGGAAAAGGTCAACACGCATCAACTTCAAAAATAAGCCATGAATATGATTTGTTTAAGCCAATGAAACCGGGTGGAGCGGCCCCTTGGGTTGGATTCTCATCTAAAGAATCTACAACCCCAAGACTTGACGCAATGCAAGCAAGGCAAGGACAGCCAATTGCGACTCCAACGCCAAGACTTGATGCAATGAAGGCAATGAATGAAACAAGTAAACCAAATGCACTGGTTCCCGGCACTGACTTTTCTGGACGCACAATTCAAGAAAAACCAAAATATGGAAATGGTGTATATGCACCAGAATACATGGACATTTATAACTCTTTTTAAATATGGACGAAGAACAGAGCAATTCACCTTACGCTGGAAGTTATTCTCCATATCAACCAATTGGAAGGGAGATTGGATCTCCTGTTAGTTCTTGGTCACAAATTGAAGGAGAGGCCAAATTAGACAGAGAACATCAATTTGATTTGATGGCTATTGAAGTTGCCAAAAAGAATGGTTGGAAGGTTAAAGATGCTCGTGATCTTATTGCAAAGAAGTGGGAGGCACAGCAATCCCATAAAAAGGCAGACCTTGAGGATCAGATCAAGCAGGCAACTTGGGATGATGATTATGGCAAGATGAGGCAGGAGATTGCCCAAGTTAATACTAAAAACCTTAACGCTCAAGAACGCATAGATGATATTGCACAAAAGTATTCTTATCTTGCTGGTGCAAACGATGAGAAGATTGCCAAGGGGTATGATCTTGCCGTGACTTCTGCAACCAAGAGCCATCAGTCATATAGGGCTGGAATACAGAAATATCTACCAAGGGGTGTTGGCGTAGATGAGGTTGGAACTATGGAGGGAGAACCAGATTGGACTTATGTTAGACAGCTTGGAACTGCAAATGCCCAGCAATTGTCTGATATAAGGGAGCAAAGGGCATCTAAATTGGCTAGAGAGAAGGCACAGCTTGAATTAGAGGCTTATGAGAAGAAGCAGGGGATTAAGTTGTCTCCAGAAGCCATTGCGGCAAGGGTGCAGGAAAAGGTGGACATCGCAAAAGGAGTTCAGCCATACAAAACTGCACCAAGTATTCTTTTTTCGGCTGGTCAGATTCCAACGCAAACAACTGGAACTCCAATGGCTACACAGCCAGCAAAGGAACCAGTTCCATCGCCAACTCCTTCTGCCGCTCCAACAACAAAATCAATGCCAGCGACAAAAGACGATGTGATGGGATACAGGAGGAAGAATCCAAACGCCACTAAAGAAGAAATCGTGGACATGATGACCAAAGACGGCTATGCCTTTTAATCAACTATGGGCGTTATTGATGAAGCATTTGCAGAGAACATTTCTACAAACCGAAGTGTTGTTGATGATGCTTTTTCGGAGGACTTGTCTCCCAAAGGAAATGTTATTGATGAAGCATTTGCAGAAAATTTATCAGATACACTAAAAGGAGGTGAAACACAAAATGAAGAAGTCATCAATCAGCCACAAACCAACTTGGAAGGCAATGCACCACGAGAAGGCGACCAACAAGAGCAACCTTCCTCTGAAGCAGGGATACGCACCAAACAAGTGCGGTTGCCAGAGCTTAAAAGGCAAGAACAGCGTGTCGGGGACATCAACGCCAGTGGGCAAGTAAAAGGAGGTGAATTATCAAGTGAAGAA
>Ga0304728_1001099_pt1 | contig 20027 bp, 15 predicted proteins | sample C_130625_MF_Meta_FD_190476 | JGI IMG/M metagenome (GOLD analysis project Ga0304728, IMG submission 190476) | Freshwater microbial communities from Lake Croche, Canada to study carbon cycling - C_130625_MF_MetaG (v2) (version 2) | ecosystem: Environmental > Aquatic > Freshwater > Lake | place... | reverse complement strand
AGGTGGCTTGTGGCAGGTCTGCCAACGCGGCCAGCATTTGACCCGTTTGGTTGCAATCGTCGTCAATGGCTTGCTTGCCCAAAATGATCAAGCCAGGTTGCTCTTTGTCAATCAAGGCTTTGAGTAACTTGGCGACGGCAAGAGGCTGCAATTCTTCGGTGGTTTCAACCAAGATAGCGCGGTCTGCACCAATGGCCATGGCGGTCCGCAGTGTTTCTTGGCATTGCGCAACGCCGCAAGAAACAGCAATCACTTCCCTGGCCACGCCCTTCTCTTTCAAACGAACGGCCTCTTCCACAGCAATCTCATCGAAAGGGTTCATGCTCATTTTGACGTTGGCGATGTCGACGCCAGTGCCATCGGATTTAACGCGGACCTTCACGTTGTAGTCAACCACCCGCTTCACGGGTACCAAAATTTTCATTGCCGAATCTCCAAGATTAAAACAGGCTCGTTCACACCAACCGCTAAGTTGACGTTAACGTAAACGTCAATTGTGCCGTAAAACTGGACTTTCTCAAGCCTTGAAAGCAAAAAAGCACGCTCGTTCGAATTTTATAACAAGACAGCAAAACCAACACCCTTTCAATTTTAAATTCAGGCTTCAAGGCCTTGACCCTGTTCGGGGTTAGCATCTTCCGATTTGGACCTTTACATCATGCTCGATCCACAAACCCAAGCCCTGATGCAACTGATGAAAGACAAGGGGGTACCGCCGGTCAATACCCTCACGCCTGTCGAGGCCCGCGAGTCCTATCGCTCCAGGCGGACTTTGACACAGCCCCTGCCGCCCGAGGTCCTTCGGACAGAGAACAAAGAATGGAGCCTTCGTTCTGCAAATGGCCTCCCTACAACCTTGACTGTCAGGGTGTACTACCCTGAAGTGAATGCGCAAGAAAATTCAAGCCATACGCTCAATCCACCTGCCTTGCCAGCATTGGTCTACCTTCATGGCGGGGGTTGGACCATCGGCGACTTGGACACCCATGATGTGCTGTGCCGCTCACTTTGCCAATTGGCGAGTGTGGTGGTCATTTCCGTAGACTATCGCTTAGGGCCAGAAAACAAATTTCCGGCGGCCTACGACGATGCTGTGGCGGCATTCAAATGGGCTGCGACACATGCCCATGAACTCCACATTGACCCGCAGAGAATGGCCATCGGCGGCGACAGTGCTGGCGGTAATTTAGCTGCTGCCGCATGTCTAGGGCTTCGAGGCCATGAGGTACAAGCTGTGTTTCAGTTGCTCATCTATCCCGCCACCCTCATGCAGCCCGATACCGCTTCTTATCATGCCAACGGTTCGGGTTACATGCTCACCAAAGATTCCATGGCCTACTACGCAGGCCATTATTTGCGAGATGCCAAGGACGCCATGGACTGGCGTGCTTCGCCGCTTTTAGCCGAAAGCCACGAGGGCCTGCCACCGGCATTCATTTTGACGGCTGGCTTTGACCCCTTGAGAGACGAAGGGTTGATGTATGCCGATGCCTTGTCAAAGGCGGGCGTTTCTTCGCAATACGTTTGCTTTGAAAGGCAAATTCATGGCTTCATCACCATGGGGCGCGTCATTGACGAGGCCAACACGGCAGTGAGTGTGTGCGCCGCGGCATTGAAGTTAAAACTTCACAAGCACATAGATTGAAGCAGACCCGCAAAAGCTTGCGCAGGTCAAGCGCAGGTAGGACGTCTGACCCTGCTTCTCTAGCCCTGAAATTGCGATGTCGCTGCCATGTGAACGACGCGCTGCGGATAAGGAATTTCCAAGCCGTTTTCTTTGAACGAGTTCAAAATTTGCAAATGAATGTCCGACTTCAAAGTGAGCAAGTTTGTTTTTAATTCATCCACCCAATAATGGGCCACAAAATCCAAACCATCGGCGCCAAAGTTGGACAAGGTCACAAAGGCGGCCGGATCTTCCAATACCCGCTCTTGTTGCTGGCAAGCTTCTAACAACAAGCGCATGACCAAATCAACATCGCTGCCATAAGCCGCGCTCACGCTGGTGCTCTGCAACAAACAAGAATCGGCCAAGGACAGGTTTTCCACCCGGCTGTTGATCAGCAACTCATTGGGCACAATGGATTCGCGGCCATTGGGCGCGCGGATCAAGGTGTAACGGGCCTTAATGTCGGTGATGCGGCCCTCAAAGCCGTCCACCTTCACACTGTCACCAATGCGCATGCTGCGTTCAGCCAAAATCACAAAGCCACTGACATAGTTCGAGGCCAATTTTTGCAAACCAAAGCCAATGCCCACGCCCACAGCGCCGCCCAGCACCGACAAGGCGGTAAGGTCAATGCCCACGGCAGACAGGGACAGCATCAAGCCCACAAACACCAACAAGGATGTCACGGCATTGCTCACGGCTTTGCGCAAGGACAACTCGCTGCCCGTGGCAGATTGAAGCAGCCGCGCTTCAATGGCCGCTGAAACCCACAAGGTGAGCAACAACACCACGGAGGCAGTCAAGCCCCCTTCAATCAAAGTTCTGACAGACAACTGCCCCGTACCCACCTTCCAATGAATTTGGTCCAGCTCATCCATAATGAGCGGCAACAAACCCGTCAGCCACAGCACCACTGCGCCCCATGCAATCCAAGACAGGCTGCGCTCTACCGGTCGCACCCAATGGGCTTGCTTGAAGGTCACCTGCAAAACCTTGACCCCCAAACGAATGGCCGCCAAGGACAAACACACAGGCACCAAAAAGTTGAAAAACCAAACTGGGTGCGAACTCCCCCACACGGCACGGGCGGCAAACACGAGGCCCAACAATGCACTTGGAAACAAAACGCCATCAACCAGCTTGTGGCCCAACAACACAGACAACTCCCACTCCGTGGTGGCGCGCCTGACAGCCCACACCAGCAACAGGGCCAATGCCACGCAAGCCCCAAAGAGCATGGCCTCCAATGTGGCCTCGTGGGGATTTAATTGCGCCCACCATTGGGCAGGGTCGTTCATCATGTTAGGAATTTTGTTCAAACCAAAACCTTTTTTTCATACGCCAATGAATCCAACTCAAACATCGGCCAGCACACGAAGGTGGGCTTCCACACTCCGAGACAACGCACTCAGGTTGTATCCGCCTTCCAAGCAACTCACGATTCGGCCCTTGGCATATTTTTGGGCCAGATCTTTGATGCGCTGCGTGATCCAAACATAGTCTTGCTCGACCAATCCCAATTGGCCTAAATCGTCTTCGCGGTGAGCGTCAAAGCCAGCACTGATGAAAATCATTTCAGGTTGGTGCTGCTCCAAACGGGGCATCCACATCATGTCAATCATTTCTCGAATGTCCATGCCTTTGGTATAGGCGGGCACCGGAAGATTAACCAAATTGGCATCGGTTTTTTGGGCGCCACCTTCTGGATAAAAAGGATGCTGAAAAAAACTGACCATTAAAATTCGATCGTCACCCGCCACAATGTCTTCGGTTCCGTTGCCGTGATGCACATCAAAATCAACAATGGCCACTCGCTTGAGTCCGTGGCGCTCTAAAGCATATTTGGCAGCGATGGCCACGTGGTTGAAAAAACAAAAGCCCATGGCTTTGCCGTGGCAGGCATGGTGCCCTGGGGGTCGAATGGCACAAAAGGCATTTTCCAAATCACCTGCGATGACGGCGTCGGTGGCTTCAAGGGCCGCCCCGGTTGAACGCAGTGCAGCCTTCCACGTATGGACATTCATAGAGGTATCTGGGTCTAAAGCACTGTGAGTTGGCCCTCCCGCCTGCATGTCTTCAGCCAGCGCATCCGTGAGCCCACGCAAAGAGGCAACGTACATTCGATCGTGCGCGAGTTCAATGTCAGAAAGCGATGCAGGAGCGGCCTCCCTTCTGTCAAGGGCTTGATCGAGGCCCGTGAAAAGCAATCGGTCTTCAATGGCGTCTAGCCGCTGTGGGCATTCGGGATGGCCCGGTCCCATTTCGTGAAGGCGACAGTCAGAATGTGTGAAGTAGCCTGTAGCACCCATGTCAACACTTTGAAGTTATGCAAATTAAAACAGTTTAGCAACAGACTAACTGCGAGGTGGGCAGATTATCACGTTAAGGATGTCCGTTCAAAGGCTAAACTTGCAGCATGCGTATTTTGTCATTGATCATGATCAGCCTTTGCATTGGATTCTCATTCGAGCTTCAAGCAGCCGAGCCACCCGCCAAGCCCAAAACGAAAATTGCAAATCAACGCATTGCCCATGGGCCAAGCTATGCCAAGCGCAAAGATGCCATGGCGTGGGCCGCGCAAGTGGCCAAGGAACAGCAACTCGATGAGAAATGGGTAAAGGCCCAATTGGCGCAGGCCAGGTTCATCCCCAGCATTCCGAAACTGATTTTGCCGCCCAAACAAGTCACCCAAAAAAACTGGGCGGCTTACCAAGCCAGGTTCATCGAACCCAAACGCATTCAAGCCGGTGTAGAGTTTTGGAAGCGCAACCAAGCTGTTTTAAGCAAAGCTGAAAATACATACGGCGTGCCCGCTTGGCTGATTGTGGGAATCATTGGCGTAGAAACTTTTTACGGTCTGCAAACCGGCAACTTTAGAACGCTCGATGCCCTCAGCACCCTGACCTTTGACTTTCCAGCAGAGCACCCCAGGGCGGCCGAAAGACAAGCTTTCTTTGCCAAAGAACTGGCTCAATTTTTGGTTTTGGCTCACAAAGAAAAAATCAAACCCCAGTCCATCAAGGGCAGCTACGCCGGCGCCATGGGCCTGCCCCAATTCATGCCCTCCAGTTGGGCCAAATTTGCGGTTGATTTTGATGGCGACCAACACATCGATTTGTTTGGCAACACCGCCGATGTGGTGGGTTCGGTGGCCAACTATTTCAAGGCTTTCCAATGGCAAACAGGCCTGCCGACGCACTACCCTGTTTCATTCAACCGCGAGCTGCTCGACATGGACAGCCTGATGGCCCCCGACATTTTGCCCACCTTTAGCGTCGCCAGCATGTCTGCCAAGGGCGCTGTACTGGAAGGCGCCGCCCTGCAACACGCAGGCCCCTTGGCGCTGATTGAACTGCTCAATGGCGATTCACCGCCAAGCTATGTGGCCGGCACCGAAAACTTCTATGCCATTACACGCTACAACTGGAGCAGCTACTACGCCATGGCGGTGATTGAATTGGGGCAGGCGGTGATGCGGTCTCGACAAAGCCCCTCTTAATACGGTTATGGCGATTCATGCCTGTAATGCCAGTACCTTCTGTGAATGTCTCGCTCACAAGTTAGTTGAGTCGGCTTGTCACTTTGCCAATGGGCAGCCCCGCAAGTGGGGCTGAGTACCAAGCCAATGCCTTGGGCCTCATATCGGGCCACCACTTTGGGCGCTGGATGGCCATAGCGATTGCGATAACCCGCTTGAACCACCGCCCACCGGGGCTGGAGCAAAGTCAACAAAGCTTGCGTTGACGAGGTTTGACTGCCGTGATGCGGCACTAACAGCAAATCAACTGGCTGTAATGCATCTCGGTCAAGCAAAGCCGCTTCTTGTGGCGCCTCGATGTCTCCCATCAGCAACGCACGACCAGTGATTTTTTCATGGCCTGTCTTTGACATTGCAACTTCAGCCGCCTCAATTTTTAAAACACAACTCAAAGCATTTGACTTTGCACCCGCTTTGTAATCTGATGGCAACGGATGGATGACCTCAAAGCGCACGCCATCCCAGATCCAAGCTTGTCCGGCCTCACAGCGCTTGACGGGTCGCAAAGATACCAAGGGGTGCCCCTCCTCTAGCGATGACCATAAATCTGCTGACTTTTGAGAAGTCAACACGGCAGCAGCACCCCCTGTGTGGTCGATGTCTCGATGGCTGAGCATGACGCGGTCAAGTTTGATTCCCATGCCGGCAAGCATTGGCACCAACACGCGCTGACCGGCATCGTTGTCTTCAGAATATTGCGGCCCAGCGTCGTACAACAAGGCATGCTGCGAAGTTCGAATGATGACTGCATTGCCTTGTCCAACATCAGCCATCCACAACTGAAATTGCCCCGTAGGCACCTGGGGCAGTTGCCAAATGATGGCGGGCAACATCAGCATCAAACCCCAACAGCGAATGACGAAGGGCCAGCGCATCAACAATAAAAATGCACCCGCCATGGCCAATACGGCCAAGGTAGTGGGAGGCACCGGCATGTGCCAAACACCATCGGTCAAGCTTGCAGCCTCGCGCAGAAACAATAGCAATGGCTGCAAGGTCCATGCAGCCACATGCCAAAAGGGCGACCCTAAAATACCCATCATGGCCAAGGGTGTGACGACCCAAGTGACCCATGGAATAGAAATCAAATTGGCGAGCAAACCCAGCAGGGAAATTTGTCCAAAAAACAAGATGCAAAGCGGCAGCAAGGCCACTGTCACCACCCACTGCTCACGCCATAACCGGACGATGGCCGCCCAAAGTCGTGAAACCATCTTGAGACGGAATGATTTGGAATTTTCTTCGTGCGTCTTTTCAGCAACTCCATCATCGGTGGTGGTGCGTTGACTGTCAGCATGAACACCCGTGATAAGCAAAATCCCAACCGCCACAAAACTCAACCAGAATCCAACCTGCATCAAAGCCCACGGATCCCAAAATACAACTGCAACCAAAGCTGCACCCCAAATCCAAAGCCAGGGCCAAGATGCACCTCGCCATCGCAAGCATGCCACCACCCAAAGCATGATGACGGTGCGTTGCGCCGGCAAACCCCAACCACTGAACAGTGCGTACAAAGTGGCCAAGGCCACGCCCGCACAGACTGCGGCATGAGGTGCTGGCCATCTTAAACAAAGCTGACTGCCGAGGCGCGCCGATCTTCGCCAAACCAGTCCAACACCTGCCGAAGCCGCCAATGCAAACAAGGTAATGTGCAGGCCAGAAATACTCATCAAATGGGCTACGCCTGTTGCCCTGAAAACATTCCAATCGGACTGAGATATGGCTGCCTGATCGCCTATGACCAAAGCTGCTATCACCCCTGACAATGCTTGGTTTTGCGAGCCCTCTGACTGCAGAGTTTGAAAAATTTTCTGCCGAACCTGTTGGCGTGCTTGCGTGATGGGGTAGCGCCAGCTGGCGCTTATTTTCTGCGGTGCACGATTGCCTTTGCCAGAACGTACTGAACCTGTGGCCATGACCCCTTGCTCCCACAACCACAACTCAAAATCAAAGCCTCGCGGGTTGAGTGTGCCATGGGGCGCTTTGAGGCGAACATTGAAACGCCACACATCACCTGCACCCAAGGAATCCCAACTGCGCCCTTGCATGGGGCCGCCATCTTCACGGTCGTACCAAGAGAGATCAATTGACTTTGGAATTTGAACTGTCAACCCCGTATCGCTGAGTTGCGCCGAAATCACTTCCAAACGAAACCTCACCCCCAATGCACTGGTCTGTGGCAAAGAAGAGACCACTCCGCTGAGGGTAAGGTCTTTTCCCTCCAAGGCTTGAGGCAAGGCATGTTGTAGTTGTTCAATACATCGTGCATTGACATAGGCCAGTGCCAAAAGGCATGAGCCCAACCCAAAGGCCAATGCGACCAAGCAAGATGTCCGCCAATGAGAGGACAATCGCAGACTGAAACGCCACGCACAACTGAGTAAAACACAACCCAACGCTAACGCAATGAAGACGCCATTGAGGGGCCAGATGACCGGCTGTTGCAACTGAAGCGCCGTGCCCAACAACCAACCAAGGACCCAGCATGGGGCAAAACGAAACATGGACAAACTTTCTGCCAGCCGAGCGTGACGAGGCATTGACCAGTTTAGGCATTACCCTGAATCGCATAGCTAAAGTCGCGTTACGCTTGCTTGCATCAAAGCTCATTTATATTCTGAGCTCTATTCGTTCTCCATTTCAATCAATCCAACCTGAGCATGACCATGTCTGTTTACCAACGCCTTGAAGCTTTGAACATCACCTTGCCGCCCGTGGCAACACCCGCCGCGGCCTACGTGCCCTTTGTAAAAACGGGAAACTTGATTTTTTTGAGTGGCCATATTTCTAAGAAAGATGGGCAAGTTTGGACCGGCCAGTTGGGCCTCAACATGCAAACCGATGAAGGCAAGGCTGCTGCACGCGCCGTGGCCATTGATTTGTTGGGTACCTTGCATGCCGCGGTTGGTGATCTGAACAAAGTGGTTCGCATCGTCAAGGTCATGAGTTTGGTGAATTCAACACCTGCATTTACCGAACAGCACTTGGTCACCAATGGCTGCAGCGAACTACTCGGTCAAGTGTTTGGCGACCAGGGTGTCCATGCCCGCAGTGCCTTTGGCGTAGCGCAATTGCCCATGGGCGCTTGTGTCGAAATCGAACTCATTGCTGAATGCGCTTAATTTAAGAAGCAAATTCGTCAAATTTGCCACATTGGGGGGCTTTGCAAGTCTGAGGCAAGTGAATGCATTAATCACACTGCCACAGAGGCAAATTGGCACTTTATAGGTAATAAGGTGTTGGTTTTTGTGAAATTGTTATTCATAAATAGCTCATTAATGGCTATAAAAAGTAATAACATGAATCCTTAAGTAAACATTATTAAGGAATTCGATCATGAAACCTCTCTGCGTCAGCTTTGTTGAAAAAGATCCGAAATGGGCAGAACAAGTATTGGCGCATTTAGAAAGTGCAGGCATTCAGGGCCTGCATTGTGAGCATGCGGAAGACTTGCCCAAGCACCACGCCCAACAAACCATCGATGTGGTGATCTTGGATGCTGAAACCTTGGGAAATCAAAGCCTGACCATGGCAGGCCAACTGGCCAAACACCCCGAATTGCGCGTCATCATGATCTCGCCCGAGGCTGAGCCCCACGAGCGCATTGCGGCCATCGCAGCTGGCGCAGATGCCTGCATCAGCAAGCCCTTCAATCCTTTAGAGTTGGTCACAATCATTCAGCGCCTGGCCTCTCGCTTGCCCAGAGCCCTCACCTCAAGCTGGACCATTGACCCCGTTCGGGCTCTGCTCACCGGTCCTGCTAACAATGCCATTGGTTTGACCGCCATGGAAACGGTACTGCTCACCCAACTGGCTCTGGCGCCTGAGCAAGCCCTCAGAAGCGACGCACTTGAAATGGCCATCTGGGGGCTTTCCGATTTTTACAACAACAAACGTTTGCAAGTGTGCGTGTCGCGCCTGCGCAAAAAACTCACCCACAGACATGGTCCTGAGGAATTGTTGGCCACATGCTGGCGTTCCACCTACCAATTTGTCCCGCGCATGCACTTTGCGCCCAAACGATAGTTCATGTGAGAAAAAGCAAAGCACCTCAAGGGTGCTTTGCCAAGTTCAGCTCAAGCAATTTGTCCTATTCAACCCGCGTAATTTGCGTGGGTTTGAAGCCCAAATCTGCGGCCTTTCCTTTGCGCGCTCTGGCTGCGCGGGCATTGTTCAGACTTCTAATTTCCAAGGTTTCTTCGCGGTCTTTACCACCACGGCCAATGCCCGTGAGCCTCACACTGCGGGTATAGGCAGCAGCGCCTGCCAAGGCGTCTTTGGCTTCCAAATCAAGCAACATCAAACCACGGCCGCCTTTTTCCATCAGCTTGAGTTCGCCTATTTCAAACGTCAAGATGCGACCGCCCGTAGAGGCACAGGCCACATGCGTGGCAGCAGGGAAGGCGGCGGCCCCAGCCGCTGGCGTCGCGCTTGAGCCCGACACATGAGAAGGTGCACACACCGATTCACCCTCGCCCACCGTCAGAAAAGCCTTGCCGCCTTTTTGTCGCGAAATCATGTTGTCCACGGTGGCCATAAAGCCATAACCCCCTGAACTTGAAAGCAAGAGCGTGGCGTTGGCAGGGCCCGCAAAGTAATGAGCAATTTGAGTGCCTGCTTCCAGCTCAATCAGGGTGGTCACGGGTTGGCCATCTCCTCGTGCACCGGGCAAGGCGGCGACCTGAACAGAATACACCCGACCACTGCCCTTGTGTGCTGTGCCAAATGCCAGAAGCGTGTCCACTGTTCGGCACTCAAAGGTGCCATACAAACCATCACCGGCCTTGAACGCAAAACTGCTGGCATCGTGGCCATGTCCCTGACGCGCACGCACCCAACCTTTTTGCGAGACCACCACCGTGACGGGCTCGTCCACCACTTTCACTTCGGCCACAGCCTTCTTCTCTTCTTGAATGAGTGTGCGGCGCGGGTCGGCAAATGCTTTGGCATCTTGCTCTATCTCTTTGACCATCAAGCGTTTGAGCGCTGCAGGGTTGGCCAAAATTTCTTCGAGTTGTGTTTGCTCTGTACGCAGCTCTTTCAACTCTTGCTCAATCTTGATGCCTTCCAATCGGGCCAATTGACGCAAGCGAATATCGAGAATGTCTTCAGCTTGGCGCTCGCTCAATTTAAAGCGCGCCATCAAAGCTTGCTTCGGCTCATCGCTTTGGCGAATGATGGCAATCACTTCGTCGATGTTGAGCAAGACCAACTGACGGCCTTCCAATATGTGGATGCGGTCCATCACCTTGCCCAAGCGATGCTCGGAGCGGCGCACAATGGTTTGTTGGCGGAACGTGATCCACTCCAACAGCATTTGGCGCAATGACTTTTGCACAGGCTTGCCATCAATGCCCACCGAAGTCATGTTGATGGGAGACGATGTTTCCAAGCTGGTGTGCGCCAGCAAAGCCGTGATGAGTTCTTGTTGCTCAATGCGGCTGGTTTTGGGTTCGAACACCAAACGCACAGCAGCATCTTTGCTGGACTCATCTCGCACCACATCCAGCAACGACAAGACACTGGCCTTGAGTTGCATTTGGTCTGCACTCAAAGCCTTCTTGCCCGCTTTGACTTTGGGATTGGTCAGCTCTTCAATTTCTTCCAACACTTTTTGAGAGCTCACGCCAATGGGCAATTCTGTGACCACCAATTGCCATTGGCCACGCGCCATGTCTTCAATTTTCCAGCGCGCGCGCACCTTCAAAGAACCACGACCCGTGCGGTAGGCCTCTGCAATGTCGGATGCCGGGCTGATGATTTGGCCGCCGCCTGGATAGTCGGGGCCAGGCACCAAGGCAAACAATTCTTCGTTGGTGAGTTTGGGGGACTTGATGAGTGCCACGCAGGCATCGGCTACTTCGCGCAAGTTGTGGCTTGGAATTTCGGTGGCCAAACCCACCGCAATGCCACTGGCACCGTTCATCAACACAAAGGGCAAACGGGCTGGCAACTGACGCGGCTCTTCGGTGGAGCCGTCGTAGTTGGGAATGAAATCAACAGTCCCTTGGTCAATCTCATCCAACAACAAGGTGGTGATTTTGGAGAGGCGGGCTTCGGTGTAGCGCATGGCCGCAGCGCCATCGCCATCGCGGCTGCCAAAGTTTCCTTGGCCGTCAATGAGCGGGTAGCGCTGGCTGAAGTCTTGTGCCATGCGCACCAGTGCATCGTAAGCGGCTTGATCGCCATGCGGGTGGAAGCGGCCCAACACATCGCCCACCACGCGCGCACTCTTCACAGGTTTGGCACCGGTCGCACCTGAGAAGCCTAAGCCCATGCGCGACATGGAATACAAGATACGCCGCTGCACAGGTTTTTGGCCATCGCACACATCGGGCAAAGCTCGGCCTTTGACCACGCTCAATGCATACTCAAGGTAGGCGCGCTGCGCGTAGGTGGCCAAATTCAGGGAGTCATCGGACTCGCTGTTTTGTAGGTCTAGGGTCGGTTGATCGTTCATGGTCTGTTCAATTTAAATCTGCACTTCAGATGTCAACTTCAATGTCATCGCCGTGCAATTCCATCAGCTCGCGGCGCGCAGCTGCTTCACCCTTGCCCATCAATTGGGTGATCAAACTTTCGGTTTGTGCAAAGTCGAGCGTGCCCAGTTGGACAGGCAGCAAACGGCGGGTGTCTGGGTTCAAGGTGGTCTCCCACAATTGCTCGGCGTTCATCTCACCCAAACCTTTGAATCGGCTGATGCTCCATGCGCCCTCGCGCACGCCGTCTTTGCGCAGCTTGTCCAAAATACTTTGCAATTCACCATCGTCCAGAGCGTACATTTTGGCGGCAGGTTTTTTGCCACGTGCCGGCGCATCGACTCGAAACAAGGGCGGGCGCGCCACAAACACATTGCCGGTTTCAATGAGCTTGGGAAAGTGGCGGAAAAACAGCGTTAAGAGCAAGACTTGAATGTGTGAGCCGTCCACGTCGGCATCGCTCAAGATGCAAATCTTGCCGTATCGCAATCCCGACAAATCGGGTGAGTCGTTGGGGCCATGTGGATCGACCCCAATGGCCACCGAAATGTCGTGAATTTCGTTGTTGGCAAACAAACGATCACGATCAACTTCCCAAGTGTTGAGCACTTTACCGCGCAAAGGCAGAATGGCTTGACACTCTTTGTCACGGCCCATTTTGGCGCTGCCACCCGCCGAGTCGCCCTCGACCAAAAACACTTCGTTGTGAGCCGTGTCTTTGCTTTCACAGTCTGTCAATTTGCCAGGCAACACCGCCACGCCAGAGCTCTTGCGCTTCTCTACTTTTTGGCCGGCTTTTTGGCGATGTTGCGCCGCCTTGATGGCCAACTCAGCCAGTTTCTTGCCGTATTCCACATGCTCGTTCAGCCACAACTCAAGGCTAGGCCGCACAAAGCTAGAGACCAACCGCACCGCATCGCGCGAGTTCAAACGTTCTTTGATTTGACCTTGAAATTGCGGGTCGAGCACCTTGGCTGACAAGACAAAACTGGCGCGTGCAAACACATCTTCTGGCATGAGCTTGACGCCCTTTGGCAGCAAGCTGTGCAGTTCAATGAAGCTCTTGACTGCCGTGAACAAACCATCGCGCAAACCACTGTCGTGCGTGCCGCCTGCCGTGGTGGGAATGAGGTTGACATAACTTTCGCGAACAGGCTGGCCATCTTCGGTAAAAGCAACCGCCCAACTGGCGCCTTCACCTTCGGCAAAGCTGTCGTTGTTGCTGTCTGCAAAACCTTCATTTTCAAACAAAGGAATGACCGGCTCGCCGTTCAAGGTTTGCATGAGGTAATCACGAAGCCCTGCTTTGTATTGCCAAGTTTGAGTCTCTTTTGTTTTTTCATTCAACAAAGTGACCGTGACGCCTGGCATCAGCACCGCTTTGCTGCGCAGCAAATGCGTCAGCTCGGTCATGGGCAAGGCACTCGATTCAAAATACTTGGCATCGGGCCACACCCGCACGGTCGTGCCCTGCTTGCGATCGCCCTCGCCGGCTTTGCGCGTCACGAGTTGCTCAATCACATCGCCCCCCGAAAAGGCCAGTGCAGCCACTTGACCTTCGCGGTAGCTGGTGGCTTCCAAGCGCTTGGCCAACGCATTGGTGACGCTCACCCCCACGCCGTGCAAGCCGCCTGAAAAACTATAAGCACCGCCCTTGCCCTTGTCGAATTTGCCGCCCGCATGAAGTCGCGTGAACACCAACTCAATGACGGGCGCTTTTTCTTCCGGGTGCATGCCAAATGGAATACCCCGTCCATCGTCTTCAATGCTGACCGATCCATCCATGTGCAAGGTGACTTTGATCTTTTTGCCGTGTCCCGCCAGGGCTTCGTCGGCTGCGTTGTCGAGGACCTCTTGGATGACGTGCAATGGATTGTCGGTTCGGGTGTACATGCCCGGCCGCTGTTTGACGGGCTCAAGGCCTTTCAAGACTCGAATGGAGCCTTCGCCGTATTCGGGAGATGATTTTGCAGAGGTAGAGGTAGATGTGGCCATGGCCGCAGATTGTAGTGTGAAATCGGGCAAACCACTGGATAAAATCACAGCTACGCAATCCTTTGACACTTCCGTTCCTCTGCCTTCGAGCCTCAGAGCGATGCAGCCAGGTTGTCAGTTTGGCCTGAGCTGTCGTTAGAATGCACAAATGTTGCTCTACTATTCGCCATGACGAAAACTTTTCAACCACTCACAGGCAGCATCCCCGCCTTGATCACGCCCATGCTGGCAGATGGCTCTGTCGACTACGTCAGTCTTCGCAAACTGATCGATTGGCACATTGCAGAAGGCACTGATTGCATTGGCGTGGTGGGAACCACCGGTGAATCGCCCACCGTGAATGTGCAAGAGCACCAAGAAATTATTCGAGTCGCGGTGGAACAAGCCAGGGGCCGTGTGCCCATCATGGCCGGCTGCGGTGCCAATTCCACAGCCGAGGCCATTGAGTTGGCTAAGTTTGCACTCAGCGTTGGCGCTGATTGCCAGTTGCAAGTGGTCCCTTATTACAACAAGCCCACACAAGAAGGCCTTTACCAGCACTTCAAGGCCATTGCAGAAGCAGTGCCCCAACTGCCCATCATTTTGTACAACGTCCCCGGTCGTTCTGTGGCTGACATGCAGCATGAAACGGTACTCCGCTTGGCACAAGTGCCTGGCATTGTGGGCATCAAAGAAGCGACAGGCAACATTGAACGCGCTCAGTGGCTCATCCGAGATTTGCCCAAAGATTTTGCGGTCTACTCTGGCGACGACCCCACCGCTGTGGCCCTCATGTTGTGCGGCGGCAAGGGCAATGTGAGCGTGACCGCCAACATAGCGCCACGTCTCATGCACGAATTGTGTGTGGCCGCCATGGCAGGCGATGTGCAAAAAGCCATGGAAATTCAATTTAAATTAATGCCCTTGCACAAAAATTTATTTGTGGAGGCCAACCCTATTCCTGTCAAATGGGCCATGTCCAAAATGGGTTTGTGCGGCGGCACCTTGCGCCTGCCCATGACACCCCTGTCTGCATCACAAGAACCTGTGCTTGAAGCAGCCTTGCACGCAAGCGGCCTGCTTTAAAGGGAATGCCCAGCACCACTGTCTCTGACTCGTCTATAAAAATAACCCTCTCTCAGGATATCCCCCGTGAATCGATTTGCTCTTCGTCAACTAACTTCTTTGGCTTGTGCCACCACTTTGATTTGCCTGATGTCAGGCTGCTCATCCATGGAGGAAGACAAGATCAATTACAAAAGCGCCAGCAAACAGTTGCCGACCTTGGAAGTACCGCCCGACCTCACCCAAATTAGGCGTGATGGCCGTTATCAAATCAATGGCGCCACCAGCGCGTTGGCCATCGCCAACGCCAGTTCGACACCCACCAGTGCGTCCACAGACAGCGGCATTGCACCCAATCAAGCGGGCGATGCACGCATTGAACGCGTTGGCAATCAGCGCGTCCTCATCATCAACCTCAGCGCTGCGCAAGTTTGGGAGCCCTTGAAAGAGTTTTGGAAAGACAACGGTTTTGAACTCAACCTTGACCAGCCTGATATAGGCATCATGGAAACCGATTGGGCCGAAAATCGCGGCAAAATTCCGCAAGACTTTATTCGCAGGTCTATCGGCAAAGTTCTTGACAGCTTGTACGGCACAGGAGAGCGCGACAAATTCCGTACCCGTGTAGAACGCAGCAGCAAAGGCGTGGAAATCACCATCACACACCGCGGCATGACCGAGGTTTACACCGGTCCTCTTAACAGCAACACCGCTTGGACTGCAAGGGCTTCTGAACCCGAGTTGGAAATTGAATTTTTGCGCCGCTTGATGCTGCGCTTGGGTGGTCAAACCACTGCGGGCTCAACCGCCAATGCTAATCAGCAAACAGGCGTCAAAGCCCCAGAAGTTGGACTCACAGCAACGGGCGTCAAACTGATCAAACTCAATAATTTGCAAGCCATTGAAATCAGTGACAACTTTGACCGCGCTTGGCGACGCGTGGGTGTGGCCATTGACCGCACAGGCTTTACGGTCGAAGACCGCGACCGCACTCAGGGTGTGTTCTTTGTGCGCTATGCGCCCATGGGCTCGTCAGACAAAGAGCCCGGTTTCTTTGCCAAGATTTTCAGCAGCGAAAAAGCCACCCCTACTTTGGCCAAATACCGCATCACGGTCACCAGCAAGGGTGATGTGTCCAATGTGCAAGTTCAAGACGCAGATGGCATGCCAGAGACTTCGGTCAATGCAGAAAAAATCATCAAGCTGTTGGCTGAAGAAATTAAATAACCCAAGCCCAAACAGGCACCAACTGCAGACGAAAAAAAACCCCGCAAAGCGGGGTTTTTTCATGCGACTCAGAATTACTTCTTAGGAGCTTCTGCGGGAGCAGCAGCAGCAGGAGCAGCAGCAGCGTCAGCAGGCTTGGCATCAGCAGCAGGTGCAGCAGCATCAGCAGGCTTAGCGTCGGCAGCAGGAGCGGCAGCAGCAGGAGCGGGAGCAGGAGCAGCAGCTTCTTCTTTTTTACCGCAAGCGGCCAAAGCAGCAGCAGCGATCACAGCGGCCAAAACGAGGGACTTAGTCATGATTATTTTCCTTAAAGTTAGAGAAGAAACAATTTCCGGGAAATTGTCATCAGTGTTGATTTAACGCTGTTGACAGAACAGCAAGCACTCGAGCTCCTACTGTCCAGCGTCGGATTATAGCTTCATTGTTTGACACGCCCAGACAGCGCCGAGGATGTCTGCGACTCGTTTGGAAGTGCTTTGACGTGCCACCAGCCCTCGTCCCACCATGCATGCATCAGTTCTGTGGCGTCGCCGCTGAGCTTGCTGGCCCAAGCGGCTGAGAGGGCCTTTTCATTGGCCAGTTTGCGCAGCACTTTGGCATCCGTGCCACTGGCCCTGAAGCTTTCGCCATTGATGAACACATGGCGATCGTCAAACAACATTTTTGTTCTTCTATCCAGAACAATGTCGGTGGGCCAGGATAATTTCAATACAGCGTCTGGCTCTGGCGCATCAAACCAAACATGGGGCTTGGGCTCGGTCAACGACTCCCCCAAAAGGCAATGCAAAAGCGCTGGGTGACTGACCGCCTTGGCCACTGCATGCACCGCAAATTGCTGTAGGCCCAGGGGAATGCTGGCATCTTGGTGGACAGCAGCTTGGGCGGGGTCTTTGTAAATGCTTTCGTTGAAAGAACCATTTTGATCAAACAATTCCTCGGCCACGCCCATCAGCAAATCGGCAGCCAACTGCGTTTGCTGAGGGGCTTTGAAGCCCACGGAATAGGTCATGCACTCTCCTATGGCGACGCCATCGTGGGCATAGCCTGGCGGCAAGTAAAGCATGTCGCCAGGATTCAAAATGTATTCAGCTTCAGGCTTAAACGCTTTCAATATTTTGAGAGGCACGCCCTCTTGCAATTCAGATTGCGCTTGACGCCCTATTTGCCACCTTCTTTGGCCGTGTGCCTGCAACAGAAACACGTCGTAGCTGTCAAAGTGCGGCCCGACGCCCCCGCCATCGGTGGCAAAGCTGATCATGAGGTCGTCGAGTCGGGCGTCGGGTACAAATCGAAACTGTTGCAACAACTGATGCACGCCGTCGTGGTGCAAATCGACGCCTTGAATTAAGACGGTCCAGTCTGGGGTTTTGAAAGTTGGCAGGCTTTTCCGGGCCATGGGGCCCTTTTGAAGTGTCCATTTGCCGCCCTTGCGAACAATTAAACGCGACTCCACCTCTTCTTGCGCCACCATCTCTAACAGGACAGAACGCTCAATCAATGGCGTCATGTTGGCCACGGCTTGCCGAATCAGCAAGGGTTTCTTTTGCCAATGTCGTTTCATAAATTGCGCTGGCGTCATGCCGCCCAACAAAGTAAAGGCTGTGTTTTTTTGCATCGTGGTGGCGTCCAAATCGTTTTTAAAACTGCGACAATTCTCAGATGGATATTACTTCTCAATGTGTGGTCGAACTGACCTGGACGCTCAAAGATACTTTGGGCGACGTCTTGGACGAGCTCGATGAGCCCGTGGCTTTCTATGTGGGCGGGCAAGACTTGTTGCCCAAAATTGAAGAGGCCCTTCAAGGCCACAGCGTGGGCGCCAAGGTGGATCTGCATCTCGAACCTGAAGACGCCTTTGGTGATTTTGATGAAAACTTGTTGTTCTTAGAACCCCGAGCGCTCTTTCCCAAAGACATTCAGGAAGGCCTCACCATTGAGGGCACCGCCATGCCAGCAGGTTGCAATCCCGATGCCCCTCGCAATGTGCTGTACACCATCACCGAGATTTATCCTGAGCATGTGGTGCTGGATGGCAATCATCCTTTGTCTGGCATTGCTTTGCGCATCAGCCTCCATGTTAAACATGTTCGCTTGGCCACTGATCAAGAGCAAGAGGCTGGCACCTGCGGCACCGGGTTTTTCAAGATTGAGATAGGCGACTCCCCCGGCTCAGAGGGCGGCTTGCTTCACTGAGCAGCGAGGTTCAACTCAAACGACTGCGCTCCGTTTTCAAGCCTTGCCGGTGGAGCCGTAACCGCCTTCACCACGCTGGCTGGGAGCGTCAAAGGCTGTGACCACATTGAAGTGTGCTTGCACCACGGGCACGATCACCATTTGGGCAATGCGCTCCATGGGCTGGATGGTAAACGCTTCTTGGCTTCGGTTCCAACAACTCACCATCAAGGGACCTTGGTAATCGCTGTCAATCAGCCCCACCAAATTGCCCAGCACAATGCCGTGTTTGTGGCCCAAACCAGAACGTGGCAAGAGCATGGCGGCATGGCCAGGGTCTTTCAGATAAACCGACAGCCCCGTGGCAATGAGCTGCCAGGCATTGGGTTGCAACGTGATGGGCTCATCTAGGCAAGCACGCAAGTCGAGGCCTGCGCTGCCCGGTGTGGCATAAGCTGGCAAGTGATCGGCCATGCGGGCATCCAAAATTTTCACGTCGACATTCATCATTTTTGATCCACATTGAATGGGCGAATTCGGCCCGCAATTTCTTTCACCAAGTCTTGCGCCAAGTGGGTCTTGGTGTCTCGAGGAAACTCTTTGGCACCCTGTGCATCCACCAGCAACAAGGCATTGTCATCTTGGCCAAATGCTGAGGGGCCAATGTTGCCAACCAGCAAGGGGACGTCTTTGCGAACTCTTTTGGCTGTGGCTTGGGCTAGCAAATCATGGCTTTCTGCGGCAAAGCCCACGCAAAACAAATCGCCACTTTTTGCACGTGCCGATTTGGCCACAGCGGCCAAGATGTCGGGGTTCTCGATGAAACTCAATTCAGGGGTGTCGCCTGAGCCATCTTTTTTAATTTTATGGTCGGCTGCATGATCAGGCCGCCAGTCGGCCACAGCCGCTGCAGAAATGAAAACCGTTGCGGATTGCACTGCTTGCTGCACAGCGTCTCGCATTTGCATGGCTGACAACACATCGACCCTCTCAACCCCCCTGGGTGTGGCCAAACTCACTGGGCCCGCTATCAGAGAAACTTGAGCACCTGCATGACGTGCTGCTTTGGCAATGGCAAACCCCATTTTGCCGCTGGACAAATTGGTAATACCACGCACTGGGTCGATGGCTTCGTAGGTGGGGCCAGCTGTGATGAGAACATGCTGGCCAAGCAGTAATTTGGGGGTCCAAAAAGAAAACAATTCATCCAAAATTTCTTCAGCCTCCAGCATGCGGCCATCGCCTGTTTCACCGCAAGCTTGATCGCCTTGTCCAACATCCAACACATGCGCGCCATCGGACTTGAGTTGGGCCACATTGCGCTGGGTAGCGGGATGCGCCCACATTTCTCGGTTCATGGCAGGCGCCAGAATCAGGGGAACGGTTTGAAGGGGACGCGCCAAGCACATCAGGCTCAATAATTCATCGGCTTTGCCATGGATGAGTTTGGCCAGAAAATCGGCACTGGCAGGCGCAATCAGAATGGCATCAGCTTCGCGGCTTAAATTGATATGGGCCATGTTGTTGGCCTCCCGGGCATCCCACTGGGAGGTAAAGACAGGCTGGCCAGACAAGGCTTGCATGGTGACCGGGGTGATGAACTGGGCCGCTGATTCGGTCATGACCACCTGCACCTTGGCACCTGCTTTCACCAAGGCGCGACACAACTCGGCTGCCTTGTAGCAGGCAATGCCGCCCGTCAGTCCTAAAACTATGCGTTTTCCGTGCAAATCATTCATGATTGGCAATGTATCAGATCGTGAGACCTTTATAATCTCGTTTTCCATCTCCCGGGTGCTTAGCATCTCGTCCTGGACATGACCAAATTCGTCTTCGTCACTGGTGGTGTGGTGTCTTCCCTCGGGAAGGGAATCGCTTCTGCCTCGCTTGCCGCAATCTT
>Ga0304728_1001093_pt1 | contig 20102 bp, 20 predicted proteins | sample C_130625_MF_Meta_FD_190476 | JGI IMG/M metagenome (GOLD analysis project Ga0304728, IMG submission 190476) | Freshwater microbial communities from Lake Croche, Canada to study carbon cycling - C_130625_MF_MetaG (v2) (version 2) | ecosystem: Environmental > Aquatic > Freshwater > Lake | place... | reverse complement strand
TGCAGTACCTGTTTGCGCACGCGCTGTTTGCGTACGGGGTGGTGCAGACGTGCTTCGCGCCGACGGCGTGGACGCTGGGCGTGGACGTCGTGTGTGCGTGCGTGACGGTCGGGACGTACGCGGTGACGTCGAATCCGGCACTTTGGGAAGTGTGGCACCCTATAGGTTTGCATGTCGTGCCCGGGCTGTGGTCGGTGAGCATCGCGAGCTTCAACGAGAGTTTGCTGGAGCGGATGCAGTAGGCTGGATTGTGTTTGTGCGCATTGAAAATTTGTGCGCATTTAATAAATGGTCCAAGAAAAATCGCGTTCATTAAACACCGGGCACGCAATTCAGCTGCAGTTCATTATGATTGGTCCGGTGGTTTAGAAGCATCTTCAGGTATAAAAGAAGCGGTGCCGCGGCGCATGGAGGCCTTCATCAAGCACATGCTCACGAGAGCAGGCGCAGAAGACCTCGCGTACTTTGAATATCTTGGAACGGATCTCGTAAAATTCATTGAGTTCATGGGCGTCGACAAGGAGTGGGTGCGGGACGTGGTGAAGGGTCTGGGCGTACATACATCCGGGCCGCCCGGGGCCGAGCGACTAAACCGCGGCAGAGGCTTGTTGAGAGCCTACGACGACAAACAGTGGGACAGGTTATGTCATCACATGTGGGTGTATACCATATGTGAGAATGAGTGTCCCTATACTGTCTTCAATATAATTGACCGTGTGAGGGTAGACGAAAATTTGGATGAGGCCGGACTGGTACGACTGGACATTTTTGAGAATTTATGTCGTGAGTTCAATCGTCAGCTTGGCATGCGCTGCTCATTCTACGCCGACAGAGTAATAACAGAAGCAAATATAGCGGCTGCTAAGGCGGGCGAGACTCGACGGGAATACGTACAGGCGCAGGATGTTATACTCGGCGTGCTGCTGGGGTATTTTGAACGGAATGCAGAGTTCCAGGCCGAGCTCCAGAGAATGGGAAAGAGAACGTACCAGTACAAGAAGTGTGTGATGGCTCTGCGGTCTCCGGATGACGTGATTCCCGATGTCCTTGAAGGCGGCGTCGATTGGTTCTTCAAGCTCTGGGATGTGTTACAGGAGGAGCATCAGGACCAATTCTGCCATGCAATGGCTGCGAAGCTAAACGGGCGTGGAATGCGTGTGGTGGATGGTGTGACTACATGCGATTTTTGTGTCACAGTTTTGAAAGGCGGTGGGCACATTCCAGGTCGCAAGGGCCCACGCAGGGGTGTGCCTGTGGTATTTTACTTGGAGTCGGGTCTTATAGAGCTGGCTGCGAAAACGTTCCGTCCGATCGTTCACGCCACTGGGCACGTCACGAGTCCGTTCAAACAGGCTATAGAGCAGCTGCGTGAGCCGCACCAGGAGTACGACGATTTCAGGGCGAAGGCGTATGATTTGCCGGAGGCAAGGGGGGACCCGCTCCTGCAGAGCCGGCTGGTGCCGACGCGGGTGGGCGGGCTGCACCAGTTGCTGTCCGAGCTGTGAGTGATGGTTTAGCTAGATTAGCAACCAGGTGTCAATTATGTGGGCATCTCATGCATGAGCTTGGCTTCGTTTATTAATAAACAGTGACGCTCTCGAGAAAATCGCGTTCATTCAACACCGGGCGCGACAAGGCAGCTTGGGCTCCCCGCGGCGCACGTGCTGGCGCACGAGGCCTCGAGGAGCGCCCTCGCCGCCGCCTCGCGTGCGGACATTGGCGTCTCGAGTTCACTGTAGTGCAGCTGCATGGAGAGCAGTGGCGTCGAGACGCGCACGGTGACCGGGCGGTGCGCGTCGGAGAAGCCTTTCTGCCAAAAGGTGAGGCATTGGTCGCCAATGCGCAGCTTGCCGTGGTGGCACATGAACTTGAACATGCTCGCCTGGTCGGCTTTGCGGACACACTGGGTTATCCAGTCGTCGCGGGTCCAGGCGACGAAGCGCGCGTACTGCGCGCGCTTCGCATCGAGGCGCTCGAGGACGAGCGTGCGGAGGCGCTTGCAGACGGCCTTGATCTTCAGATACGATTTAAACGCGACGGCGGGCGGCTCGACGAGCCGGACGTAGGTGACGCCGCTGGCGTCAAAGTGGCGCAAGAAGAAGAGGTCGAAAATCTGGTTGAGAGTGTCGTTGTCTAGCGTGAGCATGGTGATCGGCGTCTCTGCACTCGATGAGCGCCAGCATGTTGTCTTTTATACGTTGTCTGTGTCTAATGTGAGCGGTTTCAAGGACTGGTTTAGAGCGGTTTGAAGGACGACATGAAACGAAAGGACGACATGAAACGACACCAAAAAAAAACACGGGCTCCAAAGGCTTCAAAAGCCTCCAAAAGGCTACAGGCTTGCGTTCACGACGAGCATGGCACGGACTCTGAGCGAGATGAGCGGGGCGCTGACACTGAGCGAGATCTCGTGGCTGCGCACGTTGGAGGTGGAGGCCGGCGACGCGTGGGTGACTGCGCCGAGCTCACCGGAGTGGACGACGGCGCCGAGCTCGCCGACGCTGGCGGGCGTGGTTGGTGCGGGCGTGGTTGGTGCGGGCGTGGTTGGTGCGGGCGTGGTTGGTGCGGGCTCGGTTGATCTGACGCGCGCGGCGCTGGCGGAGTGGTCGAAGCGGCAGCGGAGGCTCGCGAAGAACCGGGCGTCGTCGACGCGGTCTCGAATTAAGAAGCAGGCGCAGGTGCAAGCGCTCGAGGCGAAGGCGCGGGAGCTGGAGCAGGGCAACGCGGCGCTGCGGGTGCGGGTGCAGGCGGAGCTCGAGCGCAACGCGGCGCTGCGGGCGTAGTTTGCGTAGTTCGTAGTGTGTAGTTTGAGAGATTATGTTGATGTGGATTTTTTCAGGTCCTATATAAAAGACGGACAAAAAGTTTGCATTCGCAAGAATCCTTTTAGACGCACACAGCATGTCCAACAGCAAGTTCGAGTTTCCTAAGTTCAAGGAGACGACCCAGGTCGGCGGTGCCCGCGGACGTAAGATCACGTGTATCTTGTCGCATGACGGCAAGGGTGTGACCGAGGTCGCCGAAACCCACCGCAACGTTTACAAAATGCTGCTGACTTTTCTGCACCCGAATGCCCGGCCGCGCGAGCCGACGAATCTCGAAGAGGTTCTGAAGACGCTGGCTGAGAGAATGGGCGTGTTTCCGAATGGTGTGTATGTGATGGACAACGACGAGGCCAAAGAACATCTGAAGGTTTCTGCGAAGCACATTGGCGAACAGCCCATATTGGTCTATCACGGTACGAAATGGGAGCACGTGGAAGGCATCCTTGGGGCTGGCGAACTCCGGGTTCCAGCGAACCCAGAACGCAAAATGAATTCCTGGGGCGTCGGCGTTTATTTGGCGGCAAATTCTAGCTTGTCTTGTACGTACGCGGGGAATCCTTATTCAGAGGATGGCGCCGTGGTGTTTACAGTGGAAATGGTCGTCGGAAATACGGTTGTAGGGGGAACCCAGAAACGTTTCGAGAATATGTCAAGAGATGATGGACGCCGAATTGACACTATGGTAAACAAAATGCTGAATCCGACCATTTTTGTGAAGCGAGACGGAAGCAGCCAGCTGGCCATCCAATGCTGTATAGTCTGGAAGTCGAGCGAGGGCGTGCTTGCGCGTCAGGGGTTGAAAGCGGTGGAGAATATGTATGACTTCAACAACCCTTTTCGCCTTTCGAGGCTTGCCTGGGTCCGCGCTCAAGAGGCGGCTGTGGCTGCGCCGGCGGCTGTGGCTGCGGCTGTGGCTGCGCCCGTGGGCGGGCTCGTGGGCGGGCTCGTGGGCAGGCTCGTGGGCCCCTTCGGGGGCGCGGGCGCTGCTTCTATGAAGGCCCCGGTGGCGGCTGCGGAAGCGGCTGGGCAGGCGGCTGCGTTGCAGCTTCGCGCTGCCTACGTGCAGGGCTTGCAGGCTGCCTCGCAGGCGGCGCCGGCGGCGGCTCCGGTTCCGGCTTCGGCTCCTGCTGGAGCTGGCGCGCTGTTCTTGCCGGCCCCTGTCTCGAAGAAGGTGGAAATCTGTGACATGTGTGTGTCAGCCGGGAAGAGGTACACGAAAGGCGACATCGTGTATGTGTCGCGAGGCGCGTTCAACCGGCATATCGATGGGACCGCTGACGGTCCCGTAGAGGCGAAGGTGCTGATGACCGTGAAGAACGGAACGACCTATTTGGTGGTTTTGAGAGCTACGGACGCTGCCCTGGCGAAGAGAGTCGCGAATCGCAACGCGAGGCTCGTCGCAGCCGGAGCCGCAGCCACGGTGTTCACGGACACCTTCGTGCCTGGAAACAGGTACACGGTGCCTTCGGACGCGTTTGTTGTGGCGTGTAGCTGCCTCATGACGGCTGCGGATGCGGCTGAATCTCGGTCTGGGATCGGGTTTGCCCGGGTCGGGGCTGCTTCTGGGGCTGGGGCTGGGGCTGGGGCTGGGGCTGGGGCTGGGGCTCCGGCTCCGGCTCCGGCTCCGGCTCCGGCGGCGGCGGCTCCGGCTCCCGCGGCTGTCTTCGCGCCCGTGCCGCCTGCTGCGCTATCTGCTGCAGGCGCGCACATGTGCGCGAGGTGCATGGGGCGGCCGACCTGGGACGGGAAAGCAGGGCACTGCTGCCGGACGTGCGAGCAGACGAAGGGCGCGGACCACGGGCCCGACTGCAAGGCCAGGCATGCTCTTAGCGTGCTGGTGAGCAAGCGGTCTGCGGAAACGGAGACGGGCGGCGAGAAGAGGCGCAAGGTGTAGGACGTGTGTAGGACGTGTGTAGGACGTGTGTAGGACGTGTGTCTACGAAAGATTGCACAGGACGTGTGTTTTATTAAAGATTGCACAACAACATGTGAAGTGTATGTGCGTATGTGCTTATGTAAACTACGTCTACGCACGCCGGCGTTTGTGCGCGAGATCGATGGCTGCCGCGCAGAGGTCGGCCGCGAGGAAAAGGTCCTCCGCGGTCATCTCGAGAGCGACGGGCGCAGCGGCGGCAGGCGCGGCGCGGGAAGGCGTCGACGGGACTGAGAAAGGGTCGAAGTCGTAGCCGTCGAGGGCTGTCATGGCCAAGGCCAGGAGTCCGTCTTCAGGGTCGTCGAAGCGCAGAACAGGGTGTGCGTGCTCAGGAAACGCGTGTGCGGACTGCATGCTATCTGCTGTGTATATCACTGAGATTCGGGCCGTGATAGTGTCGACACTTTTCATGTTATATACTTTTTTTAGGATTCGTTTTTTTATTTTCCATCTCTTCGTGAACCTTGGAGATTTTTGAAGAGTCAAACGATTAGAAATTTAGACGTGGAGTTCGTGAGGTTTGGTGGCTTCTTGTACTCTGAGAACTGGAGAATTGCAAAAATTCCAAACCAGGACACGCCATGCACGCAGAGCTCGAAACACAAAAGAAAAGCGTCGCGAGGCGCCGCGTGCGTGTCGCGCAACAGGAGGCGGCGGTGACTAGGATGGAGGCGGAGCTTGCTGAGCACGGAGTGCGCGTGACGTATGCAGAGACGCAGTTTGCGGCGGCCGAGGGCAAAAGAGTGGTGGACGACGTCGGCCGGCTGCTGAAAGTGGCGGCCGACGCAGAGGCTGTGCGCAAGGCGGACGCGGCGGCGGCGGCGCTCATCGCCGAGGAGGAGTACGAGAAGGCGCTGGCGGTGACGAGAAAGATCGTGGAGGACGAAATGCGGCGCGTGCTGGCAAAAAACAAGGCGGCGGCGGCGGCGGAGAAGCAGCTCCGGGCGGAGGAGAGCCGCGCGCTGGCAAAGCAGGCGGCGGCGGCGGCGGCAGAGGAGAAGCGGCAGCGGCGGCAGGCGCGCAAGGCGACGGCGGCGGTTGTTGTTGCGGCGGCGGCGGTTGATGCTGGGGATGCTGGTGCGGGCTCGGCGTCGCGCTTCATGAAGATATTTGCGGCCGCCGAAGAGCGCCGGCAGGAGGCGCGCTGCGAGGGCTACCGCCTGTACATGGGCCGGCTCGGCCTCGTGCCGACGCACGGGGCGCGCGGCGGCGAGGTACTTGTGGTGGGCGAGCTCGACGCGAAGGGGGAGCTGGTCGCGTGCGGCGAAGACGCGCGGTGCCGGGTGTGCGACGAGCGCCGCGCGACGCACATGTACGTGCCGTGCGGTCACCTGTGCGTGTGCGGCGACTGCGCGGCCGTGTGGGGCCGGGCGTGCGCGGGGTGCCACGCGTCGGCGGAGCTGGCGGTGTACGTGCACGGACACGCGCTCGTGGCGTAGCGTGAGTTTTCTTACGCGCTCGTGTTGTTACGCGCTAGTGTAGACGTGAGAAGTTGTTTATTTAATAAACAACTTAAGCCTGGTCAGGAATGTATTTGGACTTGTTCGCACACACATACAGCATGAAATCCTTGCCCTTGCCGCCATTGCCCAGTCCGTACGGGTTACTCATCGTGCCCTTGCCCTTGCCGCCATTGCCCGGTGCGACCGGGCTTTTGGCCTCCGCGGGCTTTTGCTTGTCGCGTGGCGAAGGGGCCGCCGTGGGCGAGCCGGTGAGATCGATGACCTCGTCAAACTTTCGTTTCCCGAGGTCCGGAGCGCGGAGTGCTTCTATAGCGTCGTTGATGCGGTTGAGGGCGCGGTTGAAGTCCGGGAAGGAGTACGGCTCGTTACGGAAGGCCGCCCCTGTAATCTTCTGCCGGAGGGCATCGACTTGCGCCTTGGCGTCGTCGATGCGTGCGTCCATTCTGTGATCTTTCGATGCGGGCTGAAGGGCGTGCTTATATATTATGTGGCGTACAGTACGCGCACGCCACGGTGGTGCAGATTCACGAGGGTCTTGTTCAGCTCAAGTCGACTAGCATTTTCTTGAGCGCGGCGGTGTTGAACGCGGTGGTCTTGGACGCGGTGGTCGTTGGCGCGGTGGTCGTTGGAGCGGTGGTCGTTGGAGCGGTGGTCTTGGGCGCGGTGGTCGTTGGCGCGGCGGGTCTGGGGCGTGTGAGCTTCTGTTTGAGGATCATGAGGTGGAACTCGGGCAGGAGATACATCCATTCGCTGTGTTTGGCGGCAATTTCGGGAGGAAAATTGTTTAGCATGTCGGTTACCAAATCCTGGAATAATTCATACCAATATAGAGTCTGTTTCGGAGTCCAAGTGAAAGGGTCATCGATTTTGAATTCATTGAGACATTTTTTATAACCAAGTATTGTTCCATCCTTATCAGTCCATACATACCATTCCCAGGATTTTGGACCTCTGTCGGGCTTAGGCTTGTGTCTGTCGTCATATGCAATCTCTATGTTTCGAAGGAATTGCCGCATGATTTTTTTGAAGAAGTCACTCGGAGGTGTCGGCAGTTCCATGTTGACGCCTGAGCTGCGTTATATAGTCAACAGGATTCATATCACAATGAGACAGATTGGATATCCTTTCACGCTTTCTTGAACGTACGAAGCAAGCAAAGCATTAAAGCATCAACTATAGTCAGCACACTTAGTAACATCAACAGTATATAACACGCCGCGCGCGGGAGAATCGATACAAGATAATGTGGTTGTGGAGAGACACCATTTGGCCATACGACTGCAGGTTTAAGCCGCTGAACAAAGATGTGCTGGCGCGGCTTGTTGAGAATCCGGGATGCTTCTTCAAGCTGTGGCAGGCCTCGTACGAGATGAGAATGCGTGTCGGCGGCTGCGGGGCGCGGGTTCGCCTAGTCGCGCAGTTTGTGCAGAAAAGGGACCCCTGGCAGGGCCACCTGTGGATGACGAAGGTCTTGACCCAGTTCAAGATGCTCCTGCGTTACAAGATTGTGCTCGAGTCTGTGCGCGTCGTCGGGCCCGCGGCGGAGATCTGCTGCAACGACTTCCGCTGCCTGTGCGACGAGCAGGCGCACGCGCTGGAGCTGGATGTGCTGAAGGCGCACGTGCGGCACTGTCCGCCGTTCGCGGTGCACCCGCTCGGCGGCGAGGCCAAAAAGTGCGTGTTTTGTCTGACCGTGCAGCCGAAGACGAAGGCTCGTTTTTCTATGCTTGAAGAGCGAGAGGACCCCGTTGACCAGATGGCGACGCTGGCCGTGTCGGACGGCACGGAGACCGTCGTCGAGTCGGCTGAGGTGTGGGTGGAGTCGGACGCGAGCTCTTTTGACAGCGCGTACGGAAGCGACTACTCCGACGACGACGACCGCTGGAGCCAGTCGGGCGGCTGAGTGTTTGTTTTAATACACGCGAGTGTTTGTTTTAATACACGCGAAACTGGTAACAAACGCGATTTGAATTGCGTCGCATTAGATCCATCCCGCATTAGATCCATCCCGCATTAGATCCATCCCGCATTAGATCCATCCCGGCCGCGGATGCACGCGAGGAAGACCGGGTCTTCGGATGCGATCTGGAATGTGCACGGGCATGGTGCTGGCGATGCGCGTGTTCTGGAGGTCTGGAAGGTGCACGGGCATGGGGCCGGCGATGCGCGTGTTCTGGAGGTCTGGAAGGTGCACGGGCATGGGGCCGGCGATGCGCGTGTTCTGGAGCTGCGTCAGCAAATTCGACAGCGTGTGGTGCGCGCTGTGCATGGGAGCATCTAGCTCTGCGCACCGTATGTGCGTGGCTGGACCATGCATATCAGTACCGAGTTCTTCGCATCTGCCAGTGACCTCTGTAAGCCCGGTGTTATGGAATAGACAAATATGGATCGTGTATTTGGTGCCATTGGGTTGGCTGGAGTGGGGCACGCCGTGTGTCCACTTATACCGAGCTTCATCTTGTAACACTATCATTGAGCCCTCTGGGTTTTGTGAGCGAATTATAGTGACTGGTTCATGTGGATCCCGACCAAGAGCCCGTGACATGTCGTACGTCACGTCTCGTCCGACGCCAATGGTGAAAGTGATGGCATCGCTCCGCATGATGTGGTCGATGTGCTGAAATATCCCGCCTTGGTCCTCGTACTTCAAGAGGGACATGTCTGCTTGATCGTTTACAATCTGCTCGACTCGCGCAAGGTCGTGTGGCGTGGCGTGCGCAGCCCCACAGAAGTACTGTGCAATCCTCTTCATGTATATCGATATGAACTCATCAATGACTGCGAACTCTGGCTCTGATTTCAAGAATTCCCGCAACTGTTTCGGAGTAGCGCATCGACCATGTTTGGCGTATTCTTCCGAAGTACACGAATTGAATTTCGTATACCCGATCGCCCTTCTATCTTTCACGTACTGTCGTTTGGTTTTACAGACGGGATACATGTAGGCTTCGAATTTTGCGGCGCTTCTTTGTGTATCTGCAAACAAAGAATCGAACGCAACGTTTGTTGGACGCAACAGAGGCACCGCTTCGTCCGGTGGAAGCATACACAGGACACCTTGCGGAATGTCGAGAACCTTTTTCCGCGTGTCCTCTTTTTGTTGTTTCAGGGTTTTGACCATCATCGCTGTTTTCAGTTGCCAGACTCTTTCTATCGGTGGCGTTTTTGTTGCGTCCCACGATTTGACGCGTTCTTGCACATTCACTCTTGAGAGTTTATTTCGTTGAACTTTGTTAAGCTGTATGTGCCTCCATTCTGGAATCTCGAAACACGACATGTACCTACTCGAATCACACGCATATATATACAAATTGTGAATTTCACGTTCGAGTTTATTCATCTTCAGCAGCTTATTCATCTTCACAGCTTATTCAATCTTCACAGCTAGCGTGGACGCGCAGGGGTGTACACGCGCAGGCGCGAGACGGTTTCACGCTGGAGAGCGGAGGCTACGTTTCTGTCGATGCCGAGCATGCTCTCGGCTGCGGCCCACACGGCGGCCTCGTGCTCGCGGTCGGTGTGTGTGGTTGGGCGGCGCGCGGTGTTGTGGTAGAACATCTTCTGCTCAAACTCGACGGGGTCGTAGGTGCGGCGCGGCTCGTCGATGTTGGCCGCGGTGACATGAAGGCGACACTCGGCGGAGGTCTTGTACGTGAAGGCCTGCAGGCACGGGCGTCCGTGGAGGTACTGGAAGGGTCGGTACGCGAGCGGATGGTGCGCGGTCTGGTGCGGCGCGTGGAACTTGAGACAGGAGTAGGCGGGGCGCATGAGCTCGACGGCCTTGGCCTGGTCGCGCATGTTGCTTTGAATGAGAGCCTCGTCGGCGGAGTCGTGGGTGTCTCTGGAGTGTATCGCGGAGCGGATGTCGGAGAGGAAGAGGATGTGCGCGTCGGGGTGCATTGCGCGGACGCGCTGTGCGGTTTTGTCGTCGAAGAGCTTGCGGTTGAAGCGGACGCGGCCGAGGGACTCCGCGGAGGCCACGAACTGCTTGAGGGCCGTGCACATGTCTGCGCCGTCGTAGAGCTCGAATTCGATGCGGTCTTTGAGGTTGGACTTGAGGAGAAGGCGGATGAGCGGGACCCAGTGCTGGCCTGGACACGCGCCCGCGACGACGACGAGGACCCGCTTGCTGGCGTCGGGCAGGTGTGCAGACGCGAGCGCGAGCGGCAGGAGGTCGGCCAGGAAGAGCTTGTACTGTCCGACGTGTCGGTTGGTGCGGTCGAGGTTCGCGTCTTCTTCGCGGGACAGCTCCGCCCACTCGCGCTGGCCAGGGATGCGGTCGAAGTCGACGCGGTCGAGCAAGGCGCGCGTGTCGTACTTGGCCGCAGCCTGCCGTACTGGCGGCAGCGTGTCGGACCGCAGCGTGCCGTACTTGGGCCGCAGCGTGTCGGACCGCAGCGTGTCGGATTCGGACCGCAGCGTGCCGTACTTGGGCCGCAGCGGCGTGACGGAGAGCGCGGGGTCGTGTTGCGCGGTTTTGCGCGGGGTCGGTGTTGCGTCGGCGGCCTGGAGGCGCTGCAGCATGCGCGCGAGGGTTCCGTCGGTGTTGCGTCGGTCACGGGGCGAGTGCATGTTGTTGTGGAGCGCGTCATTTATACGGGCCGAGCTGCAGTTGTTTGAGGAGGGCGACCAGTTGTGATTGTTTTTGTGTGCCGTGCGATGGAAACAGCGCGTCGGTGCGATGCTTCTCGAGTTCGTTCAAGAAGTCAGTGTACCGCTTCTTTCGCGGTGCTTTCTCGTAAGCTCTTTTGTCTGCCGCTGATAGCGCGTTGTACTTCGTGTAGCCGATTACGGTTGGGTACGGCATGTGCTGAGAATACGGCGGCTTGTATGGCTTGAAGTAGGTGCTTCTTTTTACCCAGAAAGTTTGCGGTCCATGCAATTGTTCGTCTTTGACCCACTGGTGCTTGTAGTCACCAATCTCCTCATATTTCTTGTGTCGCATGACGACCCAGTAAAATTGACCCCTTCTCCACTCGTGGTTGTCGTCTTGCTCTGGCTGCTTTCTCTTTTCATTTGTGATACATTGCACGGAGTACAGAACCGAGTACTTTTCATGGAGTATTTTTGCGTGTTTTTGCGTAAGTTTGTCGAACTTGTCAGGATCCATCCGAAACCGATTTTTGAAGCACAGCGTGGTCACGTCGATTTCATAATGCTCGAGCAGTGCAGCGATTTCGTTGATGTAACGCAAGATAATCGGCAAATCGACTTCGATTTCGGAGAGCGTACTGCGCTTTTGGCCATCTTGCTCTGCTCTGCTTTCTGCTTCTGCTGTATGATCGTCTCGCTCAGCTTGTCTGTGAGCTTGATGTTGGCCGTCAGTAACATTCAACATTTGATTTAATTCGTCGTCGATTTTTTGTCGGCCCCAGGGTGGATCGAGGTACACCAGGTCGATGTGGGCGCGTTTTGTTGGGGTCTTTATGTTCTTTTCTTTGTGAGTGTCTGCGTATTTTTTGATGAAATCGGCGTAAAATGTGTGGTGGATTCTGACTTGTGGTGCGCCGGCGGCTTCCGGGCCAAATACTTCAGGAAACGCTTGTTGTATTTCACCGACGTTATGCTCTAGACAGCGCTGGCCCTTTTCTGCTTGACTGTCTACTAGGTCGAGCTCTGCAGGATAAAGATACGGCAGCATGCAAAGAGCGTCCCCGCCGATTCCAGCCATCAGGTCCCAGATTTTTGGGCGGTGGTGGTACTGGCTCGAGAGCAGCGTGTCAAGATGTCGCCTGTTTTCGAGTGACGTAAAGTAAGGCTGCGATTCAGGCGTCATTTTCAAGTTGAATTTTTTGCCGGTAATGGTCTCGAAGTAGGTGTTGTAGCAGTGCTCGAACCATCTGATGTCGTTTTCAGAGAATTGAGTGAATGTGTACGAGTCGTTAGTCTTGTGGTATCCACCGTCGTGATGTTTGTGCGGCTTTGACGTTTCCCCACTCTGCGGCTTTGGCGTTTCCCCACTCTGCGGCTTTGGCGTTTTTCTTCCGCGGCCTCTTTTGGGTACTTCTGTCCATTCGTGTGCTTTGTCGTCTGGATTTTGGGGTTCGTCGTCCATGCTCGATTTCCACGTGTCATATAAATGATGTTGGTTGAATTTGTCGGCCATGTCGATTGTGTATGTCGTGATCGACACGGAGAGCGAGGGCTTCGTGGGCAAGGAGCGCGAGAACGCGTGCGCGTGGTGCGTCGGGGCGCTGCTGAAGGCCGGCACGTGGTTTGCGACAGCGGGCGACTTGATACCGGACGCAGCGGCGTGCGCGAGGCACTACGAGAAGGGGACGTTCAGCGTGTACTGGAACGGGCTGGACAAAATGGACAAGAACCACAAGCGGACGTTCACGAAGCTCGCGACGGTGGTGCTGGGTCGACAGCTGGCGGCGGACGGGCGGCCGATCGAGCTGGTGCGGCAGGCGGGCGTGTGGCGGATGTGGCGGGGCGGCGGAGGGCGCGGCGTGGCGGCGTTCGACGCGGCGAATCCGGCGCACGTGAGCGAGGTGCTGCGGGTGTTTTTCACCGCGGAGGTGGTGTCGTGCGGGATCGTGGTGTGTGTGTGTGATCCGCTGGCGCGCACGGTCGAGGTGGCGGAAGAGCACTACGCGGTGTACAGGCCGTCGGCGGAGCACAAGGCGTCGGCTGCGGCGCGGGCGGTGCACGGGCTGGACGAGGCGACGTTGCAAAAGGGGCGCGACGTGTCGGAGCTGCACGCGCGCCTGATGTTGCTTCTGGAGAAGTACCCGCGGGCGGTGTTCGCGGCGCACTTTGCGCAGCACGACTGGGCCGTGCTGATAGAGGGCATCGATAACCGTCTCGTGAACATGGTGCAGGGCGGCCAGTACGACGAGGAGGCGGCGCGGCTGATGGCGCTGCGCCGGGAGCTGCGGAACCCGTCGCGCTGGACGTGCACGTGGCAGCGTTGCGTGCTGCATGGCAGCAGACTCGCCGCGAACCGGCTGACGAACTACCAGCTGCCGACGGTTTACGAGGCGGTGACGTCGACGTCGCTGGCCGGCCACCACAACGCGCTGACGGACGCGTACGCATGCGCGGTGATCCTGTGCCGGCTGCTTGGGTGCAGCGACGCGGACGTGCGGCGTGCTTATATCAAAGACACGCACCCGCAAACTGATGACAGACAATGAGTCCATCCTGCGCGTAAGGGAACGCATTTTTAAGCACGCACGTGCGCGGATCGGCTATTTAAGGCAACGCATTTTTTAAGCACGCACGTGCGCGGATCGGCTATTTAAGCCGCGTCGAGCGCGCGGTTGCGAGGTATAAAAGACACGCGCGGCGCAGACATCGAAAGATCAAGATGCGTTTTTTGTCAAGACCTTTGTCGGTGCCCGAGTTGTCGACGTCTGAGTGGCTTTTCGCTGGTTCAGGTGAAGATGCCAAGCTGGTTCAGGTGAAGGTGCCCAGGAGGCCCGCACATAAGTGTGTGCTTGTCATGTGCAACGGCGCGCCGATGTGGGTGCCGCTGGTGCCCGCGGCGAGTCCTGCTGCCACGTCGTGCTGCCATGTCGTGCTGCCGCCCGTGCCGGTTTTCAACGCTGTCGAGCAGGACGCTGAGGTCGAAGCTGAGCCTGGCGAGTCCGAGGCGGTCAAGAAAATCAAGAGGAAAGCCGAAGCCGTCTCGGCGCGCATCGAGCGCGCCCTGAAGCGGCAGATGCAAAGGCTGGCCGAGCAGGACGTCGAGGTAGAGGAGGCCGAAAAAAAGGAACAGGAGACCGAGGCAGCCTTCAAAATGGCGTGTGCGAACCTGGATCAAGAATTCGAGCAGGTCCTGCAGCAAGATTCTGACAAGGTATACGACCAGATGAAGGAGATGAGTCCGTCGTCGAAAGAAGTTTTTCACCAGTTGTTCAATAGAGAATAGTAAAACGCAGCAAATCTCTTCTTTTTTTTTTTTTTTTTTTTTATTAAAATAAATAAAATAAAATAAAAATTTTAAAATATTCCATGAGCTCAATATGAATGAAATGAAACGAACACTCTAAACTAGTCCATGAGCTCGCAGTCCGAGTCGCCCTCCTCGTCCGGCTCGGCGTGCGGGTCGACGAGCTCTGCCTGCTCGTCGAAGTGCTCGCTGAGGACCTCGAGCGCGGCAGGTCCGAAGTGGTGGAGGCACTCGGCTCGCGTGAGGTCCCAGGGCCTGGAGAGGTCCTGCTCGACGTGATAGAGGACCTGCAGGTCCGTGGTGCAGTTGTAGAAGAAGTTCTCGACGGTTTTGAGCAGGCCGTTGATCTCCGAGTGCGAGTAGCGAGCGCCGTTGAGCGGCTCGTCGTAGATCAACTGGCGGCCGGTACCGCCGACCCAGAGCGCGTTGACGGAGCGGTCGGTGAGGAGCGTCGAGGGACTGGGCAGCGGGCGCTCGGGCGGCGCGGCGCGGCGAGGCCGCCGCTCGCGGTAAGCGAGCGCGGCTGTTTCGAGGTGTGCCCGCTTGTAGCGCGCGTAGTCTGCGAGGCGCGTGCCGCGGTGGTAGCAGGTGCGACAGAACGAGTCGTTGCTGGCTTCAAGGTTGCGCGGCATGCGCTCGCGCACGCAGCAGCGCTTGCAGATGTAGCGGGCGCACTGCTGCTCGAAGGCGAGCGTGGCGAGCGTGGCGGAGGCGAGGCTCGGCGCGGGGCGGGGCGGGACACGCAGGAACGGGGCGGGGCTGTAGAAGTCGGCGAGGAAGTCGAGGTGCGTGGCGTCGTAGGCGACGGCGAGCTCGTCCATGGTCCTGGCTCGCTTGTACTGGAGCCAGTGGCTCTTGAGGACGGCGAAGACGCCGCGCGCGCGGTCGGCGCTGAGCGCCCAGCGCTCGGCGGCGGCGCGGGCCTCGCGCCACCACGTGGCATACGAGTGGCGCGGGGGCGGCCTGCCGCGCCACGGCAGCTTATTGGAGATGGGCATCTGGCACTGCAGGAGCGTGGCGGGGGTGTCGCCGCAGACGTGGCAGGCGTAGTCTTCTCGGCGGGGCCCGGCGTTGTTGGCTGCGGCTCTGTGTCGGCGCTGCGTCTCGCGGAGGCGCTGCATGCGCTCGTCGAAGCGCTTGAAGCGCTCGAGCGTGCGCGAAGCTTTTTCGTGCGCGTGCATGTGCGCGAAGTAGGCTGCGAACTCGGGCCTGCTGCGCACGTGCGGCGGCTTCATGTACTCGCGCTTGCGGAACTTGAGGCGGCTGAGCTGGTGCTTGAGGCGGGCAGCGGCGCGCTTGGTCGGCTTGGCGGTCGGCTCGGGCGGGGGCGTCGAGTCGGTGGGTGGCTCGTCGGTGTCGGAGTCGGAGTCGAGCAGACGCCTGCGCTTGAGGGGGTGAGGGGTGCGCTCGGGCGTGGTGTCGGAGTCGGAGTCGAGCAGGCGCCGGTGTGGCATGGGCTGCGTGCGTGTTTCTTGCAAGGCTCGCGCGCGAGCGCGAGAGCGTTATATAGCGATGGTTGCTAAATGCAGCGCCTCGTGCGCGTCGCTTCGGCGCATCAGACTCTTCGCAGCAGACGCGAAACTCTCTTAGTCAAGGCAGAACTCTCTTTATTCAAGGCAGAAACTCGGGGCGAGGGATGTCGGGCGAGGTGTCGGGCGACAGGGGCGTCCACTTGCGCTCGACCGGGGTCAGCGGCAGGCTGTACTTGTGCATGAGGTCGCGCACGCTGTTGCGCAGGAGGCGGGGGCGGCGGCCCATGGTGAAGTTCGTGTCGAGGTAGGCCAGACCCATGGCCTGGGCCTCACGCTCGAGGAGGGCGACGTCGTCGGCCTGCAGGAGCTCGGAGAAGAACTCGGCGAGGATGCGCTCCTGGCGGCGCGCGTCGTGGAGGCGCGGGCGGAGGGTTCGAGTGAGGTTCGCGGCGTACGCGGGCCACGGTTCGCCGCGGCAAGCGAGGCACGTGTTTGCGCGCGTAGCGTCTCGGAGGCCCGGGAGGACGGGCGCGGGCATCGTGCAGACGAAGGCGTGTTTGTTTTGAGCGTCGGAGGCGGGGTGGGCGTCGGCGGCGGGGTGGGCGGCATACGCGAGCGCCAGCGCGAGGAGCGCTAGGATGGCGACCAGGACGCTGGCCATGTGGACGACTTCGTGGAGGCGCGGCCTGTACTGGCTACGAAGACGCTAAAAAGCAAGGAGCGCGAGGAGAGCGGCGAGGCCGAGTGACTCTTGACAGACTGGTGAGCAGCTTGGAGAGATCGGTGTTCTGCGTTTGAAGTCTGACACCACTGCACTGCCTTCGAAGGTCGGCATTCTCGTCTTGAGCCTTTTTCAGGTCGTCACATATTTCAAGGAACGCAGGCCACAAATACAAAGTGCTGTGAAAGGTACCTATCGCCACGTCAATGGCCTGCAGATACTGCTGAATCTGTGGGTTCTTCTCGTATAGTCGATACATAGCGTGGCTATTTGGTACATGCAGGTCCTGATTCAACCGAGTCACATTCTTGTAATCGCGGTTGATGTTGAATAGTTGCATCTCCCTATACAAGGGCCCGTCAAGCTGCTCCTCCTCTCTCGCTACGTGCCATTCAATCGTAAACCCGATGCTTTTCACGTATTCACGCGTTGTCTCACACGTCCTGAATGGCAAGGCCTGACACATGTTGAGGATTCGTTGGTAGAGCTTATTAACCGTGTCGTGCAAGCCAATTGGTACATGCGAAGCCAAGCTCATGCATGAAATGCCCACGTCCTTTATAATGGCGTCGGATATATTCGACCGCGCCGGTGCGTCTGGCCCAGGCAAGGCCTGACACATGTTGAGGATTCGTTGGTAAAGACGCTAAAAAGCAAGGAGCGCGAGGAGAGCGGCGAGGCGCGCGAAGAGGCGCTCGGCGTCGGGGAGCTGCGCGAACGCGACGCAGAACATTTGGCGCGCCTAGGGTTTAGGTAGTGACTGTGGCATTTGCGCAAAGAATGACGACGAAGGGTGCTTGTATAAAAGCAGGATGCTCGCGGGGGATGGCGGGCGGCGCGCTGGAGCGCGCCGTGAACGAGCTGCTGCCTAACGATGTAGACGAGCAGGTGCGCGACACGGTGAGTAAGGGGTGGAGCAAGGACCAGTGGATCAGCGGAGTCATGGAGCGTGCGCTCGGGGTCGTGGCTCGGTCGGCGGAGAAGGGCGAGCAGGAGTTCAAGCTCACTCCGTTGGCGGAGGATGCGGTGCGCTTCTCGGTGCAGGACGACCGGAATGTGTCGTCGTTCTACAAGGAGCACGATGGGTTTCAGCAAAAGCACCTCGCCACGTACTTTCCGATCCGCAACATCGACGTCGAGGTAGACGGAGGGAATGCGATCCACATGCAGGGTACGCAGCGACCGGACAGCATCAGTCTTCTCAAGCTGAGCGGTGCAGACAAGGAGCGCAAGGTGTGCATCTGCTTTGAAGGCGACGGACACAACCTCGACCAGGGCAAGAGCAAGAGCGGGATGTTTATGCACGAGAAGATGTTCCAGGGCGCGTCCTTGTGCCACGACGTCAATCCGGACGTGCCTGCGGTGTTCGTGACGTCTGCGCTGTGGAAGCACGACAGAGAGAAGTTCCAGACCTTTTCCGCGTGGTCGGAGGCTTTCCTGAAGGCACATGTGGTGCTGGTGGAGCAGGTTTTGCAGTACATCAACAACCGCAAAACGAGCTCTATCGAGCGCCGGTTGCAGGAGATGCAGGCGAGCAAGCCAGACACACGTGTGTTTGATTTGTTCTGCTGGATCAACGCGAAACGCGTGGACGCGCGGGCGACGGTCGAGTCGGACGTTGAGCATTCTTACGCGCAGATGATTGGCGACAGCAAACGCGACGCACAGATCCATGGCGACGACTTTGCAAAAGTGCTCGCTTGGCGACTGAAATTTGAAGAGCATGCGTTTGCTACACAGCTATCTGACGAGACACGGAAAGCTGCAGACGGGCTCCTGCGACAGAGTTTCTCCGCGAACGTGATCAACATGAGCAGCGGCAGCATTCCCGTGGTGATTTTTGCGGTGCCGCGCGTGGATATGGCGGACATTGGTAGGCTTGCGGCGGACAAGAAACACGCCTGTCCGGGCATGTGGTATCCGATGCATGTGGCGGCGTATCGTTCTGCGCTGCAAGAAAACGGAGGACGTTCTATGGACAACTTTTTGACTGCGACTGCGCTGCCGCAAGATGCATTTGAAACGCCCTTGTCGGATCTTCCGTACTCGGACGCGTCGCGTCTGATTCCCGAGGTGGACTGGAAGCACATGAATGGCATCCGGGGGCACGTCGTGTTTGCGATGCCGTGGCTGTGGCTGAATATCGGGTTTCTGTGCAAGTTGAAGACTTCGATGACGTACACGGTGGCCAAGAACAGCGCGAACACGCTGCAGATGTACGTCAACTTCACGCGCAAGCACGCGACACAGGTCAATAGCCGGGACACGGTGAAGAACCCGATGCAGATGTTCAAGAGCGACTGCACGTCACTGTTTGCGTATGTGTGCAAGCAGAGGGACAGGGAAGTCGACCTGGACCAGGACCTCGAGTCGTTTTTCGAGGACAAGTGCGGCTGGAGGAGTCCCTCGAACGCATCGTCGCCCGCGGTGTTTTTCAAGATGATTGGCGCGAGCAACTTGATCACGGCGCACACGCTGGCGCGGCAGATTAAGTGCAAGGCCGCGCTCGGCGAGAGGCTCGAGCAGACGAAGGCGATTTTCCCGCTGGCGGCGCAGGTCGAGATCGACTACGCGCTCGAGTGTCTGTGTCGGCACTACTATTATGCACAGGACAAGACCAATGAGGGGTTCGTGCGAAAGGAGGACTTTGACAACATGAGGCGGAAGCTGCTGCAGGAGCTGCGCGAGGCGAAGGCGGAAGCGGCGGAGCAAGACGCGGCGGAGCAAGACGAGGCGGGGCAAGACGCGGCGGAGCAAGACGAGGCGGAGCAAGACGCGGACGAGACCAACGCGAAGACGCCAGCCGAGGACTTGAACAAGTTTCCAGGTAAAAGACAGCATTTGAAGGGCAAGAAGTGGACAAAGTACGCGGCCCCGGACGGGTACCAGCTGGTAGACAAGTTGGAAGCGAATGAATTCAACATCAAATTTTTGCGGAATCGTATTATGGTGATTCTTTACACTACAACAAAAGGGGGAAAAGAGTGGTATCCATGCGCAATCAGAAGTCAGGACTTGAACGTTATGAACGACTTCAAGGTCGAGTACAAGCAGGTTGATGGAGGTGATTTGCTGACAGAAAAACTAGAATTCGCGGAATACAACAATTTATGGGTGCTACTGGAAAAGAAAACGTAGCGCACTTGTGTGCTCATGCGCGCTTTTAACGAAGCCTCACGATTCACACGGCGCCGGTTCCCGCGTCTGTCTGCGTCACCGCACCTTTCGTGCTGCAGACCCACAGAAACAACGCGTAAATCGCGATGCAGTTTAGAATCGCGCCGACAAACCCGATGACGACAATCGCATACAGACCCGGCGCGTGCGACGACAGGAAATTGTCCATGTCCAACGACGCAATGGCCTTTTTGACGGCCGCGTCGACGTCGTTGGCGGCGATCAGTGCATCGATTCTCGCAAGAATCATTTCGACGGCAGCATCGTCCGAAGACATAGTTTTACACGTTGATCTCGATCGCTCCGCAAATATTGGTTTGTGGCTCTTCGTGACTCTTCGGTTTGTGTCTCTTCGTTTTTACTTCACTGCTTTACTTTTTCCCTCATAAACCTGCCTCTAATAAAATAATTTTATTTTTTTTTATTTCTTTGCGCAGCACGGCCGCCTGGAAATGCCCCACCCCCCCTCTCTGATGAAACATACATACATACACACACACACATACATACATACATACATACATACATACATACATACATACATACATAAACCTGCCTCTCTCAAAACCTTTCTCATCTTCTTCTACTAATTTTTTTTTTTATATTTATATATA
>Ga0304728_1001085_pt1 | contig 20239 bp, 27 predicted proteins | sample C_130625_MF_Meta_FD_190476 | JGI IMG/M metagenome (GOLD analysis project Ga0304728, IMG submission 190476) | Freshwater microbial communities from Lake Croche, Canada to study carbon cycling - C_130625_MF_MetaG (v2) (version 2) | ecosystem: Environmental > Aquatic > Freshwater > Lake | place... | reverse complement strand
GTCCCAACGTCCACGTCCTATCCCCCGTGGTTGACTCAAAGCCAGTTCCTGCGCCTAAACAGCGTAGGACTGGTCTTGTTCAAAAAGCCGCATAACATCATGAGGCATAAATGGTACTCTCTGATTACATCACCGAATGCCGGAGATTGCTGCATGATGCGAATGGCAACTTTTACTCCGACAGCGAACTAACTGATTACATCAATCAGGGTAGAGTTCGTTTGGTGCGCGACACTGGCTGTCTGCGTACTTACCAAACATCTTCAGTAGTTCAGAACCAAGAAGTTCTGCTCACTAGCTCTCTGCCAAGCGGCACAAGCACACTAGACATCATCAACTTCAACTTGATCTGGGGTAACACCAGGATTGCGTTGCAGTATTTGCCGTTCACCGATTTCAACGCACGGCTGCGTTACTACCAAAACTACATTGGCAGGCCGATTGCTTACTCGATGTACGGGCAGACCAGCATTTATCTTGGCCCCGTGCCAGACCAGACATACAGCGTAGAGTTGGACACGGTCATCATGCCTACGGCACTGACTACTGCTGCGCCCACAGAAACCATTCCTGACCCGTACACAACGCCTGTGGCGTTCTACGCTTGCCACAAGGCCAAGTACAAAGAACAAGCCTACGGAGAGTCAGAAATTTTTAGCCAAGAATACAAGAACCAGGTGAAGGCCGTTCTTGCTTCTGTGTTTACTCGACGCATCACAACACCCTACCTTATGGGATAAACATGGACGATCTGCAAAGCACGATAAACGACAACGACAAGCGTTTGAGCGTACATGAAGCCGTATGCGCAGAGCGTTACGAAGGCATACAAGCAGCTCTTGCAAACGGAGAAAAACGCATGCAAAAGATTGAATACATCTTGTATGCGATTGGTGGTGTCGTTTTACTTGGCCCAGGTTTTGCTGCTGAAATGTTTAAGAAATTTATAGGCCACTAATGATTGATCCTTTCACCGCTTTTGCTGCCGCACAAGCCGCAATCAAAGGGGTGCAGGCTGCAATTAAAATGGGCAAAGACATTGGAGCTATCTCTGGTGACTTGATGAAGTTCTTTGAGGCCAAGGACGTTGTGGCAAAAGCTGCCGTAAAGCCTGGAAAGTCAGATACTGCTCGCGCTGTTGAGATCGTGATGAAGGCCAAGCAGTTGCAAGACGCTGAAGACGAGCTAAAGCAAATGCTGATCTGGTCTGGCAACGCCGACACTTGGGAGGCCATACTGCGCGAGCGCAACAAGATTGTTCATGACCGCAAAGCTCAAGAGGCTGCGGTTGAAAAAACAAAAGCAAAGCAAAAAAAAGAGATTGGAGAAGTAGTGGAAGTTGTGCTGCTGGCTGCACTAGCCGCGCTGATTATTACTATAGTCGCATGGGGAACGGCAGAATACGTAGACTTTATGAGGAAATGACATGGATGAACTACTCAATATTCTTAAAGGCATTGCACCTGCTGTTGCTACTGCTGTCGGCGGCCCTCTCGGTGGTCTCGCTATTACCGCTCTTGCTGATAAGTTTGGCGTGGCTGACGACGTTAAAGCTGTTGCAACTGCCATTGCTGGCGATCCAGAAGCTGCAAAAAAACTTGCAGAATTAGACCTGCGCCAGTTTGAACTTGAGAACGCTGACCGAGATTCAGCGCGTCACATGCAGGAAACCTCCTTGCAACAAGACGACAAGTTTGCCAAGCACTTCATCTACTGGTTTGCTTGGTTCTGGAGCGTTGGCTCAATGGCCTATTTCTTCGCGATTACTTTTGGTCAAGTTCCGGCTTCCGGAAAAGATTTTGGCAACATCATCTTGGGCTTCCTGCTTGGCACTGCTGTGGCTACCATCATCAGTTTTTTTTACGGCAGTTCTAAGTCCAGCAAAGACAAGACCGACGCGATGAAGGATGCCATCAAATGAATCTGACTGAACACTTTACTCTAGAAGAGTTGACTCACACAGACCATCGTGAGTTTGAGAACACGCCTAATGAAACAGAACTTGCAAACCTTCGACGCCTTGCAGCGTTTCTTGAAAACGTCAAAACGGTACTTGGAGGAAAGCCCATCATGGTCAACTCCGCTTTCAGGTCAAAAAAAGTCAATGATGCCGTTGGGTCTAAAGACACCAGCCAACATAGGATCGGCTGTGCGGCAGACCTACGAGTGCCAGGCATGACGCCTGATGAAGTGGTAAAGGCAATAATGACTGCCAAGTTGCCGTATGACCAACTCATTCGAGAGTTTGACCGCTGGACGCACATTTCTGTGCCAAACGAAGAAACCAGCGCACCCCGTGGTCAAGTGCTAATCATTGACAAAGAAGGTACGCGCTTGTATGGCTAGAAAGAAAGGCCCCAACCTATCTGTCGGCAGGGGTGAAAAACAATCTGTCCGCAAGGGCGGGGGCTTGACTGCGAAAGGCAGGGCCAAGTACAACAGATCTACTGGAAGCAATTTGAAGGCTCCACAGAAGTCGGGGCCAAGACACAAATCGTTCTGTGCCAGAAGCAAAAGCTGGACAGGTGAGCGCGGCAAAGCCGCACGTAAACGTTGGGGGTGCAGATGAAAACGCCAAAAGCAAAACGTGGGCTGTACTACAACATCAGCAAACGCCGCAAAGCCGGTTTGCCTGCGAAACGTCCTGGGCAGAAGGGCTATCCTACTGCTGCGTCATTCCGACGCGCAAAACGCACTGCTAAGAAGTAAGCATGGCAGTTCAGGAGCAAAAGAAAGATTACAAAGTTGTTAAAGACTTTGTAGGCGTTAACACCAAAGCCAATCGCACCGCGATCAAGGAAGAGGAGTTTTCGTGGCTAGAAAATGCCATGCCTATCGGTCACGCCAACGTGCGCGTTGTTCCTGCTCCTGCAACTGTTGGCAGCGTTACGTTTGCTGCTAGTGTTGTTTATGCCACCTACGGCAACATTGGTACTAACAACTATTACATAGCGTTTTTGTCAGATGGCTCTGCGGTGCAAGTGTCTGTGCCTAGCGGAACAACTACAACTATCGGTTCTGCCGGTACGTTCTCCACATCGGGCGTAGAGTCAAGCCAGTGGTACAACTCACTCATCATCATCATTGATCCAGTCAACGGGTACTTCCAATGGGATGGCATAAACCTTGTTAAGGTTGGCTCTCTTAGTTTTGCTTTGTCGGGAACCGGAACTGGATACGGGGCAACAACTACCGTTAGCGTTGGTGTGCATAACCAGACTGGTGGAACAGACGCGGTTATTGCGTTGACCATAACGGGAGGCGCAATTACAACCGTCTCTGCATATGGCACAGGTCTTACGCCAGGCACAGGTTACACCAGCGTGCCTACAGTGACCTTGGGTGGTGCAGGCAGCGGACAAACAATTACCGCAAGCGTGATTTTTCAACCAGGCAATTGCATAGCATCGTATGCGGGGCGGGTTTGGATTGCCAATGGAAGGGTGTTGTATTACACCGCTTCTGGCACAAACAATGATTTCATCAGCAAATCGGCTGGAAACATTATTTTTAATGACTCCACGCTGATTGGCAACATCACTCAGATTGTTAGCGCTAACAACTTCTTGTATGTGTTTGGCACGGACAGCATCAACGTGATTTCGGATGTTCGCGTTAGCACCACAGATGGTTCTACGTTGTTCACCAACACAAACATCAGCGCCAGCGTAGGTACAGATCTGCCTTACGCCCTGATGCCGTATTTCCGGTCTATCGTGTTCATGAACCGTTACGGTGTATACGCCTTGGTTGGCTCTACTACATCCAAACTTAGCGACGCGCTTGACGGGGTTTTCCCTTACATAGACTTTACCAAGACGGTAAGCGCAGGACAGGTGTTGATATACAACATTCTCTGCGCTGCGTTTAATTTTTATGTCAGCAGCACATTCCCGTATGGCACAGGCGGTGGGCGGTGGGTGCAGGCCGTGTACTTTGACAAGAAGTGGTTCTTTACTTCTCAAAACGCAACGACGTTTGTTACATCTATTCCCGTCAGCGGGTCTGCTGTGTTGTTTACAACTACAGGCACAAATTTACAACAAGCGTATAAAAACTCCACCACTGCAATTTCAAGCTACATCCAGCCTGCTTTGTACGGAATGGGCAACATCATCAGGGACAAGGTTGCGCTGAAATTTGGCGTGGAAGCTATTCTGAGTGCTGCAAGTGGCAACAGCATGACTGTTGCTGTTGATTCTGAGAACGCAACATCTCCAACTGTTACTCTCAGCAATTACACGACAGTATTGTGGGTAAACAACACCAACACTGTTGTTGGATGGATAAATGCAAGCAACGCGCCCGTGTCTTGGGGCAACCCGTCATTGGGTTACTACCTATACCGTTATGATGCGCAGATGTGGGGAAAGTACATATCTTTAACGATAACAAGTACATCACCCAACTGGACGATGACAGGTATCCAGTTTGAAACCGAACTAAGAGCGAGGTTCTAATGTCTTATTACCCTAATGTTTATGCCAGTCAAACAGGCCCGTTGGCGCTGTCTACGCTGGATGACAACTTTAACTTTGCCGTTGACATTCAATCGCAGGCTTTGTACTCCACGGCAGGAGGAACATCTGATGCTCTGACGGCAACTTACACGCCAGCCGTAACCGCGCTTGTCAGTGGATTAACGCTGTACGTGAGAGCAGGATTTGCTAACACAACCACAACTCCTACGTTTTCACCTAACGGGTTCACTGCTGCAACAATAGTTAAGACAAACAATCAACCTTTAAAAATAGGAGAGATTGCAGGCAACGGGCATGTGATAATACTGCAATACGATGGCATAAATAGCAACTGGGAATTGCTTAACCCAGCCACAATATATGCAAATGTTGCTCAAATACAACCCATTTCAGCATCAGTTGCTGCTAATGCGTTAACAATTTCGGCGTCTCTACTAAATTTAGATTTTCGTTCTACAACTCTTGGAAGCGGCACAGTAACTACTGTGAGCGGTACGCCTGCAAATTTAGTTATTTCTAGTGGTTCAACTCTTGGAACAGTGAGCGCCCAACAATCTAGAATTGTGGTGATTGCTCTTAATAATGCTGGAACAATTGAATTAGCGGCTGTAAATATTAGCGGCGGCAACCAACTTGATGAAACAAATCTTATAACCACAACTGCTGAGGGTGGTGCTGGTGCAGCGGATAGCGCAAACGTAGTGTATTCAGCAACAGCCAGAACATCTCTTGCGTATCGTGTAATTGGTTTTATTCAATCTACACAAGCAACCGCAGGTACTTGGGCTACTACGCCATCTACCATCCAAGGATCAGGCGGTCAAGCGCTGACAGCAATGAGTTCGCTTGGGTATGGGCAGACTTGGCAGAGCGTAACTGGTAGTAGAACCAGTAATACGACCTACTACAACACCACCGGCAGACCAATTTTAGTAAATATTGGAAAAGCGCAATCTGGAACAAACTCTAGTATGACCGCCCTTGTTGCAGGAGTATCTGTGTGCTATTTGGTTAGCGACACAACAAATGGATTATCGACAGGATGTACTTCATTCATTGTTCCACCGGGGTTTTCTTATTCTGCAACCACTAGCTCTGGATTCTCGTTTTGGTCGGAACTTCGCTAAGGAAACACCGTGCACTACAAAGCCCCTGATAACTCCATCCACTCTTTAGACTCTATTGAGTTTGAGTACTTGCTCCCCGCTGGTTCTGTTGCCATTACAGACGCAGAAGCGGAGGCCCTACGCCCTGCGCCATCAGAGCCAACGTACCAAGAAAAACGCGCAGCGGCTTACCCGCCTATTGCAGACTACTTAGATGGTATTGTCAAAGGTGATGCTGCTCAGGTGCAGGCTTACATCGACAAGTGTTTGGCTGTAAAAGCTAAGTTTCCCAAAACATGAACATGGACGCCATTTCTTTAGTGCGTCATGGAGACACAGACAGTCTCCAGGGGTTTGCGCTTGAGAACGGCCTTCAGCACCAGCTATTTGCGGACACTTTGGCTGATTTTGACATTCGGATACCCAAATTCCCCATCATTGACATCAATCCGAACGACATTGAGGACTGGCTTTTGGCCCATCAGGTAGAGCATCAGGCTATCTCTGCGGAGCTAGGATTGAGCAATCCAGTTAATCTTTTAGACGCAAACTGGAACGATGAGGACTCTTTTTACGACTGGATAGGCACCCATCTTTCACTACATCAGCAAATTGTTGTTGCACTAGGACTTTGATATGGCGCTCCCCAACCTTGCCCCCCCACCAAAAAAAAATGAGATTTCCCAAACTGACGTAATGGGGCAATTGCAAAAAGAAAACTCGCCTGCTCAAAAGATGAGTACGCAGGACATTGTGCGTACAGAGTTTGAAAACAACGGTACTGGGATGGATTGGAGGCAAGTTTATGCCAACATACAGCAACTGGTGCAGCAACCTAAGTACCGCATTCTGAGGGCTGGCAACAGTATCTTGGTGGTTAGAAATGATGGTGGCGGCAATGCGTATGTGTTGATGGCTTCTGCTGACCGGCCTGCGGATATGGCTAAAAACATGAAAGAGTTTTTGCAAGCCCTGAAAAAAGCAAATTACACCAAAGTAAGTTTTGACACCCCAAGACCAGCAATCATCAAGTTGATACAGTCAACGGGATTTAACGTGCAATCTAACATGGGGGCGTCACCAGAACCAAAAACTGGCAAACCCTCCATCCACGTAGAAGTAGGGCTGTAATATGTGCTGCGACGGATTTTGGAGCAATGAAGCCAAGGGCTTAACCGACGCTGTCAGCGGCATAGGTAAAAGTCTTGGAGACACGATTGAAAACATCATCAAAAACCCACTGCCAACAATAGAAACAATTATTCTTATTTCTAATGGAGTTCCTCCAGAGCTTGCAAGTGCTGCTGTAACGGCGATGAACGGAGGAAGCTTAGAAGATGCTATGAAAGCAGGTGTTACTTCCTACGCTGCAGGACAGGTTGGCGACTATGCAAAAGGCGAAATTTCAAACACCATAACAAGTGGAACGGGCGCAGATTACAGCAATGAGGGTGGGTTGCGATCTGGCCCTACTACTGGTTCAAGTTTAAATGCACCGCTGTCGTCTATCGGCGGCAGAGCAGTTGCTGGCGGCACCCAAGCCGCGCTTTCTGGAAAAGACGTAGGTCAAGGTTTGGCGAGTGGCGCTGCGAGTGGGTTAGGCAGCGAAGCAGGTAAATATGCTGCGCAGCAGTTTGACGACCCTTTTACAAAACGTGTTGTGTCTGGTGGCGCTAGTGGCGCAACAAAAGCAGCGTTAGCTGGCGGCGACATTCTTGGTGGAGCTGCAACAGGCGCAGCAACAGAAGGTGTAAATTACGGTTTAGAAAAAGGCATAAATTACGTTACAAACGAGATTGGCCTAGGCAGCAATTACGACAAACAAATTGCAGACTTAATAACAAAGAGCGCCCCTAGTGGAGGTCAAGCCAATAGACCCGCCGCATTTTCATCAACACAGATTTCTGGAGCAGCGGAAGGATCAGCGTCGCCAGCAGCGTTTGGTGCCGCTGATGTTGCCATGCTGGACGACACTAGCCAAGCTGGTCTAGGTAGCAAAGTTTCTAAAAAAGGTGGAAAATACCCCTGGGGCGATCCTGAGGGAACAACGGCTCTTAAAGAAGGATTGGGTATCTAACATGGCTACTCTCGCAAAACTGTTGCAGGTCGATATGGGTTTGCCGGAGATGGCAAAGCGATTAGCTTCTGCTGGACGGGGCAAAGATACGATTCTTGCCCACATCAATCCCAAAGAAGCCAAGCTGCTAAAGTCTCGCGGAGGCAGCGGAGAGATCAATCCTGATACTGGCATCATGGAGTTTCAAGGTTACGATGAAGACCCAGAGGCTTATTTTTCTCAACAAGAAAAAGCACCAGACCAGTCCGCAGCAGAAACACAGCGTTTAGCTTCTGCTGGAAGTGCGCCGCAACCTCAGTCAGTTGCGCCTGTTACACAGGCCCCTGCCGCTCAATCTCCAGGTCAATTGCCTAGCGTGGAAACGCCCAGCCCCCAAGTGGCTGCCGAATTTAACAAGCAAACTGCTGCGCCAACCGGCGGGTTTATGGCAGGCGTAAGAAATTTTGGAAACCAGTTGGGTGAACTCAACAAGGCTTTATCGCCTGTGACGCCTTATTTAAAAGGCGCTGGCGCTTTGTATGGCGCTGTACAAGGCAACAAAGCTAGTGCGCAGATGCAACAGCAGGCTGCGGCAAATGAGGCTGAAATCAGGAGGCTGTCAGAGCCTTACCGGCAACAAGGCCAGCAGTTGGTGGCGTTGGGTCAAGCCGGTGGTCTTACGCCCCAGCAGCAGAAGCAGTTGGAGATACAACGCGCAGTTGCGTCGCAGCAGATGGCATCGTCGGGCGTTACCGGCGGCACATCTCAGCAACAGCTAGAAGCAAACTTGCAACGGCAAGCTGGAGAATTTGCGCAGCAAAACATCGACAGAGGCATGAAGCTAATGGGTATTTCAGACGAGTACATCATGAAAGCCATGAACACAGGCTACGCTCAGAATAAAGATGCCCAGGCTTTGTCGCAAGACTTTTTCCGATCTATCGCCCAGTTCTTAGAACCAGAAGCCAACACCAGCCCAACACAGCAAGCTAACGCAGCTCCTAAATAAAGGGTAATCATGATTGATGACGCATTGCGACAATCTTTGAGGCAGCCTGATGCGCTGGGAAGGGCTGCGCCTGTTGTTAACCCAAAACCAGCGCCAGCACCTGTTGCACCTACGCCAACTCCTGCTCCTGTTGCCCCGCCAGCACCTACTGCACCCGCCGAAATGTCTCTCAACAATATGTCAGACGCTGACCTTGACATTGCAATTTCTAGAGGCAGAACATCAGATGACCAAGAAACAATTCGTAGAGGTCTTGATGCTGCAAGTATTGCAGAAGGAAGAGCAGGTCAAAAATTAAGCGCAGAGCAAGATAAAAAAACTCTAGAAGAGAAAGCCAAAAAAGCTGAAATTGACAAAGATTTTGCTTCACGTCAAAAAGATTTGACTGAAAAACAGCAGAAAATTCTAGATAGTGAACACGGTCATTTTGCCCCGTCAAAAGAAACTGCCAAAGACATTGCTGGCATCTTTTCAATCATGACTCTAGCAACGATGGGTTCTGGCACTGTGGGCAAGTATTACGGCATGAATGCTCTTTCGTCTCTTACCGGGGCCATGAAGGGTTACAAAGAAGGCCGTGATGATGTCTACAAAAAAGAGATGGACAGCTACAACAAAAGTCTTGCTGAGTACACTAAGCACCAAGAAAACCTGTTGAAGCAAGTTGAATTGTCACAACGTCTGCTCAGCACTGACAAAGATGCTGCAATGTCTGCCGCCCAAGTTGCTATTGCTATGGACACTGGTGGAATCGCTTCTTTAAAAATGCGGCAAGGCAACTACAAAGAAGCAATAAAAATATTAGATCACAATTTGGAAACAGCAAGAAAAGCAAAAAGAGATGCTGATTCTTTGCAAGAAAGAAAACGTGGGGCTGAAAAAAGAGAAAATTTAAGTCAGCAAAGGATAAACATAACTATTGCAGGAAAAGACGCTAAAGCCTCTGCGAAAGGTGCTGATGATGTTTCGTCTTATTTGTCGGACAAAGGAATACATATTGCAGACAAAAAAGATCGTGCCGCAGTGCAGAGCGCGGTAAACGCTTATTCCACTTTGCAATCATTAAAAGCAGATGTTGCCTCTGATCCAAGTTTGGTTGGTAGGCAAGGTCAGATACGACAGTTTGCCGATAAATATTATCAATCATTTAAAGGTGAAGGCCCAGCCGTTGATGAATCTGGCGTTAAACCAGAAGACCAAGCCGCATTGCGTTTTGCTAAAAAATACGCCTCGATGCTTACACGTTATGAACAAGCGTTGGCAGGAACTTCACGATCTGGTTCAACCGTTGCATTTCAAAAACGGTTTAACGCTTTGTTATCTCAAGACCAATTTAACCCTGCTGGCTTGTCTGCCTTGATGGATGACATGGAAGTGGAAGTCGCACGGGGAGCAAGGGAAAAAAGTCCTAAGATAACGCATGGTGTTATGGAAGACATGGCATCTGAATTTGGAGCAGGTTTAGAACAGCCTATTTCTAAAGCTGCTCCTGCTGCTGCTCTTCCTGCTGCGTCTTCTAGTCAAAAAGTAGACATTAAATCCTATCCCATAATAGGAAATACGCCAGATGGAAGACCAGTTCATCAAGCTCCAGATGGCAAAAAATACGTGGAGTAATTGTGGCTACAGAATACACTGGTGAAATAATTCCTATTAGTGGAAAAGAGTACACAGGAGAAGTTGTACCCGCTAAAAAAGAAAAACCTAGTCTTGGCAAGCAAGTCTTGAGCGGCGCTGGAAAATTAGCTGCCAGCGGGTTAAAAGCAAAAGAGGCGTTGCCTGGACAAGTGGCTGCTTTTGGTCGAGGCTTGTCGTCTGAAATTCTAGGCATTCCTGGCTCTATTGAGTCTATGATTACGCCAACGGCTAAAGGCGAACTTAAAGGGCATGAAACCGTATTTCCTACGCCAGAAGAAATACGCCAAGGCTATTCCAAAATTGGATTGGGAGAGCCAAAAATCAAGCAATTACAAGCCATACAGACTGCCGGAGAACTTACACCTCTTGCGGCTGCTGGAGGAACTCTTCTTAAAAAAGGTCTAGGTCTTGCGGCTGACTACGTTGGTGGATCTTTGGGCAGAGCATTAGGAACAAAAACAAGTGCAGAAGCTGCGGCGCTTGTTGACAAAATTGCTGGAGAAAGAGGCGTACTGCAACAGAGCCTTGACAAAATTAAGTCTCAAGAAATTACGCCGCAGCGTCAAAGTGAAATTGACCGTCTCAATTCTGAGATAACCAAGCGAGATCAGGCGTTACAACAGTTGAAACAACAGCCGCAAGTTGCTAAAACAAGAGCAGAAACTCAGATGCCAGCTCCTACTGGCGTTGCCGCCATGAAGCCCGTCAGAGAAGAAGTGCAATCTCAGGTGGGCGCTAGAGCTGCCGCCGCCAAAGAAAAATTAGGAACTGTTGAAGCCAAAGCAGGAGAAGCGGGGCAACGGCAACAACAAGCCAAACAAGCAGTTGATGAACTAGATCAGCAATTGTTGTCCAAGCCAGGAATGAGCAAAGACCAATTTGGTCAAGTTGTCAGAAAAATAGTCAACGACATAAAAACAAGTTTTGGTGCAGCTAGGTCTAAGGCAGCAGACTATGAAGGCACGTTTGCGCGTGCTGGTGAAAAGCCTTCTATCGGAACAACTGGATTGCGTTCAAAAATTGAGAAAGAGATTGCCAACACGGGTGATCCCGCCAAGCGCACATTTCTTCAAACGCTGTACGCAGAGCTTGAAACCGCAGAATTGCCGTTTGACAAAAACAAAATCAACCTCAAAAAAGCCCATTCAGTCAAGGGTTTTCTTGACAGGATGGTTGCTGGAAATCAAGAGAAGGATTTTCTTGTAAACCAAGATATTGCTGTTTTGGCAAAAAAGTACAAAACCGATTTGCTCAAAGAAACCGTAAAGCAACACCCAGATTACGGTAAGGCAATGTCCGAATATCGAAAAGCATCAAGACCGCTAGACATTGTTGAGCAACGTACAGGAACAACTGTATCCAACATCTTGGATGAAAACAGCTTGTCCAAAGAAAGCAAACTTTCTGAAGCTGAAGTGGCTGGCGCTGTAATCAACAAAGCAAATGCTGGTCATTCTGTTTTTTCTCGCCTGTTGCAAGAAAGCCCAGAACTCAAAGACGCTGCACGGTTGCACTTTACGCAAGATTTGTTTGGCAAAGAGATTGCGCCAACTGACGCAGTTTTTGCAAATTGGTTGAGAACAAATGAAAATTCTTTGCGCCAACTCAATTTGTACGAAGAGTTCAAAGACCTAAGAAACGCCAAGAAAGCGGCAAAAGAGGCTGTTGACTTTGCGAATGATGTTGTGTCTAAAGCAGAGCATGATCGCAGAGTAGCTGAATTGGTTTCAAAATCTGAATCAAGGCTGTTAGGCGAAGCCGCAAAACGTACAGAGCAAGCAGGCCAAGGCGTGAAAACTTCAAATGAGTTGCTTTCAAAAAAAGCACAAGAAGCAGAAGAAGCCAAGACACGGTTGACCGGGGAAAAAGAAAAAGCAAAGTCCACTATTGAGAAGATTAACGAACAAGAATCTTCAAGAATGACTGCTGAGCAAACGGCTAAAAATGAATCTGTACGCCAATTGAGCAACGCTATATCAGACATTCAGCGTGGAACAAGCCCTGCCGAAACTGCCAAAAATGTGACGGCAATTGCTAGAAGCATGGAAAACCAAGGTCTAATCACGCAGGCACAACGCAATGAGCTTTTAGATGCTGCAAAAGGCTTGAGCGGGTCTATAGAGCAACAAAAAGCAAGCGCCAAGAAATTGGCGGCTGTTGCTGCCTTGCTGGCGCTTCCAATTGCTGGCCCTATGGTTCAAAGCAAAATTCGCTCTGTGACGGGATTCTGATATGAGCAAGAAGAAAACACCAGGAATAGACCCCGCGCTAGAAAAAGCCATAGCCAAGCTGCTAGAGCAGACGATGAATGATGCAGAGGCCACGCTGACCGATAAGATGAAGATCATCGACCGGAGCCTGAAGCTGGAAGCTCTTAAGTTGAAAATGAACGATGATGCCTGGGGCAGTGGATTTTTTGGTGAAGATGAAGATAGTGATACATAGCGTTATACTCAAGTTTTAACTTAGGGGATAGCTATGGAACAGAAAGTTGCTGCGTTGTTGTCGTTGGCGTTGTCAGTCATTACCGATAGGTTGCTGACAATAGTGTGCTTGATAATGACATTTGTGTTAGCAACATGGATAATGAACAATCCGGACTGGTTGCGTGTGGCGACATTTGGCTGGTTCTCAACGTGTGTATTTTTGCCTGTACTTTACAAGGAGCGAAACCGTGACAAAGCTATTCCAAAGCACATACCTTCCCAAAGAGATGGTGAAGAGTCTTGACGCGACATGCCGATCTGGTGATGACCGTGTGCCTGTAGACGGAACGCTCCAGTACCGCTGGGGCCGTAGTATGCAGGACACTATGCCCCACCCTAATAAAACTATTGTGTCTGGTGGTGCTGCTCGCTTCAATCATCCCCCTTCAGAAGATTCATCTCCCTTCTGGGCTACCGGCGGTACAAAACGTCACCACAACAAAGGCTAATCATGTCTATAGCATCCGGCTTTTCTGGCACACCTGGCAACCAGGCGCAAAACCAAAACCTTACCATCGCCTCGCAACGATCTGGAGCTTATGATGCTGTGGACAAGTTGCGGGTGTCAACCCCGCAATCTTTGATTGATACTGACTTTGAGTACGGGCAGCAAGGCGGTAAGTGGGAGCAAGTTGCTTTACAAAACAACCGTGCGTCGATGTACTACAACGTACAGACTCCTTTGCCTGTGAGTGCAATAGCTGGCAACCAAACCAACAAATACCAGCTTGTTTTTACAACTTCAACCAATGTAACGGTTGCGGCTGGTACACCTTTGTTTATTCAAGACGCTCTTGATCCTCTGGCAAGTGGCTGGGCATACGTCACTACTGGCGTGTCTGGAGGTACAAGTTTTACCGCTCAAGGCAGCAACCAAGTGACGACGGTAACCTGCTGGTCAGCAACTTCTACATCTGTGTATCAAGGCTATCTGTACAGCAATTGCGGCATCAATTTAACTGGTACGACTGCATTTACTTTTAGTGGATCTACGGTCACTTGTACAACAACCTACCCGCATGGCTTGTCAAAAGGTTCGTTCATTTTTATTAAAGGAACAACCGGCCCAAGTGCAGCCACTCAGATCAATGGCGCTCAAGTTGTAGCAACAGTTACTGCTAACAACAGCTTTACGTTTACCAACGTCAACGGAACGCCCTCCACAACAATTGCAAACACTGCCGGACAAACTAACCTGTACGCCCGTCCTGCCGGATACGTTGACACCAAGGCTTACGACGGATCGGTAAACTTTACTGCTGGCGCTGCTGTCCCATCTGCTGAATTGGCACGCCAGACACGCCGTTATTTCCGTTACCAGTCAGGAAAAAGTATCCAGTTCTCTACTGGTTCTATTCTGAATCCTCAGATACAGTTGCCTGTGCTTACATCTTCTGGGGCGACAGTAACTGTCACTACGCTGACGCCTCACAACTTGGCGATCAACACGTACATTACAGTTAGCGGCGCTGACCAAACTGCGTACAACGGAACCTTCATAATCACGTCTGTTACCAGCGAAACTACATTCCAATACGTTACAGCAAACAGCACAATCCCTACTGCTACAACTGCAACGTCAACCGTTCCGAATGTCTTGCGCATTAGCCCAGTAAACTGGTGGGGCAGTAGAAATCGTATTGGGTTTTTTGACCAACAAAACGGGTTCTTTTTTGAATACGACGGTCAAGTCTTGTACGTAATTCTGAGAAACAGCATCCAGCAAATTACTGGAAGTGTGTCTGTTTCACAAGGAAGCGCAACTGTTACTGGGTCAGGAACTGCTTTTAGCACCAATCTTGTGGTTGGTGATTACATTGTTATCCGCGGTCAGTCTTATCGTGTGTTGAACATTACAAGCAACACCAGCTTATCTATTTCTCCAGAATACCGTGGCACAACCATTGCCAATGCAATTGTTAGCCGAACTGTTGATGTAAAAATTCCTCAGTCTCAGTGGTACGACGTTTGCGATGGAACCAACACGCTCGCCAACCCGTCTGGATACAAGTTAGATTTGACCAAAATCCAGATGTGGTACATCGACTACTCTTGGTATGGCGCTGGCGCTGTTCGATTTGGAATTCGCATGACCAACGGAGCCATATCTTACGTCTACACTTTCCAGAATAACAACGTTCAGTACAGCGCGTATTTGCGATCTGGGAACATGTGTTCTCGGTATGAGCAAAGCAACGTCAGTAACACTACTTTCATTACAGGTTCCGTAGGATCTAGCGACACCACCATCAACGTTAGTAACACATACGGGTTTAACCCTAATGGTGGCACTGTGATACTGCGTGCGTCTGCCACCAGTGGTGCTGTTGAATACGTCACCTATGCAAGCCTTACACCAACGCAATTGTTGGGATGCACCAGGGGCGCAACTGGCGGGGCTGCTGCTACTGCATTCACTTATTCAGCTACCGCTCCGGTATCTGTGGAATACAGCGCCCCTGACACTGCTGCATTGCTGTCTCATTGGGGTTCTTCTGTGGTCATGGATGGTGGGTTTACGTCTGACGTGTCTGCCATTTATAACTACGGAATGACCACTGCGTTGACAAGCCCTAACAGTACCGCTGCTGTCCCCATCATGGCTATCAGGATTGCTCCATCTGTTGATAACGGGCAAACAGGTTACATGGGGCAGAAAGAAATTATCAACCGCTTGCAGTTGTCTATGCGAGAACTGGCTGTGGTTACAAACACCACCTATCTAATTCAGTTGATCCTTAACGGTGTTCCTAGTGCTGCGTTTAGTGCCAACAGCGGAAATTTTGTTTCGCCCACTCAAGGTACAAACACAAGCTCTATTTCTCAAATTGGAGTTAACACGACGGCTACAACGACCATTTCCGGAGGTGAGTCCATCGCCGCCTTCTACTCTAATGGCTCTGGACAAACAACTTACGACTTGTCAGGTATTGCTCCGTTTGGTAATGCTGCGTTAGGCGGTGGAAACAGTAACGCCGTTCCCACCAGCCAAGCCAACCAGTTCCCTGATGGCCCAGACGTTCTTTATGTGGTCGCCTCCACCTTAGCGGCAGGGGCATCCAACACGATTGTGGCCCGTCTTAATTGGGCGGAATCTCAAGCGTAAGAACTTCGTTATCTGCGAATGCCAGGCCGTCCTCAAAACCGGCCTGGTACGCTTCTTTCAAGAGATGTCGATAACTCTCAGGACATACTTCCCAGTCTTTGCTGACTTTGTCCAACCCCAGATTTGTATAGTCCATCCTGCTTCCCTCACTTTCGGTAGTAGTTCGCTGTCGTTAATCTTCTTCAAACGGGCAGAAACACCAGCAGCAGTTGCCTGAACTGCCAGCGTCTCGCCACGTTTAATAGCTAGGATATCGATGAACCCAAAGAGATCCTGGCGAATCCTAGCGTGTGGATTCCATTTCTCCACCACCGCAACGGTGTAACCCTGCTCACGCAAGAGAGCCAGAGATCGGGTGGTAGGAGATTCTTTTGCCATTAGAACGGAACAGAATCGTCATCAAGATCTACAGCCCTGCGCGGCGGCTGCTGACGAGTTGGCTGCACTCTAGGTTTAGGCTCGTACTCCCGAGGCGTATCCTTCTCCATGTTCATACGCTTGCTGTAGTTGTCCTCTTTGATTGCCAACAGCGTATTCCCGTTGCTGGTGTTCTTGAGCCAGAAGGCCATCTTCAACTTCTCTCCAGCCTTGTAATCCATCTCCAGCGTAACAAAGCCTTTGTAGTCTGGCCCCTTGTCAGACTTCTTCACAGTCTCCCAAAAAGCTACGCCACTGCCTGGCATCTCGCGGTGTTCATTCCCCATGATTAACTTCCTTTCCATGCATTTCTGCTTTATCGTAATCACCAACCCAATTAAAATATTCCAACATATCCAAGTTGCAAGCCTTGAGGCCGTCCAGCTTCTCTTCCTTCACTTCCTCAGAGAACTTGGGGCTATGGGTGATGCGCTTCACAAGTGCGTCAAACCCTGCCTTCCACTCCTCTGGGGTGTCATAGGTAGAGTAAGGCTCTTCTTGATTTGGAATCCACAATTTGTATTGCTTCTCAACTTCCTCCACCACCTCCAAAGTTTTTGGTGTTTCTGCTGGCGCTGGTATCTCCTCTAGCTCCTCTGCCGTGTATGTGCCCACCACACAGCCAGGATAGACCGTTCTGATGCCTTCTGAGATGCACCGTGCGCGTAGCATGGCTCGAGGGTAGTTGCGCCAGTTGTCCTTGCCTGTAAGACCTATAGACTTGGCTTGGGCAAACGTCCACGTCAGCTTGAGAGAGCCTCCGGACGGGTGAGAAAACACGCCTGTCACCTCTGCATCCGTGTAAACCTCCCACTGAACCTTCCCGCCGGCATTCTGAAACCGCGCAAGCATGGCATCTGCCTTCAGCGTAGGACGGCCCTGAATGACGTGATAATCACGCGCTGCGATAGCAGGGTGCATACCCTCTGCTTGCGCTATCAACATCAGCGCAAAAGCCTCTTCTGGCGTCTTCATGCCGAACATCTTCGACTTGGCGATGGCAATAGCCATCTTCTCGATGTCACCAACTGGTACAAGAGCGTTAGTCATTGGAGACTTCCTTTTTTTTGTTTCTTGGTTAAAACGCCTAACATATTTTCCCAAACGTCGGCCAAAGGTGTATCTTCTATGCTAAATTTACCTGGTGCTTCTTTGGATATGTCATCACGCTTGTGTTTGTCTTGAAACTCAACTAAATCAAGTTTAGGATTCGTACACCGTCTTTCTCTTACCATTTTGGATTGGTACGCTAAAGTACAGTCTTCGCAATAATCAACATATCTGTAACTGCAACTCTTCATAGAGAGCAGCTTCCATTCCCTGTATTGTTTTTTATCTTCAAAACACGGTGGGAAATAATCTTCTATGTTCATTTTGCGCCTCACTTCAGAAGGAAACGACGGCTTCCCTGCTTGTCCATCACAAACTTGTTGTAGATGTCAGGCATGGCAGACTGGAACAGCTTGCTGTCAAAAGACTTGCTAATCTTTGCAGACTTCCACGTAGCCAGCACAGATCCCTCCACGTTCACCAGCCGCTCACTCTCCTGCATGTAGCCTTGCAGCATTGTTAGCAGTTGCTCTTCCGTGTTTTCTAGTTGCTTTATCTGCTGCTTCACTCGCGACAAGGCTTGGCAAGCACCTTCTACGGCCCCTGAAGCTATCTTTCCGGAATCAGCAGATATTGGATACAGCAGCTTCGCCTGTTCTGTATCTTCTGGCGGCAGGGTCGTCTTGTTCACCACATTGCCCCAGACGTTAGCCATGAGACGAGTGTGGTCTGCCTTCATCTGGTCAGTAACTTCCGTGCGAATAAGCACAAACTCTTGACCACCAAATAGCACGGCAAGATAAACCACCTGGCAGCCGAATACGGTCGCTTCGTGCACAACCTGAGCCAGATCCGCAGCAGGCATAAGTCCAGTATCAGGATCAAACTTGTTGCGCGTACCTGCGTTGTAGTTCTTAGCCTCGACCAAAACAGGTTTACCATTCTCGCGCCCCACAAAGTCAAAGTGTGATTTAAGCCAGCTCTCGGTGGGATGCGTAAATGCGTCCTCAATCTTCTCCAGGTCGATGCCCAGGCGCTCCTGCGCCAGCCGACCGATAACAGGCTCCATAACGTGGCCCATTTGCACGGCCTCCACGTCAGATAGGTCAGGGATAGGCATCCGTCCCAGCTTTGTCAGTATGACTTGGTTGGCCTTGCCCTGGGCAATCATCCGGGCGTCACCAGACCACATGGCAGAGTTACGGGTTTCGGGTGAGAAATCAGACATTGTTATCCCCTCTTGTAAATGATTGAAACGCTGGCTCTACTGGCTTCTCCAGTCCGCAAGATCGAGCGTGTTTGTTGGCATCTTGCAACTCTGGGAAAGGCCGGTTGCAGTTGGTGCATACCCAGAAAGGTGGGTTACCTGGTGCGTCTTTTATTTGTTTCAACATGACTACACCAGCTCGTAGTTTTCGAGGTAGAACTGCACCAAGTTGTTCTTGGTGTCTCCGTCCTTTTCAAGACGGTCTTGCACCTCTTGGATGACAGCCCTAGGGTTCGGAACCGTCTGCGCGATCACGTGGACAAGCATGCAAACCCGTGCGAACTCTGCTTCGTAACGTGTTTCTACTTCCTTGATTTCGTTATCCACCTCGCGCACCAGCGCCTGGTATGCCCTGATTTCCAGATCATTAAACATTGGTAGCCTCCTCGAAGTTGTTGCCCTCTATGCTGCATACATCACCGTATTTGCGGGCTATGTTGCAATACATGAGCAAGTCAAACTCGCGGGGTTCGCCATCTACAGGAGATTTTGGGCGGTCAAAACCACAACGCGAGAATCTGGTTTTTTCGGGGAAGGAGGGGTCAGCAAGGTAGTGCTTGCAATTGATACAGAGTTTCATTGGAGTTTTCCATTTAAGAACAGTGGGGAACTTCCCACGATAAGATTATACAGCGATACAAAGATCATTCATCAAGAAATTTATTTTTAGGTTGCTCCTTTACAACAAGTTGATAGTTCTCAGGCAAGTTCAGGGCGATGCGCCAGCATTGCTTCTGGTACAGCGACAGAACTTCTCCGCGCTCTTCCCTCTCCTGCAGACGCGAGGCCCAGGCTTTTTCATCCTTCATGTGTTCTTCTCCTTTAGTTTGGCTTCAATGGCTCCGGCAAAAGCGTGAAACGTGCGCTGCGGAGAATCAAGCACTCTTCGCTTTATTGGGTAAATCTCCTCATCCGTCAGCCCTACCCACGGGCGGGGTTGTGGCATTGCATATAGTTCTTGATTACGCTTGTGATTTGGTGGCGGTGGGAAATAAGCCCAAAAATCAGGTTGTGCTGAACCATAGGAAAGTGATGCCCATCCGTTTTTTGTGTAGCTTCCCTCAACAACATGCACGCCAAAACAAAAAAGCAAATGTGAATTTTCTACTGGCATTTCTTGGAATACAGAATGCCACTTAAAAACAGGCTCCTGCACTGGGAAAATCGCAGGTAAGCAGTTCGCGCACAAACCAGCATTGCTTGCTACAATTTCGTCTGCACATCTTTCGCAGGTAGCCACAGGCTCCTGAGCTGGCTCTGCCAAGGCTTTACGGATAATTTCCGTTGCCCCGTATTCGCAATTCCCATCAATTTCTGCTGCTTCCAGCGCCTCAAGCGCCAGCTTCAATGCTTCGTCTTTACTCATAACTATCCCCTAAAAAAAAGATACACAACTAGGTCACTACAACCTAGCACCTACCCCCCTGTACCCCTAAACCCTCCATGCCGGATGGTGAGCAAAACCTAGCCCTCCTCATCAAAGAGGACTAAGCCTTCAATGCCGGACGGAGCCGCACATACCCGCCAGACGTTCGGTCACAGGCTCTGGCTTCGCCACCTGCTGCGCTCTCTCAGACCTTTCCCACAGTAGCGCGTGTCCTCCAGCCCTGCCGTATTGGGTAA
>Ga0304728_1001079_pt1 | contig 20306 bp, 19 predicted proteins | sample C_130625_MF_Meta_FD_190476 | JGI IMG/M metagenome (GOLD analysis project Ga0304728, IMG submission 190476) | Freshwater microbial communities from Lake Croche, Canada to study carbon cycling - C_130625_MF_MetaG (v2) (version 2) | ecosystem: Environmental > Aquatic > Freshwater > Lake | place... | reverse complement strand
TTATCCGATTTCGAAAAGGTAATACTACAAGTGATTCTGTAGGTTTAGGTTTATCAATAGTGAAGAGTATCGTTGAAAATAATCAATGTAATATTCGATATGAAAATCTAAATTCTTCTCACCTCTTTATTATTGATTTCATTAATAATGATTAAGTAAAATTGACTTATAATTTTTAAATATGATAAAATTTTTGATTTCAATTATAGTATTTTTATTTGTTGCGAAAAATACCGTATCAGGACAAAATGACCTAAATTTTTACATTTCAAATGCTATATCTAATAGCCCACTTTTAAATGATTTTCAAAACCAAGTTAAAATCAATTCTTTAGACAATGAAAGATTAATGGCTATCTACACAAAAGCCCAAATTGGTGTTTCTGCCAGTTACATATTTTCTCCCATAATTAATTTAGACAATAGTAAAGCAAGAGTTGAACTTAATGCTCAAAATGCTTCAAAATATATTGGATATGACATTGCTGCTTCAAATGGAGGTCAATATCTGGCTCTATTAAATGTCAATCAACCATTAATGAATAAAGGGAATTTAAAAACTGCAATGGAGCAAAATAATATTTCGTCTCAAATAGGTCAGAACAATATTGTTTTAACAAGTCACGATATCACCAAATTTGTTATTGATCAATACCTTCTTTGTTTGTTAGATTTAAAGCAAAGTGATTATACAAATACGATGACTCTAATTCTTACCGAACAAAAAGAATTAGTTAAAGAACTTATAGATGCTAGTGTTTTAAAACAATCTGACCTTTCTTTAATCAACATTGAATTAAGTAATTTTCAATTATTATACTCAATAAATAAAAATACCTACTTAAGGGATTTAATGGATCTAAATATCCTTTGCGGACTCAAGGATACTAGCATGGTTAAAATTAAAGAAACAGAATTAAATTTCACCATGAACACTAATAATTCCAATTTTATTGAAAAATATAAATTAGATAGTTTGTCAATACAATCGTCTGTCAATGTTATGGAATTGAAGTATAAACCTCAAATTAATTTAATTGCAAACACTGGATTAAATGCAGTATTTGCCCCTACAATACCAAGTAGATTTGGGATTAATGCAGGTATAAATTTTTCTTATTCTATTTACGATGGTAAGCAAAAAAACATAAATCGTAATAAAGCAGAAGTTCTTGAGCAAACTATTTCTTTCAATAAAGAATTTTTTGTCAATCAAAATCAATTACGGAAGGTAAAAATTATGAATGAGATTTCATCTTACGAATCAAGAATCGCTATTATTAATCAACAAATGGCAGAATATGAAAAACTTATGAATCTTTACAAAAAAGAAATTATAACTGGACAGCTATCAATCATTAATTATATTGCAGTGTTAAAAAATATGGCTTCCACACAAAGAGATAGCGCTGCTCTTTTATCACAAAAACAACTTTTAATTAACACCTACAATTATTGGAATTGGTAAAACTTAAATTATGATGAAATATACTTTTTTTGCTCTAGGTTTTGTTTTGTTTGTGGCTTGTAAAACCCCAACTAAAGAATCAGATGAAAACAAAATATTAAATGCGAAATCAATTGTTGAAATCGTTTCAATATCGAATGGTTCAATTGATGACGAACTTATCTTTTCAGCTTCAACTATTTATTTAAAAAAAAATGTAGTGTCAGCTTCTATTCCAGCTTTTATCACAAATGTCAGAGTAAATTTAGGGGATCTTGTAAAAAAAGGACAGATTCTTTTTGAATTAGAATCCAAGGAAAGAAGAGCACTAAATGGCAGTTCAATAAAACTAGATTCAACACTCGTTAACTTTGGACTTATTCGTATTCGCGCATCAGTAAGTGGTGTAATAAGCACGCTTGATAAACCTCAACCCGGAGATTACGTTTTAGAAGGGACTCAATTGTGTACTATCGCAGAAAGTAACGACCTTGTTTTTCAAGTTAATGTCCCTTTCGAATTCGCTTCTTTTACCCAACCAGGAAAGAATTGTCTTATTCAACTCTCAGACAATAGCACTCATGAAGGTATATTTACAAAGGTTTTAACTACCATGAATGCCATTTCACAAACACAAACAATACTTGCGAAGAGTAAGGATAATACAATTCTTCCTGAAAATATGGTTGTAAAAGTTACCGTATATAAAAACGTAAAAGTTCAGCATCAAATTCTTCCTAAATCATGTGTTGTAAGTGACGAAATGATGCAAGAATTTTGGGTAATGAAATTAATAAATGATACCACAGCAGTGAAAATTCCAGTGAAAATTGGGAATAAAAATAAGGATAAAATAGAAATCTTGAGTCCTGAATTTTCCAAGTTTGACAAAATAATTAGTCATGGAAATTATGGGCTAAGTGATACTGCTTTTGTACAAATAACTACCAAATAAATTAAAAAAGTGAATAATAAAAGTAATTATTTTAAAGTTTTTTCTAAGCCGATTTTATTCATTGGTGCATTGTTAATTTTAGCCGGAATATTTTCATATTCCAATATGCAATCAAATTTATTTCCGGAGGTTTTGTTTCCTCGTATTACTATTATCGCTGATGCTGGTCAACTGCCTATTGACAAGATGATGATCACTGTAACTAAACCATTAGAAAGTTCAGTAAAAAAAATTAAAGGTGTAACTGTTGTTAAATCGAATACAAGTCGAGGCGCAACAACGATTGATGTTTTTTTCGATTGGGGTGTAGATATTTATACCGCTAAAACTCAATTAGAGAGTCGAATAAGCGAAATAAAAAACTTCTTACCTCAAGGTGTAAACATAACCTCTGAAGCAATGAATCAATCCGTTTTTCCAGTTTATGGATTAACCTTGGAAAGCACCACACATGGACAAGTAGCTTTACGAGATCAAGCCAACTTACTGGTAAAGCCAATATTATCTCAAATTACTGGGATTTCAAATGTTGTAGTAAGAGGTGGAAAAGCAAAGGAATTTGTTGTAATTCCTGACGCAATAAAACTTTCATCTTTAGGCCTAACTCCCAATTCCTTGATCTCAGTATTTAATAATTCAAATTTCATACTTTCAAATGGCTATATGTCAGATTATAATAGATTGTATTTAAGTTTAACTGACACAAGAGTGAATGATATTGAAGGACTCGAAAACGTAATTTTAAAAAATGATGGAAATAGAATAATTCATTTAAAAGATGTCGCACGAATTGAAATCCAAGAACAACAAGAATTTATTAAAATAAATTCCAATGGCGGAAATGCTGTTTTGATAGACCTAGTGAAACAACCGGGAATCAATCTACTCAACTTTGCAACAAATACTGAATCAAAAGTTGCTGAAATTCAAAAATTGCTCCCAAAAGGATATAAATTAAAGTCCTATTATAATCAAAGTGTTTTTGTGAATGGAAGTATTCATAGCGTTACCAAAACAATATTTGAAGGTCTGTTCTTAGCAATAATCGTAATGATTATTTTCCTGCGATCTTGGAGAGCTAGCTTAGTCGTAATACTAACGATCCCCGTTACCTTAGCGTTTACAATGCTAATTTTATACAATTTAGGAATCTCGATTAATATTATGTCTTTAGGAGCTATTGCAGCTTCGATTGGATTGATCATTGACGATGCAATTGTCATTATTGAACAAATTTATAGAGGTCATGAAGATCATCCTGGTAAAGATCGCTTTACTATCGTAAAAGAATCAATTAAAGATTTATTCCCGGCAATGATTGGGTCATCATTAGCCACCATTGTGATACATTTTCCTTTTCGATTAATGAGTGGTTTAGCGGGTTCTTTTTTTAAAGAGCTTTCAGATACAATGCAAATAACCATGATAACTTCATTTTTAGTTACCTGGTTATTGATTCCTGTATTCCATTTACTCATTGGTTATAAAGCATCTTTCAAACCATCACATAAAACTGCGGAACAAGCTATTTTTAAGCTGAGATGGTTGACATGGTTTTTTAAAAAGCCAGCTATTTCTTTCTCATTAATAGCCTTATTAGGATGTTCTGCCTGGTTGGCATCAAATAAATTAGAAACTGGTTTTTTACCTGATTTAGATGAAGGATCAATTGTATTGGATTATTTTTCACCACCTGGAACTTCGTTAGAGGAAACAGACAGGCTATGTCGACAAATGGAGAAAATTATTTTGAAAAATCCCGATGTGGAAACTTATTCAAGACGAACCGGCACAGCTATGTCATTTAGATCTGTTCAACCAACTGAAGGAGATTATTTAATTCAACTTAAAAAGGAACGAACTAAAAGTACTTTAGAGGTGATTTCTGATTTAAGAAACTCAATTGGTGCTTCGGTTCCTGTTATGGACATTTCTTTTGGTCAACGTATTTCAGACTTATTAGGCGATTTAATGAGTACTTCAAAGCCCATAGAAATAAAAATATTTGGTGATGACTACTCTAAGTTAAGACAGCTAGCATTGGAAGTAGAACCTATATTATTAAAAATTAAGGGTTTAGCAGATATCAACAATGGCATGGTTTCAGCTGGTCCATCAATAGTGTTTAATCCGAATCAAGAAAAACTTTATCAATATAAAATTTCATTAATAGATTTTCAAACGCAACTTTCAGCGCTTACCAGTGGGGTTCCTTTGGGTATTAATGCTAATGTCCCAACCCCCTCTCCTGCTCAAGCTGCTATGACTGGTGGAATTCAAGTTGGACAAATCCAAGATGGTGAACAAATGCGACCACTCGTATTAAGATTTACGAATTTCAAAGAAAATAATCTAGAAAAAATAAAAAGGGAACTTATTTTTTTACCTGACGGAACTACTAGATTATTATCTTTCTTTTGTGACGTTCAGATAATTCCCGGGGAAATAGAATTAAGACGAGAAGATTTAAAATCAGTTATATCCATAACCGCAAGGCTTGATAATAGGGACTTGGGAGGCGCGATTCAAGAAATAAAAAATGAATTAAATGGTAAATTATCCCTTCCCAATGGTTACACTATTGTATATGGTGGAGCGTATGCAGAACAACAAAAATCTTTTACAGAACTTCTTTACATACTCACTTTGGCAATTCTACTAGTATTTGCAGTTTTAGTATTTTTATTTAAAGAATGGCTAATCTCTTTATTAATAATTTTTATTTCAGTATTAGGTATTGGAGGATGTATAATTGCTCTTTATCTAGTCGGTATACCATTGAATGTTAGCAGCTATACAGGTATTATTATGATAGTTGGAATCATTGCTGAAAATGCTATTTTTACCGTGAACCAATTTAAAACAAACTTGAAAATAAGTGGTGATGTTGATCAATCTATTAATTACGCAATTGCATTAAGAATAAGACCAAAATTAATGACGGCAATTGGTGCAATTTTAGCTCTAATGCCACTCGCTTTAGGCATTGGTCTGGGAGCACAGATGCAACAACCATTGGCAATTGCAGTGATCGGAGGTTTTATGGCTGGATTACCCCTATTATTGCTGATATTCCCAAGTTTAATGCGAATGATTTATTTAAAAAAAATAAATAAACTTTAGATTACCTTAAGTATTGCAATTTAAATTTGGACTATTATTTTAAATAAATTTAAACTTTTAATTATGAAAAAATTATTTATCACAGTTTCCTTATGTTTTTTTACATTAGCAACTTTAACTGCTCAAACTCAAAGACATTCTTTTATGGTTGGCGGGACGGGAAGTTTTTCTTCAACTATGGAAGGTTCAATTCATAATACAATAATTGATTTTTCGCCTAGAATTGGATATTTTGCTTTGAAAAATTTAGCTGTAGGGATCAATTTGTCTTTGAATAAAACGATTGATGACGGAAACCAATATTCAACTTCTCTCTATTGTCCATTTGTAAGATATTACTTTCTATCAGTTTCGGATGATAAAATAAAATTATTTGGGAATGCTAATGCTTATATAGGAAAAGAAGATGAAGGAGTTGGCATCTCTAGATTAACAGGATATGGTGCAGCGATAGGAGCTAATTTCTTTATCAATAAGCATATTTCATTTGAAACATCAATTGGATATAGTTCAACACATGCTCAAATTGAATCCGTAAAAGATAATACAACGGCCTTGAATGTTGGCTTTCAAATTTTCTTATTTAAAGACAAATAAAATTATGGACAGAAGAAAATTTATAAATGATTCAGCAATTTTTTGTGGTCTATTTATAATTGGTCCAGCATTGATTGTTGAAAGTTGTAATAAAATTAGCAATTCACCTCAAGGACCTACAGTCAATTTTACATTAGATTTAACAACACCTGCAAATAGCGCTTTAAACAATGTAGGAGGATCAGGAAGCTCTAATGGGGTAGTTATCGTAAATATGGGACAAGAATTTATAGCAATAGCTCAATCTTGTACTCATAGTGGATGCAGTGTTGCTTATAATGCAAGTAGCAACAATTTCATTTGTCCATGCCATGGGGCAAAATTTGATGTTACTGGAGCCGTTACTAATGGTCCAGCTCAAATTGCCTTGAAAAAATATACAGTTACTAAAAGCGGTAACATACTCACTATTAACGGTTAATTCACAAGGTTATAAATATTAAATAATTTAAATTCAAATATATGAAATACGTATTATTTTTTAGTGTCAGCTTGCTTACTTTAAGTTGTACCAATGCTCAAAATCATGCAAATGGTGATGTTCCGAAAAATGTTAAAGCTGCTTTTTTAGTCAAATACCCAACAGTTAAAAATGTAAAATGGGAGAAAGAAGCTGCGTGTTATGAGGCAGAATTCAAAATGAATAAAATTGAAATGTCTGCCACTTTTAGTAACGAAGGTCTTTTTCAAGAAGTTGAAGAAGAAATTAATGCATCTACTCTTCCAAAAGTGGTTAATGCATATTGCATAAAAAACTATCCAGATCACAAGTTATCAGAAGCCGCCAAAATTACTGATGCTTCAGGAAAAATAACATATGAAGCAGAAATGGCTAAAGGAAAAGAACATTTCGATGTTATTTTCGATGCCAATGGTGGATTCGTTGAAAAAAAATAAGATAGGTATATTTTCAAGTGAAGAATGAGTCCCGAATTTTCGGGGGAAAATAACTATCGGCAAACCCCTCCGACTCCACTCTGATCAAAAAGCTACTCCATAGGAGTGGCTTTTTTTGTGAAAACAAATGAGGACTAGTCCTCAAATTTGGGAAAACAAATAAAAAAGACAAAATCGCCTTGCGATGTAGCTTTTAGATCCACTGCACGTTAGTCATGAGGGTTCAGCGCAGCTAACCCCTCCGACTCCACGATTAAAATCCCCAACGAGAATTGGGGATTTTTTGTTTTCATTAACTTTTGGGTGAGAAGTTTATATCGAGCGAAGCTTTTGCTGAGTCGAGATAAACCCCTCCGATTCCACTCCACAGGAAAGCACGCCAAAATCGGTGTGCTTTCCTTTTTTACCCCCTCCAGAAGTATTGCCAGCATTAAGTATCAGAGACACCACCCTATTCACTTCGAGGGTTCGAACTGAATTTTTAAAAAGATTGTAAACTATTTAAGAATCTTCACAATTTCTTTACCCTTAGTGTTGGTGACTTGAAGGAAATAAATACCATTTTTCAACTCACTTGTTTCTAAAGTGAATGCTTTAACAGAAAGGTCCTTAACGAACAACAAAAGACCATTCGCTTGAAACAGTTCGATTTTTTGCATCTGAATTTCACTAAAAATGGTGATTTGATCTATAAAAGAATTATAGATTAAAAAGTCTATTAAAACTTAAAAATCACAACTTAACAATTTGTTTTTGAATCAAATAATCCAAACCTGAAACTTGAAGAGAATACACACCATGACGCAATTCACTTAAATCAACCTGATTCAAACCTTTTACTAATTTGCTTTGAAGGACAATTTCCCCTAAAACATTGTATACCTTAACATCTGAGTTTTCCAAATAACCACATTGTATTGTTAAATTGTCAACTACAGGATTAGGATATATTTTAATTGGGGAATCCAAAAAACTCAGGGCATATTCCTTCACTGTAAATTGATGGTAATTTGATACATTTAACTTAATCCAACCCAGGTGATTAAGCCCATGAATTTTCTTTCGAAACCCGATGTAATGGTCACCAGATATCCATGAATCCATGGAATGATAACTGATAAAACTGGGGTAATTACCATAGGAATAATAGGCTATGTTTGTCAGCGCCTGCTGATTGCATTGCACCATCCAAACGGTGTCATTATCTTCAAGTTCTTTTACCAATGAAAATATTGCAGGATAATATACAATTTGACCTGAAAAAACAGAACCTATCGTATCTATAACATTGGTATCTATAGCAAAGTAACTGCTGTCTGATGAACTTAAAGAAATTTTCCTATCCCCTCCGGACCCCCCCATATAACATGAAGTGCTTAGCGTAAAGTCAGTAACATTATTTTGATCAACATCGAGTTTATAGGATTTTGTGGCACACCCAAAAGGGGTATAGGAAGAAACTGCAGTGTCTACTATATCATAGACATTCATATAGATTAAGGAGGGGTTAATTACTATCGACTCCGACTGGGAATAGTCAAAGTATGATATAAACAAAAAGGCAGGCACGATTATTAATTTTATACGAACAGTATATACATAATAATAAAAAGACATAATAATTAACTTGATTAGTCTGATTCAAATATACAATTTTTCACGTTTAATAAACTGATTTTACACAGAAAATATTTACATTCTATTTTTGGTTCTTGATGATTCCCTATTCACTTCGACGGTTCGAACTGAATTTTTAAAAAGATTGTAAACTATTTAAGAATATTCACAATTTCTTTGCCCTTAGAAGTGGTAATTTGGAGGAAATAAATACCATTTTTCAACTCACTTGTTTCAATAGAGAATGTTTTATCAGAAAGGTCCTTAACAAACAACAAAAGACCATTCGCTTGGTACAGCTCGATTTTTTGCAACTCCGTTTCACTAGATATGGTGAGTTGATCTAAAAATGGATTAGGATAAACGAGCACATTTGCTGTATTTAACAAAGGTTCTTCAATGGAAGCCGAAGATTCCAATCGAGTTGGTTGCGATTCGTAACAATCACTCTGAATGCGCATCATATCGAAGTAAAGAGCGCCAGCATTACTTATTGGTGATTGACTCACCACGAGTCCTGTTTGTAAGGAAACGCCTGCCTTTGGTTGGCGCTTTTTTCATTTTATTCGAAATAATAATCATATTTTGTATATTTGACTTGAAATGATAAAAATAATAGAAGATAAAATTGATCAAATAATTACTTTGAGTAAAATGCATCGCGTTTCTTCAATAGCTTTATTTGGTTCGGCTGCAAAAGAAACAATGAACGAAGAAAGTGATATTGATCTTTTGGTTCAGTTTTCAGATGATTTACACTTATTGGACTATGCGGATAATTACTTTTCATATTTAGAGAAATTAGAAGCATTGATGGGAAGAAAAATTGATTTAGTCACTAAAAAATCTTTGCGAAACAGAGTATTAATAGAAGAAATTGAGCAATCAAAAGTCGAATTGTATGCAGCATAAACTATTAAAATATTTTCTCGATATCGAAAGTATCATTATAGAAATTGAAGCTATAAAAACAAAAACAGACAATAATTTCATCCTATTTAAGTCTGACATAATTTTGCAAAGAGCAATCGAACGAGATTTAGAAATACTTGGTGAAGCTATCAAAAAAATAACTGAAATAAGTCCAATAATTGAAATATCTTCAATCAAAAACATCATTGGCTTAAGAAATATTATTGCGCACGCATATGACTCCGTTGAACCTGAGATGATTTGGGCAATAATTCAAAAAGACATTCCAAAATTATCTAACGAGATTTTCATTCTCAAGCATAAATAAGTACTCCAAATCTTCCAAAAAAGGGTTCGAGAACAAGTCAGTGGAGACCACTCTGATCAAAAAGCTACTCCATAGGAGTGGCTTTTTTTGTTTGATTTTTTTTTTAATAAAGGGTGAGAAGTTTATAACGAGCGAAGCTTTTGCTGAGTCGAGATAAACCTGCCCGCTTGAAACTATATTTATCGTGAAAATACATTCAAATAAACATTTTTTCACGGTAAATAAAGTAAATTAATACAGAAAATTCTAGAATGGCTGCTGTTTACTAAAAACAACAATAGGGATAAACTTACTAATTTCATATAAGGAAGTGATTTTTTTTAACCCTGTTTAGACGCCAATTTTTAAGGCTTGGTTGCACAAAATAAAATTTTACCGGATTTGATTAAATCAAGGCGATATAATTGATTTATAACTATCTTTAAAATAATTTATTCAACATTCCATTGGAAAAACGTATAAAAATATAATTACAGATATGAAGACAAAAATTTTGTTTACTTTATTAATTATCGTTGTTTTTTCAAGTGTGTTAAACGCTCAAAAGAATAAATCGGATCATAAATCTAAAAATGAGACAAAAGATAATCCTTTAGAAGGTCTTAGAAAAGCAGGACCAGGTGATATCGATCCAAGTACACCAATGATGTTGAATCCAATGACTACTCCAATCTACTTTGAAAATCTTTCTTTACTTAAGGAAGATGATTTTATGAATGCTATGATGTCGGGTGACTTTACGCCTGAACCATATATTGATAGGAATAAAGTTGTAAAGGCATTTGTACTTCGAAAATCCACTGAGGAGGAGAAGAAATTCATGAAAGAAGCTCAAGCTAAGATGCAAGATAATATACCGTATAAAAGTGAATTGTTAGGTAAAGAGGCCATCCCATTTTCAGTAACAGACATGAATGGCAATAACTACTCACTAGAGAATTTAAAGGGGAAAGTAATTGTTATCAATTTTTGGTTTGTCGAATGTAAACCCTGTGTAATGGAAATGCCCGAGCTAAACAAACTAGTGGATAAATATAAAGGAAAGGATGTAGTATTTTTAGGTTTTGCAAATAACGATAAGGCAAAAATTGAAAGCTTTCTTAAATCAAAATCATTTGATTATAATATTATTGCAAATAGTGGCAACATCGCTAATATTTACAATGTAATGTCATTCCCTACCCATCTTATTATTGATAAAAATTCAATCGTTTCCTATACAGCTGTTGGTCTAGGCCCGAATACTTTACAAGAAATTAACACCACTATTGAATCTTTGATTAAGTAAATTTATTTCCAAACTGAAATTAATTTATCGATTTTTCTATAATTAAAAATAAGTACAACTAAATGCGCCTCAATAAATTTATTAGTGAAAGTGGACTCTGTTCTAGACGCGAGGCAGATCGATTTATTGAGCGTGGATTGGTATTGATTAATAAGCGCAAAGCAGTTATTGGTGACCAAGTAAAAATTGGCGATAAGGTCTGTGTAAATGGTCAACATCTAGAACCTAGAGAAGACGATGACATTGTTTTTATTGCTTTAAACAAACCCGTTGGGGTTACCTCCACTACTGAGGAGAATGTCCACGATAATATTGTGCAATTCGTTAATCATAGCAAAAGAATTTTTCCTATAGGACGATTGGATAAAGATTCTCAAGGACTTATCTTCCTTACGAATGATGGTGATGTGATCAATAAGATATTAAGGGCTGGAAATAAACATGAAAAGGAATACTTAGTCACCGTAAATAAACCATTGACTGCCTCGATGATTTCCTCCATGGCCAATGGAGTCCCTATTTTAGGAGTAAATACTAAGAAGTGTAAAATCACACAAGAAGGTCCAAATATTTTTAGAATTACCTTAATTCAAGGTTTGAACAGGCAAATCCGACGCATGTGTGAGCACTTCGACTATGAGGTCATTAAGTTGGAACGTGTGCGCATAATGAATATCGATTTAAAAGGTATTCCACTGGGAGAATGGAGAGACTTAAGCGATAGTGAATTGGAAATTATTTATGGTTTATTAGAAGACTCCAGCAATGAGGAGGTGAAGAAAACTGCTAAAAAACCTAGCGTTAAAAAAGCTACTGCATCTGCGGGAAACAATCGAACCACAAAGGCCTTTGCACCACATTCAACGAATTCTAAATTTGGGAGACCTCCTAATAAGAATGACAGCAGATCAGGTGCTAAGAAAAATACTTCACGGAAGCCAAAGTCACGTTAAAATTTAATCCATTAGTCACCCATTGCATCCCATAGATAAGTTGCAACAGGAACATCACAAGGATGCCCCATATAGCCAGTAGATTTATAAACCAATTTCTTTGGATCGTCAGTTCCTTGTACCAATTCTTTTCCGAACATAATAATTACATTTTGCAAATCTCCTTCTTCGGAGGTGAAGCAGTAGAAATTACCATCTGAACTTAAAGTACATATAAACTCCGGTGAGTCACAGGCGTGAATTGCATCAGACTCAATATCCATATAAATGGTAATACTGGAGTCCGACCGATCAATGATTTGAAAATACGGATTGCTGTAATCTTTATTTAAATAGTTTTGACTGAAGGAATGAAAAGAAATGAATACTCCTAGAAAAAGTAAAAAAGAACTCAATTTTAACATAACTTCTTATTTATTTAAAGTAAATTCCTATAAACCGTTAACTGCTTTACGATTGGTTAAATCTAAAAATGCTTCAGCATATTTCTCTTTAAATTTCTTCTCTCTATTTGATAAATCTAATTGAGAAAGTGTCGCCATCACTGCTTCTGCTTCTACAGTTTTTCTCATTGCGAAATAAGCTTCTAACATATTAAAATAGATGGAAATGGTCACATCTTTATCAATTCTAGCTTTTTTGTCAAGCAAATCAGATTCTAATAATATTTTAGTGTAAGCATCAATTGCAGCAGTTAATTTTTGAGTTGCAAGCGTTTCATTAACTGTTAAGGATTTTAATCCAGTCATTTGGTTATTGTATGCCTCCATCACATCTGCATGGGCATCATTTTTAGATTTCACATAATCCAATGAAGTGGTTCGTGGTGTAACTTCATATCCAATTTGATCATTCACTAAATGATTAATGAACGTTAAATTTTCCTTTAAGATGGCTTCTTCGCTTAATCTTAATAAACCAGAGAAATCACTTGAAGGAGCCACTTTTGAAGAAGTAGATTTATAAGTTTTATAAGTTGTTAACTCCATTGGAGCCAAATATATAATTTCTTGATTATTCGCATTGGCAACACGAACAGACATAGGATGACGGTATGTATATTCAATGTAATAGTAAGTGACATCATAAGATGTAGATACATTATTCACACGAGACACCTCTTTTTTTACTTCAGATTTAATGCTTGGTTGAGAATGTTCAAATCCTTGTAAAGTAACTGTGTAATTTAAAGCATTCATATCTGCTTTCTTATAACCATCTATTCTTAGATAAGTAGCGGCTAAAGATGGATAATCATAGCTTGTCTTTAATACCGGAGGAGAAATTGTTCTTCTATAAGGAGAGGCCACATAATCTTTTACTGGATGATTGTTCTCATTTAACAATTGCTTTTCAACGATTTTAGAAGCAGTCGATTTGGCATTCCACGCTTCCATTTCTTTTGCAAACTTATCGTCAGCAGCTTTAATTCTTGCTGGATAATCTGACATCTCTCTTTGGTAATCCGCTTCTGCTCTGGCTTTATCTGCTTCAAATTGCGCTGTTAACTTGTTATTTTCTGCTTCATATGCAGAAGTAATGCTTGAAGAATAATTTTCAACTTTTGGTAATACTGGTTTCATTGGAAGTTTAACGAAACTATAGGTAAGATCCTCTGATTTGATATTTTGAGCATTTAGTGATACAGTAAAGACGCTAAGAAAAAGTAAAATGGAGATTTTAGACATAATTATTAATTTTTTATTTATTCTCTGCTCAAAAATACAACTTAAAAGCAAAATTCAAATCAAAATCATTGTAATAGTTCTATTTTTAAAAATGAATTTTACTTACTTCTCAGATTATTCCAATTATCTTTCAATAAAATAAAAAGAATTATTTTGGTTCATTTAATTTCAACTTGTTTCATTTCGATCAATTTTCAAAAAAAATGATTATAAATACTCTATTTTTGCCAAAAAATATTTATTAAATGAAAACATTGGAAGGAGAAAATAAGTCGGTAAAAAAATCTAGTCTTAAACGAATAATTCGTTTTTCGTATTTCTTTATAATTCATTTGCTAGCAGCTGTTGCTGCTTTTCTTATTTTTACTGCCATTGCAGTTAAGTTTAAATGGACCAATGACAATGGGTCTGTTGATCTTAACAGTCGCTATTTTGCTCAAATGGCAGATAAATACAATCAGGGATTTAAAACGGATAGTCTTTCCATTGCTAAAAATGAATACATCATGTTTAGGAAATTGGGTGTTTTGGCCAAGTACTATCCAATCAATGCTAAAATTATTACAGAAGCGTACCACATTTCTTCAGATATTACGGTTGCTTTGCGTATGATTGATGCAGTAGATTTGCGTATGCGAAACAACAAAGCCTATCAAAATGAAGTTGCAAGTATTAAAGTTAGATCTGATATCAAAACTATTTCGGTTTATCCATGGGCGAATTATAAAGAATGGAAAGAATTTAGTGCTATTATAAAAGCAGATAAAAAAGCTATTGATTCTGTTTCTCGTTTGACTGGGGTTGAGTCTAGACTTATCGTAATGTGTTTGGTTGGTGAACAAATGCGGATGTTTAATTCTGGACGTGAGCAATTTAAAAAATATGTAGTTCCTTTTAATCATATTATTTTGCCTACCAACAGAGGTTACGGCGTTACGGGAATATTACAACATACCGCTTTGAAAATTGAAAGTAATTTATTTGATAAATCAAGTTCGTTTTATGCAGGTGATTATTTTCAAAAATGTGTGAATGTCAACGACTCCTTTCCTGAATTGGTTAATGACACTATTGCAGCTCATAAATACAAAACCATCCAAAGACTTATTAAAGGTGGAGATCACTATTATTCTTATTTATATACTGCATTTTTCTTAAGACAATTTCAAGCACATTGGGAAAGAAATGGTTTCACACTCGCCAATAGACCAGAAATTTTAGGTACCCTTTATAATCTAGGGTATCAAAAAAGTAAACCGAAGAAAAATCCTGAGGTCGGTGGGTCGAATTTTAAGGTTGGAGGAAAAGAATACACCTTTGGTGGCTTGTGCTACGAGTTCTATTACAGCGGTGAACTACAAAACTTATTTCCTTTAACTGGAATTGGATTTGTTCCCGTAAAAGAGCTTGAAATGAAAAATAAGCATCTTGATGCTCATAATAAGAAGCAAAAGGAAAAAGATGAAAAAGAAGCAAAAGAGAGAAAAGAAAAATTACTTCTAGAAGAAAAAAAGAAGACCGTAGAAGGATAATCCTTCTTTGAATTAAAATCTATTCAACGCACTTTTTCAGGATTCAGAAATTTTATAAAATGAAATCCTTTAGGAACAAACTCATTATTGTAAAAGAATTTATGTGCTTTGAAATTTTGTGTATAAGAATCTAAGGACATAAAATTACAGTTCGCTTCACTGGCTTTCTTTTGAAGAAAATCAAAAATAAGTTGCCCTACCCCTGCACTTCTTGCTTTTTCAACAACAATAATATTATCTAATTCAAGATATTTACCGCACCACAATTTACTTCCTAGCCAATAACCACTTATTCCAACACAATTCTCATCCTCAAATACTGCAACTTGACCGTAATTAAGGGGCAACATGAAATCTAATTCAATTCCGTATTCCTCCGGTGTTAAAGAAGGATACAATTCTTGAATCACTGAAATCTGATCCAACATTTCTTGTTTATCATTTAATTCCCTAACTGTAAGCATAAAGTATTATTTTAATAAATTCAATTCAAACAATTCATAAATTCTTCGGTATTCATCCTGCCAAGAAGCACTCTCTTTAAAACCATGAGATTCAACCGGATAAAGTGCCATATTCCAATCCTTTTTACCCAATTCAATTAAGCGTTGATTCAAGCGTACCACATCCTGAAATTGTACATTATCATCCACCATTCCATGAAGAATCAAGAGCGGTTTTTCTAAATTCTGTGCATAATAAATCGGAGAACTTCTTGTAAAAGCCTTAGGATCCGTTTGCGGATTGTTTAAAATATTACTGGTGTATTCATGATTGTAATGTGCCCAATCGGTAACAGAACGAAGTGCAGCGCCACAAGCGAAAGTTTTTGGACTCGTAAACAATCCCATTAAAGTGATGAAACCGCCGTATGAACCTCCATAAATGCCTACACGATTAGAATCGATTCCTTTGGAGTTCACTAAAAACCTTTTAGCATCAACAAAATCTTGCAGGTCGCGCCCACCCATAAATCGATAAATTGCAGTGCGATAATCGCGACCATAACCCTCACTTGCTCTATAATCGACATCAAGAACCGTATAGCCTTGATCCACCAATAGATTATGGAACATATACTCGCGATAGTAATTACTCCAATAATGATGTGCATTTTGCAAATATCCTGCACCATGAACAAACAACACCGCCGCATGATTAGTTTTGGAAACCTCTGGCGTATATAAACGAGCATAAACCCCTACTCCATCAGAAGCCTTAAATTGCAAGACCTCTGGATTGCGCCAAGGATAAGCATCAAATTCTTTGGTCGTTGAAGTAGTAATGCGTTGCATTTTGGTATGCTCCATGTTTTTCGCCCAGTACATCTCCCAAGGATGTGTTGCATCTGAATAGCGAATGGCTAAATATTTTTCATCCGGAGAAAGCAAAACCTCATGAAATCCTTCGTCAGTTAAAATTGACGTCCACTTTTTTGTCTTGATTTCGAAAGAATAGAAATCTCTGTTTCCTGGATGCGTTTTGTTGGCTGTAATATATAAATGCGTTTTATCCTTCGATATTTGCACCTCTGACACTTCAAATTGTCCTTCGGTCAAAGCTGTTGTAGTACCTGCTTCGTGTAAATACAAATGAGAATAGCCTGTTTTTTCAGATTGAAAAATAAAACTCACTCCGTCTTCTATCCACGCTAAAGTTCCATTACTCTCATTCCAAGAAGAAATTCCTGGTCCACCTATCCATGCTTCATCATGTTGATGATCAAGTTCTTTAATGGTTGCATTGGAACAATCTAGAATTGCAATCCAACGATCCTTGTTGTCTGCCGAACGAATATCTAAAAGCGCAGTTCTTTTGGAAGAGGAAAATACGGGATCATGAATAAAAATCGAACGATCTTTTAGATATAATCCTTTGCCTGTTGAATCTAAGTACAATGGTTTTCTTCGAATATCACTCAAACCAGAAAAATCAATCCATTTCAAAGAATCCTTTTGTAAATTTAAAAGAGCCATTTTTTCATTTGGCTCTTTGTCACTTACCTTTTCCCTAGCTTTCGATGCTTGTGTGTAGCCATCTTCCGTTACGAATTGTTCTACATTCGTTGCAGGCGTTTCAGTTCCGAAATGCATTTTAAGTACGACAAAGTTACACGAAGGATCTACTTTCAAGGAATATAATTCCCCATCACCATAGGCGATATCAGGAACTTCTTTTGATTTTGACTTTGTGTCATAAGCCTTAATCAAACTATCTTTTACTGATTTTTCTTTTAAATAGTTGAATAAAACTAATTGTTGTTCACTCAAAAAGGTAGTATCTCTAGAATCTTCTTTTTTTGACCCTTTTATCAACCTGCTTAGCTGTGTAATGGAGCCACCGGGAACTTTAAAATTATATTTATACAAGTTACTATTCCATTCATAAACAAACTCATCCTCGCTATTCAATCTCTGAATATTGTATAGGTCTTCGTAAAAATTCAAATGTTCACTTCTAGTGGAACGCTCTTTGTTATATACATAAACCCTATGGTCAGCAATATCAATTTGATTCGTGAATTTCGTCTGAACAGGATCAAAGTAAAACTGATTTATATCTCCAGAAACTTGTTTAGAAAGTGACTTATCTTGCAAGTTGAAAGTATAAATAGGACTGATTACTTCATTCTCATGATTCCAAGTAAAAAGGATTTCTTTTCCATTTTCCGACCAAGAAAAGCCTTCAGGCCAATGACCAATAAAATCTTGTCCCGTCATTATTTTTTTCAGTTCCAAGGAGGGCTTGGTTACTTGTGCTGAGCCAAGAAAAATGGATGCAAGTCCGAAGAAACAAATTAGAATAAATTTCATTTAAATATTTTTTATAAAAATACATCTTTGTACTTAATTATAAGTAACAAATTGTTGCATCTTCATCAGGATCATATTTATTAAAAAGAGAATTAATTATCATGAAAAATAGTACTTTCGTGCTAGTGATACTTACTATTAAAAAGTTATTGTTCCGCATACTTCCACAAGCACTCTACTTGAAAGCTATGCATATTGGATTTTTCATTCTATATGATTTAGGTGTATTAAAAAATGACAAGCGCTTTAAATTTCATTATGCCGTTAAATCTTTTATTAAAGAAGACTATACAGTAATTGACATTGGTGCTAATCTAGGATATTTCTCTAAAATATTTGCTAGAAAAACAGCTAAGGGTAAATTAATCTGCATCGAACCGATTCCTTTTTTTTACAGTACCTTGAAAAATTTCTTAAAATCCTTTCCACAGGTAGAGATACACAATGTTGCACTTGGAAATGAGGAGCAAACCATTGAAATGGTTTTACCTGAATCCAATGGAGTCATGAGAACAGGATTGCCTCATATTATTGGAGATGGGGAGCAAATTGGAAATCAAAAAACTACTCAGGTCGATCTAAAAAAGGGATCTCAATTATTCAATAACTTGAGTCGCGTTGATTATATAAAATGTGATATTGAAGGTTATGAATGGATTGTATTTCAAGAGATTAAGGATTTAATTATTCAACATCGGCCAATCGTACAAGTTGAAATTGCAGAAGAAAGCATTCCTTTATTTGTCGCTTACTTCAGTGAATTGAATTACCTTCAATATGGAATTAAAGATTTCAAACTTATTCTAGAAAACGGTTTACAAGATGAGATTGGAGATTTTTTATTCCTACCTTTAGAACAACAAAAAGACTTTGAATCACAATTTTCAATCTAGTAATATGAGATTTTTCTTTTTATTTATTGGTTTATTATTATTTACATCCTGCAAAAAAGGTACGGGTGATTTTACTATATATGGAGTCATCTCAGACGATACTTTTCACATTCCAATGCAAGGAGCACAATTAAAATTATACAAAGTACCAGTTGCTAGCAGTCAGAAAATATTGGTCACATCTTATACTTTAACTCAAGACGGTGCTTTCAGATTTACTTTTCCGCGTGAAAGAATGGAGAAATACGTACTCACCATTACCAAGGATAATTATTTCCCCTTGGAAGAAACTATTTATTACTCTAGCTTAAATTTAAAACAGGACAACGAGCGAAATTACAGTACCAAAGCAAAAGCATGGGTTGCCTTGCGATTCATCAATAACAATCCATTATTTTCAGATCACTTACAATATATCAAACACGAAGGATTACAAGGCTGTATTGAATGTTGTCCCAATTCGCAGCAAGATTATTATGGAGCTTTGGATACTACCATTTATTGCATTAATAATGGCAACGAAATGTATTCCTTATATTATTATATTCTTGGGACAAATAATCAAGGATTACTCTCTGCAAATTGCGCGCCTTTTGATACCACAGAGATTTCACTGAGTTATTAAGTTTTATTCCTCCAACATTACTTTGTACTTCAATGCAGCCATTTGTCTTGAGCATGCATTAAAATGCCACCATTCAGAGGCAATTCCAGTAAATTGTTGAGACGCCATTACCTTTCTTAAAATAACCCTGTTCGCGATTTGTTCTTTTGTTAGAGCACCTCTTTTCAAAAACATAGATTCCAATGATGGGTAGGCTATAGAATCAATTTCATCATATTTCGCTCCCATATCCAATGGAATACCGGCTGCATTACAAATAGTTAAATCGACCGCTGCACCATAATTGTGAATACTTCTATTCTTTGGATTGGAGACAAACTTAACCCTACGTTTAACAGGGATGGAGTCAAGAGAATTCCACATAATTTGTTGAACGCTTACAGGTCGAACAGCATCATAAATCAATAAATACAAATCAGGATGACTAGCGCTTAAATACTCTTGACATTTTGACAATCTAATGGCTACATCCTTTTGCAGATAAGCTTTATCTATTTTCCTATAAAGCACTTTTTTTACAAAATTATCATTGCTTGCATACTTTAATTCAATCCTGATTTTTGAATTAACTGATTGCACATCACATAAATCAGCTGAGATTTTATAGCCGCTTGTGACTTTGGCAATAGTATCAGTTG
>Ga0304728_1001078_pt1 | contig 20328 bp, 18 predicted proteins | sample C_130625_MF_Meta_FD_190476 | JGI IMG/M metagenome (GOLD analysis project Ga0304728, IMG submission 190476) | Freshwater microbial communities from Lake Croche, Canada to study carbon cycling - C_130625_MF_MetaG (v2) (version 2) | ecosystem: Environmental > Aquatic > Freshwater > Lake | place... | reverse complement strand
GGCCCCGGTATTTACGTTGCCGGAAAAGACGGCATGGACGATAGCATGCTCCTCGGCGAAGGGGAAACTGTTCCCGAAATGGACGGCATCGGAACCACTCACCTTGGTGAATTCCATTTTCCAGACCCACGCCAATTAGAGGGTTTGGCCCGTCACGCTCGCAAAAACATTTTGACCATGGCCGATGGTAGCGAATCCATTATTGCAGACGTACGTTCGTTAACAGAAGCGCAGACTTTTGCTTTTGCCAATTTCCGTGGTGCTACCCTCAAGGGATTGATTCCCGCGCTTAACAACGTACACATTGGGAATGTTGACGATCTTACCATTCACCCGTGGAACAATGAAACCGGCCGCATTATGCATCTAACCAAAGAGATGGCAAAAAAATGGGAAACGGTTGGCGGAACCGAAATAACACACGAGTGGATGCCCGTTGATCATTTTCTGCACGACCTTTGGGAATTGGAGGGAGTTGGCGGAAACGAAATAATAAACGAGTGGGAATTGGAGGAAGCCGTAGGGGAAACTTCTTTTGAAAACGGATTCAAAACCCCACTAACAATTGATTTTAGTTCAATAGGCGATTTTGCGGTACTTCACCCAGAAGACGCAAAAGTTTTAGAGGAAGCGGTTGACGCAGGGGTTACTCACGTGCCGGTTCGTCTTCGCGAACTTGGTTATGTACACAGGCGCGATATGCCAAACGGTTCGCTTGACGTTCCCATTCCCATGCATAGTGCTGGCGGCCGTGATGACGGTCTTTATTTGCCGTCGGAATTAAATTTGCCAACTTTCGGATACCAACGCAAAGGCGTTGGCTACATAGAGCAGGGGATGCAGCGTTTTTACGAAAACGGCGGTACACTTATAAACGCAAACGACGCGCAACGAACCGCGGCTGAAAACGAATTGTTTGTTGATAAAATAACAAACAAAATAGAAGAACTGCGTAAATCTGGAAAAGAATTAATCGATTTGACCAACCTTGGATGGCAAGTTGATGATCTACGCCGCGAACTTGCAATGCAATGGTATGAAATTAAACCCGGGGAACCCCAATCGGAGGGCAACCGCCTTCCTAGTCCAAAAGATTGGCCTTCCGATAAGGAACTAGGTTTACCTTCGCGTGTAGAAAAAATGATGCGCGATGCGGGTCTTCTTCGTGGTCCTTTTAATTATGAATCTGCCCTTCAATTTGTAGAAGAAACGGTAAAGGAGGCAGGGCAAAAACTGATACGCAATAAGAGTTTGCATGAGGCTTTAAGGGGTTTGCTGAATGGTGAAGAAGGAGCCGTTGCTGTTGATAAATCCGGTAACGTGGTTGGCGCAATAGACTACCTTTCTTTGCATGGTTATACGCGCATAGGTTTTGTTGGCGCAGAAGGTAAGCAAGGCGCTGGGCTTGCTTTGGAACATCACGTAGCCAAAGAAGCGGCAAAAAAGAATCATCATATTGAATCAGAGATTGGATACAATTCTGAACGTTTTCACCGTCTCATGGGGCGCGATATTAACGGCGAATATTCATCGTGGTCGGAATCTATGGTTCGTGCCATTGCGCAACTTACGGAAAAAGCAACGCCACCCGTAAAAGTGGTTTCTGAATCCGAACAGCACGCCGCTCTTTCCTACGAACGCACAGTTGAACAAATCAAGGCTCGCGTTCACCAATTGGGCGAAGATCCTTTAGTTCACGATGCCGTAGGTTTTGCAACAATGGCTCAAGAAATAAAACAACGCGATTTCGCCATTAAAAAAGAAATGAACGAATTGCAACATCGCATGCTGACGGCTCATCTCGACAGTGAATCTTCGCATTATTGGGAAAGCGGCGACCCAACGGACTGGGTGGTGCCCAAATCAATTTTGGACGAAAAACGAGTGGCGATTCTAGAGGGAGAGCACAAAGCAATCAACGAAGCGCTAAACCATTTTAACGCAATTCTTGCCGAAACCCCGTTCACTGAAAAAGCCATTTTGGAGCGTGCTAAACGATTTGCGGAAGACAAGGGAATCCTTGAAGAAAACATGGACACGTTTGCCGATGAATTCCGTGAACGCATACTTGCCGCCAACCGTGCCAAATACGGGTATTTAAGTCGCCACCAACGTTATGCTGACATGGTAAACCGCTACCTTTCTGCAACCTTTGTGCCATTGGCTTTGTTGTCCGGTGGTTGGGCTTTTCGAGTAGCAACGTCGGAAGCCATGCTGAACTCTTTGCGCATTGGTGGTTGGGGTTTTGTTGACGCTAAATTGGCCGCCTCTATCGCCAAGCACGAATTGCGCGGTCGAGAATTGCGTCAAACGGTTATCACAAACGCGTCTTCCCGTGAGTATCAATTAAGCAAACGTATTTCCGACAAACCAAAAGAATTTACCATTCCTTTGACAAATCGTACCGTTACCATTTCGGAAAAAGCCGTTATTCGCGCTCACATTCTCAATGCTATCGATTCGTTGCACATGGGAGTTAACGACATTTTTGCTGGTGCCGCCATGGGCGTTGAAAAAAACTTGTTGAACGGAATTGGCCGTGAAGAAGCCGAACGCATGGTCGATAACTTTGTTAGCGTAATGATGCGTCACGACGGTCACTTGCCAATGGGCGTTCATCAAACCGAATCCGTTGTTGCCAACGAATTGTCCGATAGCCTTGACGATTTGCATTACGGTATTGGCGACGATGGCGGTCGCACCATAGGTCGGGCCGCCCGTGCTAAAGAATTTGAACTTTCCACCCTTCATTCTAGCGGATATGTCACCGCTTTGTGGGAAAATCTTTTCCGTATTCAACGTGACGATCTTATGTTTCCAGTTACCGGAAAACTGCGAGAGATTTTAGGGAAAACCACTCGTTACCCCTTGGACACCGCTGAAAAAACTTTGCTCCCTCTTCTTCGAAAAGAAGCACTAAAAGTTATTGAAGACATGAACCCGGCTGACCGTGCGCGCTTTAAGCGTGACACAATGAAATCGTATCGTTCATCACCTGAAACTACCGCTCACGAAGATTGGGCAAACGTTCTTGCCAAACACGTTATAAACTCTTTCAAGGGACGCGGCGCAACCGAAGACATTTTCCACGTCAACCTAATGGACCAAGTTCTCAAAATGGACCTCAAGGAACCCCGCAACCTTTATTACGACGTAAAGGCAATGAACAACGGCTTTGAAGCACCCGACCACATTCCTACCCGAAAATTTGTTGAAATAAATTGGCGCCAAAAACTCCTTGACACGAAATTGATTAATCGCATTTCGGATGTTGGACATGACAAAATCCTTGGCCCCATTGTTAACTCTTTGGTTCGTGACCCATTGTTTTTGTTTGAATATCACAAAGCCATGGAAGAAATTGCCCCAATGGTTAAAAACAACATTATTGATCTTGACCAAGCAGAAGTGTTGGCAGACCAGCGAGCGATTATACGCATGTCCAAATACGTGCACAATCCTAAAGACAAAATGGTCTTTGAGGCAAACGCTCGTATGGTCGCACCTTTCTACTTTGCCAAAAACCAAGCATGGCGCCGTGCTTTCCGCGTAATGCAGGAAGATCCGGGTGCTTTCGAAAAATACATGCGTTCTTGTTTGCTTGTTACGGATTGGATGTCCAAGGGAGCCACGCAAACAAACAACAATAGTGTTGTTATGCCCATGTCTGCTTTTATGGGAAACATCGGTGCGTCGGCCAACATTCTTGGCGGATTTTTGCCCGGTGGAAGTACGCCAGACGCCAATTTCCGCCACTTGTCTTTTGGCGTAAGTCTTTCCGCTGGTTCAGTAGACTCGATGATTGTTACGGGTTCGGAAGGTGGTTGGAGCGCCGTTGGCGGTTTTATTCGCCCCCCATGGGGACCAGCGGTTACGGTTCCCATCAAACTTCTTGAACGTGCTATTGGAAATCACACCGGAGGGCAGGCCGTTGATAAATATCTCCAAGCCTTCCTTGGTCCAATTTCGTCCAACACTTCTATTTTCAGTGACTTGGTTCCCAACACGTTTGCCCGTAACATTTACGCGATGATTCGCCAAAATGGTGGTTTTGCCGCCGTTCAAGTTGTGGCCATGAACAACGCATGGGACAACCTTGTTCAAAGCAAATATGAAGCCGTCATGAAAAAATACCCGGGGCCATGGGCCAAACCGGGTGGTGGCGTATACAGCCGTGTAGATCAAGACGCTATGGCTATGAGCATTGCTAACGAAGACGCAACCGCTAGTCTCAAAACCCCACAAGCAAAACAACGGTTTATAGATAATGCTCGAGCGGCTGCTTACATGATGTTTGCCGCCAAAACTTTATTGTCGTTCAGTTCCCCCTTAACAGTAAGCGTTCAAAAGGAATTTTCTAAAGAACCAGAGTTCCAAAAATTGATGGACGAAAAGAAACTAAACGGTAAATTGAAGTACACCTACGTTACGGCGGTTCAAGAATTTACCAAATTGTACCCAGAAAAAGTATTTGACATTGTTTCGCACAGTAAAAGCCCGTACAATTCTTACCCCGAAACCAAAGAAGTTGTGGATTTCTTGAAGAACAACCGCGCTTTGGTTCAAAAATACCCAGCGGCATGTGCGATGCTTGTATCGCAAACGGGAACCTACGACCCCAAAGCGTACGCCCTCGAAGTGTCTATGGGGTTGCGCGTTCTGGACACTCCTCAAGAATATTTGGACCAGTTGTTGGTTCAAGCGGGTAACGAATGGTACAACCGTGAAATAATTCCGTTCTACCCGCACACCGTTGAAAAAGACGGCGTTACCGTTGACCTCGCAAAAAAGGCCGTACGGGAACGCAATGGTGCGGCCCTTACTTACGGCATGAATGATAACCCTACGTGGTACGCTTATCATGGTGGCGATGTGACGATGGCTAAGGCCGCTCAAAGCGTGGATCAAATGAAAGCCATGCTGAAAGACGAAAGCGTTACCGTTTGGGGCAATGGACAAAAAGAGCGTCTTCTGCAATTGATGGACATGTACGATACGCAAATTCAGCATTACGAAACCGAGATCAAATCGGGTCACTCCTCGCAAGCCGGACGCATTTTAAAGAATTGGTCTTCTTATTGCAAGAGCGACGCCGCCAAGCAGTATTGGTCTGATTCAAGCCATTTTCTCACCAACATAGTAGCCAAACTCCCCAATAGGTAGGAATTATGCCAGAACCAACTTTCCAGTCCGAACAAGCGCAGGCGTTAGGGTCGATGCAGGCGCCCAAAGCCGCACCTGCGCCCAATCCGCTGGCTGAACAAATGATGCCCTTGCGAGGCAACTCCCCAACAAACCAACCAATGGCCCCCGTGTCGGAGCGTATGCCAGAAACCTTTGAACCCATTTCTCGCATGCAAAAAATTGCTCACGATTACCACATACCCATTCACGCTGAAGTTCTCCACCGGTTGTTTGATGATATGAAAACTCCAATCACGGAAGCCCGTAAAATGGCCGGAGGCGTTGTCGGTGAAGCGGAAAAAGTGGCCGGGAACGTCGTCGGTGGGGCGAAGAAGGTGGCCAAGGGCGTTGCTGGTGAATCCGAAGCGCTTGCCAAAATGTTTGACCAAAAAGTGGACGCTTTTCACGAATACGCCAAAACCGTGGCGCAAGGATTGTTCCCGACGTTTGCGCCGCAAATTAAGGCTGGAATTCCAACGTCATTTTTGTTGGAGCCCTATCGTCAAATCGCTAAACAAATGTTGGGACACGACACGGAATTGGATTTTCACGCAGACCCCAAAGCCATGGCCGCCCTGCGTGGTGGCGTTGACCCCGCAACGGGTCGATCGGCCCCCATGGATATAGATCAATGGAAAACGCATCTGATGAAAGAAAAAGCGTTTGGCTGGGAACGTACGCCCCAAGCCCATTTAGTTGTTAATTCAATTCTCAATGCCATCAAAGAAGGCTTTGGATTTCAAGAAAGCGGTAATCGCTAATGTCTACTACAACAACAACAACAACAGTAACCCCAAAAACAAAAGTAACCCCAAAAGCACCACCCGCTCCCCCTGCCCCACCTAGTACCGCTGGCAACGTTGAGGTAACGCTACCCAACAAACTGACATTGAAAAATTGGGGAGCAAGTGAAGCCAACATTGATTCGTTATTTGCAAAATACCCAGATGTAAACGGTAAGCGTGTTATTCCGTTACCGTCTTGGCAAACTAGCGGCAACTGGAGCGGCACCGCGTTGGCGGAAGCAATTTCCGGTTTGGGAGAAGTGGCCCCAACCGTTGTTTCTGCGATCTATTCTCACTATGGATTGACAATGGCGTTTAATTCCACCAGCGATGCTACCGGTGGAAATTTTAAAACCCAAGCCGCCGCCGTATTTGACGGTTTGCTTGCCGTCAATGGCAACATGGGCAAAGTCGACATGAAAAAAGTTGGCACTCCCCTAGCCAATCAAAACAAAGCGTATTTGGGGGTGGTCAACGATTTAACAAATCAAAGGGCCGCAGAACAACGTAATGTTACCGCGCAAGCCGAAGCAAGCGCTTTTAGCAGTGTCCAAAGCACTTTGCAAAGTTGGAACCTTACACCGGCGCAACAGGCTTATTTTGATTCTGCTGTAAGCATGTTGGTTTTTCAACCGGGGGCGCACATTACCGAACCCAACACTATTTTGAACGTGTTGCGTGGAAACGTAACGGCAGATTTGCCAGCGGCTATGTCGGCAAAATTAAAAGCCGATTACCAAGCGGCTTTTCCGGGCTTAACCGAATACAACGCTTCGCCCTCTGCGGTTCACATGAACGAACAGCAGTATAACACATATTCGGAAAATATTAAGTCTTCTGCCCAGCAATACGGTGCGCCAGCATTGACCCAGCACGATATCGGCAAACTGTTGACGCAAAACGTCTCTGCGGCTGAATTCAGCCAGCGTGTAACGGACATTTATGCGGCCGTTGCCAACGCTCCGCAAAACGTCAAAAACCTTTTGCGTACGCAATACGGTATTGATCAAAACCATTTGATGGATTATTACGCTAACGGGAAAAACGCTTTGCCCGCCATGCAACGCCAAGTGGCGACCGCACAAATGCAAGATTACGCCCAACGTGTAGGCCTTAAATTAGGGGCCGACGGTTTGCAACAGGCTGGGGCGGAACAGTTGGGTGAGTTCGCTCGTTTAAACGCTACTGCTGGAAACAGTCCACTTGGGTACGGTATTTCCAATATCCAGCAATCATTGCTAAACGCTAGCCGTGACGTGAACTTGACCAAAGCCCTACCCGGTGCCGCTACCCCCACCATCAACACCAACACCCTTATTGGGTCGCAGTTGGCGGGATTCCAAGGAACCACACAGCCAGCCGCTCAACTTGAGGTGGCCCGTGCGGAACAGGCCAAAGCCGCTCCGTTCGAAAAAGGTGGTGGCTACATTGAAACGCAAAAGGGTGTAACCGGTCTTGGAAGCGCTAGGACGTAACCGGCGTAACACGTAGTGTACAATTTAGATAGGTGTTCTGCCCCGTTTGCTCCGGGTGAGCCGTACCACCTATTCGCTGTGAGTTTGCACAACTCCCAGTGCGTAGCAAGTGCAAAACCAATCGCTTTGTTTTCCCCTAAACATAGTGCGTATCCTTAGAAGGGCGAGTTTCATGAGTGAGTTTGAAGAGTATGAAGATGAAACGCCGCAGGTTTTGGATCCAAGTATCCGAAAGCAGTTGCGTGAAGCAGAAAAAATCCGCAAGGAAATGGATAGTCTGCGAGCAGAGTTAAACGCTGAACGGCGTGAATCTCAATTCGCTAAGGCTGGTATTCCAGAGGATAAGTTGGGTTCGTTATTCCGAAGGGCGTACGACGGTGAGGCAGATGCCGAATCGATTCGTAAGGCCGCTGAAGAGTACGGAATTCTACAAACTGCGTCAACATCTCCAGAGCCTCAATCAAACAATTCTGAACTAGATGCGCTTCGTAGGGCTCAAGGAGCAACTATCGGAACGTCTGGATCTTTTCCAGACCCCGGTCAGGAATTTCTTTCCGCCGTACAGAGTGCTACCAGTCCAGAGCAAATCTTGGAACTCGTACGACAGGCCTCCTCTTCCAATCCGGAATTGGGTCTGTGGACTTCTCGGGGTTCGTTCTAACAACCACGAAAAAGAGGTTCAGCCCTAATGGCTCCAACTGATAACTTTACCGGCAGTACCAGTCTTGACTTTAGTCAGACCGCTTATGACCGCATGGCGTATTTCGCCCTGCGTCCCGAATTGTACTTTGACGCCGCCGCAGATGTAATGCCGACGGCCCAGAGCATGCCGGGTTCGTCTGTCCAGTTCACCATCGTCAACGACCTTCCGATTGCCGCCACCGCGCTTTCCAGCGAAAGCGTCGATGTGGACACCCAGTCGCTTTCCGACTCTACCGTTAGCCTGACGCTTGCAGAATACGGTAACGCCGTTCTGACAACCGCCAAGTTGCGTGGTACGTCGTTCATCGACATTGACCCCGTTGTTGCCAACGTTGTCGGATACAACGCCGGTGTGTCGCTTGACACCATCGCTCGTTCCGCCCTTGACTCTGGTACCAACGTTCAGTACGCTTCGGGCCTCGGTGCTCTTGGTTTGCAGACTTCTGTGACCACTCGCGCCGGTTTGGTTCAGGGATCGTACTCTGGTTCAACGCTGACCCCGGGAAACACGATTTCCGCTTTGGACATTCGTGCCGCCCGTGCCCGTCTGCGTTCGCAGAACGTTCCGACGTTTGGTGGAATGTACATTGGTTACGTTCACCCCGACATCGTTTCGGACCTTCAGGGTGAAATCGTTGGCTCCAGCAACCTTCAGGGATGGCGTGCGCCGCACGTGTACGCCCAGCCGGGTGAAATCTGGACCGGTGAATTGGGCGCTTTCGAAGGCGTTCGTTTCATTGAAACGCCACGTGCCCCCATTTTCCAAGGTTCTGGTGACGGTGCTGCCGCCGCTGGTGTGTACGGCGTTACCGCCGGTTCGTTGACCGGTACGTGGACTTCGGGCGCTAAGCCCACCGTCGGCGCTTACGTGTACGGTATTGTCGGTACTTTTGCCACGGGTATCGTTCCTGTCGTTGCTACCGTTACCGGTACGACTTCGGGTTCGTTCACCATTACTCGCGCCACAACCGCGCAGGTTACTGGCTCGGGAACCGTGTCCATCTCGGACTTCGCTGGTACTTCCAACGTGTACGGAACGCTTGTTTTGGGCCGTCAGGCTCTTGCCAAGGCGCACTCCATCGTTGACGGCAACTCGGCATACCCGCACGTTGTTCCGGGACCCATCACCGACCGTCTGCGCCGCTTCGTGCCGCTGGGTTGGTACTGGCTCGGTGCGTACAAGGTGTTCCGTCAGGCCGCGCTGATGCGCATTGAGTCAACGTCGTTGCTTGGTCAGGACGTTAACGAGAACTTGGGTCTTGCGACTCCGTTCACTCCGGCAATTGACCTCGGCGAAACCGCCAACGGTTAATTAACCAAAACGAACTAGGAAGGAACGGCTATGTCATGGTCTTTTAATTGTGCAACTTGCAAAAGCAAGGACGTGCAGGCGGGCGCTCACGAGGTTTATTGCCTCAACTGCGGGTGCTTGACAGACGAAAATGGTGTAGCCGTTCCTTCCGAGGTTCAGTTCTCACGGGAGAATCCTCTGTAATGGATAAACTTGCTTGCCCTCTTGACATGAAGTACATGCGTGGCACCGTTGCCACCGAAATTCAGCCAGTTAGCGCTGGCTACAAAAACCCCGGTCCTACGGAAAACCTCCGTGGGATCGAAACCAACACTGCTCGTCACGTAAAAGGAGCGGTTCAATTGCACGACATCATCAGCATTGCAACCGCTCCTTCAACGCCTGCCGCAGTGTACGCCCCCTGCTTCCGAACCTACGGAGAATAATATGGCCCATCGTGATAATCAAACCGACACCACAAGCCAAGGCGAAGTTGCTTTTATTGTTGACATGCGCCCTCCTACGCTTCTCGAGCAAAGCCTTAACGGTGGTTACAGCCGCACTACAAAGCCCGTTGGCGATGCCCGCACCGCCGGACCCGAAATCCAAACGACCGGTGGACGTGGAATGGGTGATGCCATAGACGCCATCCGTATCGGAGCCACTGGGCGCAAGCACTAGGAATTAACCGTGGCAATCATACTACCCGGTGGTGGTGGTGGTGACGGTGGCGGTACCGATGGCGGTGGCGATTCTGGACCCCTTACTATCACGTTTACGCCCCCGATTGTTTACGACAACCCAGCGTATTTACCGGATTCAACTGGTCCTGCACGAAATCTTTTTCGGTATTGTGCGAACCGGCCACGTCGAGTTTACGTTTACGCTTTGTCGGATGGTACGTTTGTTCAGGACACGGCTACTCCGGAAAATTCAAACACAAACATTCCTTACCCCTATAACCCTTGGGATCCGTCCGCCCCGTACGCTTCAAGTAGTTACGTTGATTTTACGCAAACTCCCGCGCGGGTGGTAACATCAGAAACGGCGCATGACGTGTGGATTACAAAAGTCTACATGACCGCTACCACTGTTACTCAATCGGAAGCGTATGACCTTACTGCCGCCGGATACGGAGATTTACTTTCATGACCGCATTACCACACAACCAAGGGTTTTGTAAACCTGATTGTTTCGGATGCAAAGTTGCTTCTGTGGGGTTTTCGCCGTCTGCTATGCCTTCGCGTTCCAACGTAAGCGAACGCAAGGCTACCGAGACTACCATGAACAAAGACATTGCCGCTTACAAACGTCTTCGTCTCGATGGACTCCAACCCAAAACTACCAAAGGAGCCGCCGCTGTTGAGGCACGTGCCGATTCGCGCTGGGAAGTGGAAACTGGTCAAATGATTGGTGACGCCAAAGTTGCCCGCCAATTAGACGAAGTTCAAAGCGCCATCAACAAGGGCGAAACCGTTGTCCTCTAATGTTCTTACCGGTGTAGTTATGGGCCCCTCTGGGGCTTTAAACAACGTATTGGTTGACGCTTGGGCCGCTTCACGCTTTGTTATTAACGACACCCCTTACACGCCTTCCGTTGGAACGCCTCCACCCGCTGACGGTGCTCTCGCTGATGCTCAAGCCTTTAGTGGCCCTCAATGGGGTGGACCCGGCCAATGGGAAATTACTGTACCTTCAAAAGTTGAATATTGGGTGCGTGTTCAATACAACAATCAATCCTATTGGTCTTATGACGATTCATTGGCTTTAACGGTTGGACCGCAAGGCCCTACAGGTGCTACCGGCGACACTGGAGCAACTGGTCCCGCCGGCCCCACTGGAGCAACCGGAGCCACAGGAGCAACTGGTCCTACCGGATCTACTGGTGCTACTGGTACCACTGGTGCTACTGGTACCACGGGTGCTACTGGTACCACGGGTGCTACTGGCCCCGCTGGTGCTACTGGTGCTACGGGTGCTACCGGAGCCGCCGCAACCGTTACCGTTGGTTCGACTACTACCGGAGCCGCTGGAACCTCAGCCTCGGTTAGTAATTCTGGTACAACATCGGCTGCCGTTTTTAACTTTACCGTTCCCACCGGAGCCACAGGAGCAACTGGTCCCACTGGTCCCACTGGAGCAACTGGTCCCACCGGAGCCACAGGAGCCACAGGAGCCACAGGCGCTTCAGGAGTCTCACTTGCTTCTCCTGCTTTAACGGGAACCCCTACCGCTCCCACCGCTACTGCGCTTACCAACTCGACCCAACTTGCAACTACCGCTTACGTCGATTCTGCCGATGGTGTAGAAAAAACACGAGCGTTAGCCGCTGAAGCATTGTCGCTTCCGCTGGCTGGTGGAACAATGACTGGTTACATTACGCTTTCCGGTCAATCCGGGCTAACTGGTGGGTCAACTAAAACTCTTGCTACCATTCTTGCCAATCAGTACAACCAAATCCAATCTGCCACTCTTGCAACCAACTTCAAATTGCCCGACCTTGCGGCATCTAGCGTTGGTATTGGTGATTTTGTAGTAGTTCAAAATACTGGTGCCAGTACCATCGGCGCCGTTATTTATCCCTATTCTGTGGGTGGAGCAAGTTCTACGCAAACCATTGACGGTTCTTCCGGTGTATTTAACATTGCCGCTAACACTACTGCAATTTTTTGGTGTACCGCTGGTGGTTCTTCAGGAACGTGGAGTAGCGAACAGTTAGACCTTGGAAAAGGTAAGGGTATTTTACCTCTGGCTAACGTCACTGGTGTTCTTTCTGGTAGTTCGGCTATCAGTAGCGATTTAGGTGGCCTTCGCCCCGTAGGTTCTATGTATTACGGTGGAACTGCAATTGCAATTTCAACTGGTGCTACTACAACCCTTATGAGCAACTACACAATGACTTCTAGCATTGCCGTTGGTGGAATGACAGTCAACACTGCCGCCAACAGCGGATTGCAAGTTCCCGTTGCCGGTTATTACCAAGTCAATGTTTCCCAGCAAGTGCAATCAAGTTCATCGGCCAACCGTTTGGGTTTGAGTATCCATAAAAACGCCGTTTCTACACCAATTCTTCAAGGCAATTTTATGACAAACGGTACTACCAACAACGCCAACTTTATTCTTGTCGCAAGCGGAATTGTCTCGTTGGCCGCCAGCGATGTTCTTTCGTGGCAAGTATTTAACTCTGCCGCTAACTTAACCATCAACCCCGGAGCGGTTCTTTCTACTCTTAGCGCAACGCTAGTCGGAACTTAAAGGATAATTTATGCCAACATACATAACCGTAGGTGGAAGCAGTGGTACCGGAACTGGTACGTCATTTGGTGACGTAATCGAAAAAGTATATCGCCGTGTCATGGGCGGTATTCGTGAACGCACCGTTCAAATGGCTGGCTTGAACAACGGCACCATTTTTACAACCCCGTTCCAAATTGGTTCAAACGATAATGAAGTGTATTTAACCGGTTCGCAGGATTCGGGTATTTTCCCCGGTGTAATCCTTGCCGTTGATCTAGAACTGATGTACGTTATTTCGTGGGATTCGGGTTCTCAAATTGCTACCGTTGAGCGTGGCTACTACGGTTCAAAGGCTGTTCAACACGGCGCTGACAACGAATATGCCCTTGCTTACATTAACCCTCGCTATTCGCGTTACGACATCGGAGTTGCAATAAACGATGATTTACGTTCTCTTAGTTCTCCTACTAATGGCCTATTTCGTGTTGGAGTGGCCACTTTAACGTACAACCCCGTCTTTCAGGGTTATGACCTTGGTGATTTGCCCAGCAACTTTATTGACATTCTTGAAATTCGTTATCGCGTTGCACCGCCCCACCGCACTTTCCCGCCTATCAAAAAATGGAAAATTCTTCGTGGTGTGCCGGACCCAGTGTTCCCTTCGGGTCACGCTCTTATTATTTACGAAGCCGGTTGGCCGGGACTTCCCATTTACGTTACTTATTCCGCTCCGTTTATTGGTATGGTTAGCGGTTCTGACGACTTTTATAACACGCCCGCCACTAACGACGATTCACCGCCGTTCAACGGATACGCTTCCAACGCCACCCCTGCGGTTACGTTTACGGGTGATGTAACCGCTGGCAACAACGTTATCTCCAACCCAAACAGCATTGCCGGTATTCAAATTGGTATGTCTGTTACGGACGCTTCGGGCGCCATTACGTCGCAAACGGCAATTCAATCAATTAGCGACGGCATTGTTATGAGCCAATCGGCTATTCAAAATGTCGCTGGGAATACGTTTAATTTGTACAATTCCACTACGGTTCCAAACCTGCCCCGTACGGCGATTGATCTTCCAGCCCTTGGTGCCGAAATTGATTTGACGTTGCCTCGTGAGATTTCCCGTAACTTTATGGAATCACAACCCGACCCTCGCAAGGCCGTGGACGTTCCTGCCGGTTCAATTATGAACTCCGTTAACGCATTGGCCGCACGACGCGCACAGCGAATTAGCGAAGAAGCAGACCGACTCCAGCGCCAGTACACTCATGTTAGGTCTTGGTAATGGCCCTTCATTCTACGCTTTTTGGTTACAGCCAAACAACAACCACGGAAGATGACGCTTTCAACGCATACATCACCCCAAACGTTGGTTCGGTTTCGTCCGTAGCAAATCTTGGCCCCTATGCCGTGGCTATTGACGGACAACAATTTATTATGAACACTTCGTTTGAGCCGTATCGTCGTGAGGCGTTTCGTCACCGTTCCCTTCCCGCCCAACGTGAATCAATTATGATGACAAACATTCCCGGGCAGGGAACCGTTAACACGTCTGGTCTTTGGCGTCGTGAGCAAACTGAATGGTCGATGGGAGCGGGGCAATACACGCTTGACCGAAAAGGTGATTCACAGGAAACTCGGTTCTACCAATCCAAGGGTGTCGACGTATTCTCTTGGCCCTTGCAAGCCACCTTGCTTCCAGATACTTACCGTAAAGATTATCTTGGGACGGTTTCTAACAGTTTGTTAATGACTCGTTGTGGCCCCTATGTTGTTATGGCAGACAATACCAGTCAAGGTGCCAAAGTTGTTTATGTTAATTCTTCCGATTGGACTACAGAACACGAAATTACCTGTTTTTCCGCAACATCTACAGGCGTTACTACTACTACAACGTTAAATTCAACGGGTGCTGGTTGGACAACAGACCAGTGGGTTGGTGCCCTAGTTTCTCGTGGTTCAAGTTATGCAACTATTACCGGCAACTCCGCCGCTCAATTGACGTTTTCTGCTGGTTGGACTGGTGGAACGCCAAGTAACGGTTTATTTTATATTGGTCTTCCCGGAACAATTAAATCTATTACCACCAACGATTATGTTGTTTATGTTGCAACTACTTCTGGTATTTGGTATGCGCAACCAAGCGTAAGCGACACTTTTTCTTTGTACATGGCCAACGACGTTGGCAATTTTTCTGGTGGGTATGATTTGGTGCGTTGGGTTAACGACCAATTAGTTGTTTCTCGCAAAAACCGTCTTTACGCCGTACAACCTCGCTCGTCAAGCACTTACCCGTTTTTGGGTAATCCACCGTCTATTAGCGATACCAGCGCAAAAATTACTAGCATTGTTGGCAATGGAACCACCGCTACCGTTACTACTAACACCGATCACGGTTTTACTGTTGGTCAGCCCGTTACTGTTGTTAACAACCGTACGCAGTATTACCTTGGCGGCAACACCGCTACCGGAATTACTTTAAACAGTGGAATCGCTACCGCTACTACAGTAAGCACCATTAATGGAACCACGGCCGCAACCCACGGTCTTAAAGTTGGGGAATCTATTACCATTTCTGGCAACAATCACGCTCTTGCCAACGGCAACTTTACAGTTCTTGGCGTTCCCAGTGTATCAACGTTTACTTTTAATATTAACGACAACAATGTTGCTACTGGTGCCGGCAACACGGGTGGAACAGTTTTGGGTGATATTCAAGCCGGGTTTAACGTTCCGTACAGCGTGGCTACCGTTCCCTCTACAGCAACGTTTACCGTTGCGAGTACAGTAACCGACGCAATTGGGGCGGTTGGCGCAATTGGAGCGGTTGGCGGAACCGTTGTTGCTTCGCAAATCCCCGACATGTTGTACACACACAATAATTCCAACTGGATTTGGTCCGATGCTACGGCTGGCGAAACGCAAGTGTATTTTGCGGGCTATGTCCAAGGGACCAATAATGGATACGCTGGGTGTGTTTATCGGTCAAACATGACCGGCGCTAGCGTTACCACAACTTCTGGAATTACCACCACTACGTCTGGACAATCGCCCCAACCGTGGCAACTTAATACGCCTCTCCAAGCGTTGCCTATGTCTCCTGACGAATACCCCACCTGCATTGAATCTTATTTGAATTATATTTTTATTGGAACCAACCGTGGTGTTCGCATGGCGCAAACTTTAAGCATTTACGACCCCACGGCAACCGCTACTGGTGATCTTAAATCAGGACCACTGATTCCCAACATTCTTCAACCCGTAACTAATCCCGTAACGGCCATCGTGGGCGACGGACGATTTGTGTGGTTTGCGTGGAGTAACTACGACACACAAAGCACGGGTTTGGGCAAAATGGATTTGTCAACGTTTATTGCTCAAGATCCATTGGCCCCGGCGTACGCTTCGGACCTTATGGTTACGGGTCAGGGAACTATTAATTCGTTGGATTGGGACCCCTACACCAACACGCCCCTTATGGCTATTGGCGGAAAAGGCATTTATGGGCCGTACGCAACTAACGCTGGTGGCAACATGGTTGTTAACAAATACGTGCTTTCGGGAACCATCCAATCGGGTTTGTTCTCGTACGGTATTCCCGACAACAAAATCCCAGTGTATTTCGATTACGGCGCCTACACACCGTCAACAAGCAGTTTGTCGGCTTCTATCGTGCTTGACCCCAACAATCAAGCGAACGGGCTTTCCACAATGTCCGTTCCTACTTATTCCGACAACGATTTTATTTCTGAATTTACTTTACCTACGGGTAGCGCCGCCGAACAATTTAGCGTAACCGTAACTTTGAATTCAGGTTCAGCAGCCGCATCAACGCCGGTTTTGTATCGATGGACCCTTAAGGCGTGGCCTGCGGCGGTATCAAGCACGGAAATTATGGCCGTGCTTCAACTTTATTCCGTCAACGTTGTAGATGGTTTAGAGGTTTTTCAAGACCCCTATGCCCTGTTCCAATTTCTTGAAACTCGCCGTCAGGCACAAAAAATTATTACTTATCAAGAAGGCCCCCTATCCGTGTTGGTTGTTATCGACGGAATAGATTGGTTGCCCCACAAACGTCGTGACAATTACGAAAACGGTTTTGAAGGTGATTGCGTTGTCACCTTGAAAACTATTGGCAAATACAATTACGTTCCAGCGCTTACGTCGTAACTTTATCTAAATAGAAAGTACACTTTATTATGGCTCTTTCATATCCCGCACGGGCTTACGCAGGTCGCGCATCGGCTGGCACTACCGACGCTGCCATTGGGTCTTCCTTTGGCACGGGGGTATTTCATTCTCAAAGCAGCGCCCCCCTTACAGGTTGGACCGACGTTACTGGTGCCAACTGGGCCGGTACCCCAACTCCGCAAATTGTGGTGGCGCTGGGGTACGGCACTGCTTACGAGGAAAAAATCCTTTGCACTTACAACCCTACGGGGTCTGCGCTAACCGTTGTAACTCGTGGATACGACAACACTCCGCAAGGTGGATCCACCTCAACGTGGCCGATTGGCACTCCTTTTGTGCTGGTGTGGTCGGCTACGGAAGCCGCTGAAGCCAATGCCGCCGTTCGAGCCCTACAGCCCACCCTTGCGAGCGGTTACACGGTACTGAATAACCATTCTACGGTTTCTCTTTTGACTTCGTTTGGCACGTCACCGACGTTGGTTACTCCCAACCTTGGAACGCCAACGGCCGTTAACCTAGCCAACGGCACCGGCTTGCCCACCACGGGTATTGCGTCTGGGGCTTTGCCTTCCGGCGTAACCTTGCCAGCAACTCAACTTACAACTGGAACTTTGCCTTCCGGTGTTGCCGTTCCCTACGCTAGTTTGACTGGTGCCCCTGTTGCTCCCGCCGCGGCTACGGCTAGTGTCGTTGGCACCTCTACCGGTATTAGTTTGTCTACGGGTACCACTCCCCTTTTGCCAACCAACGCTAATCCAACAGGGTCTTTCACCAATTACACGTGGCATGCCATGTGCAAACAACAGTCAACTATTACGGGACCTAGCGATTTTAACTTTGTAATTCTTCAACGTTTGGTTGGAGGTAGCACTTGGACCGCAGTTGCAACCGTCAACGTTGGGACCGCCGCTACGGCACTTCAGTATCAAAACATTGCCGCCTCCGGTGCATGGTCAAGTAGTGGTGCTACGGATTCCGAGTTCCAACTTGCTATTGGCAATGTCACAAATAATTATTCTTGGACTGCAAATAGCGTTCGCCTTACCGTAGTTGGATTAAGTTAATGACTACACCTACACCCAACCCAGTTCCACCCGTAAAGGTCGTAGACACTCGCGCCAACATTGTGGCGTGGGCGCATTGGGCCGTGGCTAACAAGGCTCATTTCAACTACACCGAGGGCAACAAGCGTATGACCTCCTTGGGTCATTACCCGCCCGTGTTTCCAATGTTTGCGGATTGCTCGGCGTTTGTAACGTGGCTCTATTGGATTAGTGGCGCACTTGACCCCAATGGTGGCTCGGCCTACACCGCTACCTACTACGGTCGTGAGGGCTACACCGGCACACTTCTCACCCACGGTCAGCACATCTCAGCGAACGTGGCCGTACCCGGTGACGTGGTGGTTTACGGGGCGTACCCCGGACAGCACACCGCTCTTATCGTTCAGGCACAAGGTCTTGACATTTTGACCGTCAGCCACGGACAGCAGGGCGACCCCGAATACACGTGGATCAACAAGCCTACGCATTTGCCACAGAACGGTCACGCCGTTGACGGTCGCAAGCCTCAGACCTTCCTGCGCTTCAACACCACCGCAAAGTCCTTAGTTCACACTCCGGCCCCATAATGCTTGCGTCTTTCAACGTCGACTGGAGCGCGTTAGCAACGTACGTACAAATCATTGTTCCCGTTGGCGGTTTTGCCGTTTGGTTGACTCGCAAAGTTATGCACGAACTCGAACCTAATTCTGGCAACAGTTTGCGCGACGTTGCCGATCGCATTGAAGCGGATATGCGTGAACTCAAAGACTGGACCAAACTTCATGATGCTTACCACGACGGACTCAACGACGGCAAGTAATCCACTTTCCAATCCGCCCCGAAGGACTTTGGGGGAAAAGGCGGCAGACGCAATGCGTTTGGGAATGGGAACGTGGACGTTTCTGCTTACTTTTAGCGCCGTGCTTTTTGTGTGGATTTTAAGTGGTGGTTTTGGTTCCGATCCTTCGCCCTACTTTCGGCTCAATCTTGCTCTTTCCGCGTTGGCCGGTTTGCAGGGTTCGGTTTTGCTTATTGCCGCCAAACGCTCTGACCGCATTGCTTCCAAATTGCAAGAATACGACGTTCGCCTTGACGAAGCCAGCGCTATGCAATTGGAACAGCATCAAATTATGCTTTCCGAACTTACCCAATTGATTAAAGGTTTACAATGAAAATAGCCTTATCTGCCGCAGGTTCTTTATTTATTGCTAACGTGTTTTCGGTTCTTATGGTTCAGGCCGAGGCTCGAGGCCGTGCGGTTATGGCTGGGTTGACGGAAATGGCTTATTGGATAGCCAATATTATTGCCATTCGTTACGCCGTAAACTCCTTTAACTTAAGCCTGGTTGTAGCGTGTTTGTTAAGTTGTTTCTTGTCTACTTACGTTGCAACACGTTTTGGGCATCAAAACATTGAAAATGAGATAGATTCAGAACAAGACAACGCCTTGGAAACCCTAGATGCCCGTGTAAGGGCCCTAGAAGGCGATTCTAGGGGGGTCTAAATGGTTTTAGTACCCACCCAAGGGGATCTTGTTTTTGCCCACTCCAAGGGGCTTATAGCGCGTGCTATTCGCTTTGCGGAACGTCACGATAACGGTAAAGACGCTACATGGAATCACGTAGCCGTTTTGGACCGTTTTGAAAATGGCGAATGGCTCATTATCCAAGCAGAAGCCAAAGGCGTTACCGACCACCACACCCTTTCGGGCATAGCGCCCGGAGGAATTTATCGAATTGTGCCCCTGCCCGTTGAAGTTGACCGAGGCAAGTTTTTAGAATTTGTTCGATCTCAAGTGGGAAAAAAATATGGGTTTCTTACCATTGCTTCCTGCGCTCTTGACATGTGCCTTCCCGACGCCGTGTGTTTGCGCAAATCTGGTACGTGGATTTGCTCCGGTTTGGTTGCTGGCGCATTGTGGTTTGGGGGGTTTAAAAAGGCTTTTGCGTGGCCCGATTTGTACACCGTTACCCCCTCGCAAATTGCCGCAGTAACCATAATTTTAGAGTAGAATAACAAGGACCTAGGAGGTCCCTGTGAAACTAACTCCCGTAGTGCATCACATCGTTATCCCAGACACTCAAGCAAAACCGGGTACGCCCACCGACCACTTGCGTTGGATCGGTCAGTACATAGTTGATGAGTTTAAAGACAAAAACGTAAAAATTATTCACCTTGGCGACCACGCAGACATGCCTTCGCTTTCGTCATACGACAAGGGGCGTAAGGCGATGGAGGGTCGTCGTTACCTTGCTGACATTGCATTTGCGAACGAGGCTTGGTCTGTGCTAGGCTCATCCCAAAAAGCGCTCAACCAAGTAAGGCGTGAAACTAAACACAAGGCTTGGAAACCCGAAAGGTACATACTTCTCGGAAATCACGAAGACCGAATAAATCGAGTCATTGAAAACGAT
>Ga0304728_1001076_pt1 | contig 20332 bp, 17 predicted proteins | sample C_130625_MF_Meta_FD_190476 | JGI IMG/M metagenome (GOLD analysis project Ga0304728, IMG submission 190476) | Freshwater microbial communities from Lake Croche, Canada to study carbon cycling - C_130625_MF_MetaG (v2) (version 2) | ecosystem: Environmental > Aquatic > Freshwater > Lake | place... | reverse complement strand
CAGTGGCGGCCAGCTCTTCATTCACGCCGGGCTGGAAATGCACATGGTGCTCCAGCAAGCGCTTTTTCTCTTTGGCCAGCGATTGGTCGTAGCTGCCTAGCGGTGAACCACGGTAGCCGCTGATCATGCCCGCTGTGTTTTTGCCCGCTGCCAGGTCACGCACACGCTGCATCATGGGTAAGCGCACCAGGGCGTGGATGCCGCTCATAAAAGCCTGGCCGGTGGTTTGGGTGTATTTGTCGTCCAGCGTGACGGATGCGGCGCGTAGCTGGTCGGGATGCAGGGGGGCGTTCATGGGGAAGGGCTCCTGAGGTGGGTGGGCCGCCTTGTGGGCAGCTTGCATTACATGGCCTCTGCGGATTGCGCAGAGGGCACCGCCTCAGTGTAAACAGCTTTGGGCTAGCTAAGCCTAGGGTTTTCGCCCATGCAAAACCCTCAACCAGGGAAAGCTCAGAAGCGGTAGACCAGCCCTAGGGATACCGACGGCAACACCGACAGCTTATTGGTCGCGTCGCTGATCTTGGCGATTTGGGCATCCACGTCGGCTTGGGTAATACCCTGCACACCGACCAAGCTGGTGCTGGCAGAAATGCCAAAACTGCCCACCATGACGCCCGCGTCTAGATAAACACCGAGACCTTTAGTATCACTTTGTTGGTGGCCCCAGCCAATACCTAGGTACGGGGTGCTACTGGGGTATTTGACAGTGATGTCAAAACGCTGGCCCGACATATCAACCTGCTTGCCATTAATTTGCGCCGTGCCCGTTCCCGTCGATGTCAGCTTGGCCTGAATATCGTTGGAGGTCAGCCCCGCAACCAAGCGCAAGCCGCCCTGGAAAGGGTAATAGTCGGCAAAAGCACCCAAGCGCGAACCTTGCAAGCTGCCCACCACATTGACGCCTTCCTGGTTCCCATCTTTGCTCACCTTGATACCGCCCGAATATTCGGCACGCAAGCCAAAACTCGCATTGAGCGGACGGGCAAAACCAATCCCAAGCAAACCCGGAAAACCCACGCCGACATATACATCGCTGGCCATGGCAGGTATAGCGCTTGCAGCGAGCAGCAGAGCAGAAATACAGTTCTTCATTTGAAATCTCCACGAAAATCAACTAGTTTATTGACCTCGGCCACAACACCCACATCTGCAGCGGCTGCTTAAGCCGCCCGGCCAGTTCGCCAGCCTGCGCGCCCGCGCCAGCAAAAAAGTCGGCCCGTACCGCACCAACGATGGCACTGCCTGTGTCCTGGGCCAGCACCAGTTGCTGCAGCGTGCCAGCGCCCCCGGCGGAGCTGATCCACACCGGCGTGCCGTAAGGCATGCTGCCTGGGTCCACGGCAATCGATCGGCCTGGCGTCAAGGCCACGCCCTGGGCGCCCCGGGGCCCGAGTTGCGCATCGGCTTGGGCCAGCGGCTCCTCTTTAAAAAACACCATACGCGGGTTGCGCCAGAGCAGTTCCTGCTGGCGCTGCGGGTTGCGCGCCAGCCAGTCTTTGATGCCCGGCCAGGTCGCATCGCGCGTCAGGCCTTGTTCTAGCAGCCACTTGCCAATGCTTTGGTACGGCTGCTCGTTGGTTCCCGCAAAGCCCAGGCGCACGGTGCGCGCGCTGCCATCAGGCAGTTGCAAGCGGATACGCCCCGAACCCTGTATTTGCAGCACCAAGGCATCAATCGGATCGGCCAGGTAGGCGATGACGCGGCCCTTGAGCGCGGACTTGGCCTCGGGCAAAGTCTCGATTTCTTGGCGTGTGTACCAAGGTGTACCTCGGGCTAAGCCTACCGGCGGCCCGTAGAGCGGCACCGAAAAAGCGGCGCTTGGCGTGCGGCTGGCCTCGAACAGGGGTTCGTAATACCCGGTAAGCAAACCTTGCGTCTCGCCTTGCAGGCTTTCGACGCGGTAGGGCTGCAAAGTGCGCTGCATCCAGGCGCTTTGGGCGGCGCGCTCGGCACCGGCCAAAGTCCGCACTTGCGGGCACAGCGCCGAAAGAACCGCTGGCATGGTGGCGGCGCGCTCGCAGCTTTTCTGCCAGGCGCCCCAGGCTTGTTCCCAATGGTCTTGCTCCCAACCGGGCAGGCTGCTCCAGGGCACCGCCACCCAGCGGCTACGCGCCTGGCCGATCACGCGCGCTGGCTCGGACGCAGCGGCTGGGGTGGCTGCCGGTGCGGCCACCGGCGCCGCGGTGGGTGCGGCCTCTTGCCAGCTGACGCTGGCGCAGCCGCCCAGGCTGCCTACAATCAGCACGCATAACGCAGCCCCTAGCGCATACCCCATGACCTTGATACTGTTAGAAGCCCTGGGCGCAGGCCTGATCTTGGTCGGCATCGTCTGGTGGACCATGTTTTCCGGGCGGGATAAAGGTGAGCTGCCACCCCCGCCCGATGATGAGGCACCGCCGCCGCCCTGAGCCAGGCTGCGCGCTGCGCTCACAGCAAGCGGTGCTGCAATGCGGGCAACTGCACGCGCCGTTGGGCCAGCGCGGCGGCATCGATATCGGCCAAAACCACACCCGGGCCTTGGGCCTGCTGCGCCAGCACCGCGCCCCAGGGGTCAATCACGATGGACTGGCCCCAGGTCTGGCGCCCGCTGGGGTGCGTACCGCCTTGGGCGGCGGCCAGCACATAGCTCAGATTTTCGATAGCGCGGGCGCGCAGCAGGATTTCCCAGTGCGCCGCGCCCGTGGTGTGGGTAAAAGCGCTGGGCACCAAAAGCAGATCGGCCCCCGAGGCGGCGTAGTGCCGGTACAGCTCGGCAAAGCGCAGGTCGTAGCACACGCTCAGGCCAATATTCCAGCGGTGGCCGTCGCGCGATGGCAGCGCGAACTGCGCGGGCACGCTGCCCGCTTGCAGCACGCGCGACTCGTCATAGGCCTCGGTGCCATTGTCAAAGCGGAACAAATGCATCTTGTCGTAGCGCGCGGCGCAATGGCCTTGCGGATCAAAGGCCAGGCTGCTGTTAAAGACGTGCGTGCCGCTGTCGTCCCCCTCGGTGCGCAGGGGCAAGGTGCCGCCTACCAGCCACAGCCCGTGCTGGTGCGCTTGCGCCGCTAAAAAGTCTTGAATCGGGCCGCTGCCAAAGGCCTCTTGCAAAGCCAGCTTCTCGCTGTCGTGGCGGCCGATCAGGCAAAAATATTCAGGCAGCACGGCCAACTCGGCACCGGCTTGGGCGGCCTGCGCTAGCAGTGTGGCAGCCTGCGCCAGGTTGTCGGCGACGTCGCCGGTCGAGACCATTTGAATTGCAGCAACTTTCATCGGCAAAAACTCCTGTGGCGCGCCTTCAGTCCATTAAGGCGGTGTTTTGTTGCGGTCGACTTCGGTGATGCGTGGCTCCAGCCACGACCCATCAATGTACAACTCCTTGGTGTTGGCATCGATCAAGGGCTTGCGCAGAATCAGCTGCGCCAAAAACGAAGATAGGCCCATCACCGGATTGACCGCCGCCGTCAGCAACGAGGCGCTGCCCGCATTGATCTCGGGCACCACGACCACGCGGATGGCCTGGGTTTCTTTGGCAATGTCCGCGCTGCCATCCATGATGACGGTAGCCGTCACCCCTTTCATTTGCAGATTGCCGGTGCGCGCCACGCCTTGGGCGATAGCCACATCGCCGCGGAAAAAATCAAACGCAAAGCCCTCGTAAAACACATCCCGAAAATCAAACATCAAGCGCCGGGGCAGCGATTGCAGGCTCAGCACACCCAAGAGTTTGGCAATGCCGGGGTCGGCTTTGAGGAACTGGCCTTCTTCCACGTTCACATTGAAGCTGCCGCGCATGCTGGGGTAGTCCAGCGTGATGGGCGAGCCTAGCCAGCCGACCTGGCCTTCAATCTTGCCTCGGCCGCTGCGCACCACGTCTTTCATACCAAAACGGGCCAGCAAATTACCGGCGTCTTTGATGTCGAGCTTGAAGTCTAGCTGCGTGCGGCGCCGATCGCGCATGGAGTCCGTCGGCAAAGTGGCCGCCGCACCGGGCGCCAGTGGCTGTAGGCGCCAGGAGCCGCTGGCGTTGAGCACGGCCTCGGGCGTACTGACATTAAAACGTTTGAGCAACCACTCGCGCTGGGTGTCGCGGGCCACGCTGGAGCTTTGGTTGACCGCTTCAAGCTCCAAGCGACCGAGTTTTTTGCCTTGCAACTCAAAGTCTTCCACCACCACATCGAGTGCCGGAATACTGATGGGTTGCTCATCGAGCAGGCTATCGACATCTTGCGCCGCGCTGGCGCCCAGGGTCAGGCGAGAGAGGCGGGCGTACAGGCGTCCCGCGTTGGCGCTGTCGCGCGCGGCCAAGCTCACTGGGGCCTGGCGGTATTCGACCATACCGGCAAATTCGGTGGCATCGACCTGGGCACGCCACACCGGCCCGGCATGGGTGGCTTTGAGGTTAACTCCGTGCAGCGCATGGCCGCTCCAGTTGACCTCGCGGGCCTGCAACTGCACTGTATTGGGCAGATAGTCCGGGCCCAGGTCAAACTGCGGGGCGCCCGGATTTTTACGCTTAGACGGGCTGTCGCCGCCACCAAAAAGTGTGGCCCAAGCGTCCACATCGAGGCCGCCCACTGCTACGCGCGCGGCCACGCCCTGGGTTGGCAAGGCCATGGGCTCTTGCGCATTGCTGCCAAGCGCCATGGCACCGCGCAGAACCCGCGGCATGCTGCTCGCGATATCGCGCACCAAAGTCAGCGCCGCCACCTGGCCCAGTGACATTTGCCATTGCTCTTGGTTTTTAAGCGGCAGGTTGCCCAGGGCCACACCTTCGCGCGCCGGGCCGACTTGCAAACGCAAGGGCAAGGGCACCTCGGCCAATTTCGACAGAGGCGCGGGCAAGGCCAGCGTCATGCCCACCAAATTGGACTGCACCGTGATATCCGGCACACCACCGCGCAAACCAACCGTGGCCAAGTAACTGGTAGTACCGCTGGCGTAGTGGCCAATGTCTGCCAGCGCACCAATTTCGGCCGTCTCGCGCAGACCTTCAGCAGTCGCGCGCCCTTCCAGACGCAAAACGGCCGGGCTGGCACGGACCACCGCCTCGCCCGCTTTAGCGGGCAAGGCGGGCGCTTCGCCAAAGCCGTTCAAGCTGCCGTCAATGCGCACATCACCGCCAAAACTGCGCCCGCTCACGCCATTGATCTGAAAACCATACTCAGTAAAGCTGATCGGCCCGCGCGCTTTGGCAATGCGCGGCGTAGCCGGTGTGACCTGCACATCATTGCCCTGCAAATTAATCATGCCCTGCACCGCAATATGGTTGGTATCGGCCAGCGGGAAGTCCAGCTTGACGCGGTAGTCGGCCAGCCCGGTCACCACCGCTTTGGCCAGCGCCTGGTCCATCAGGTCGCCCGCGGCCGAGTTGTTGACCACGGCCAGCGCATCGGCCAGCGGGCTCTTGCCCTGGGCCAGCACCGAGACCGTGGCCTGGCCGTACAGATTGTCGATCACGGCGTCGCCACGCACCAGCGGCACGGCGCCCCACAGGCCCCGCATGCCATTGAGCGAGAGCGCGCGCTGATCGATCACGATTTCGCCATTGAGCTGGGTAAATACCGGCCAGGGCTTTTTGCCCGCCGGCATGTAGCTGGCGGGCACATAGGCATAGGTGGCGTTGGCCACGGTGCCGGCCACGCGGAACTCGCCCTGGCGGCTTTGGGCAAACGGAAAATCCTTCAAGTCGCCCTTGAGCTTGAGCTTGACCGCCGAGAGCGTGCCCGCCAAGACCGCATCGCGCAAGTATTCGCGGGTTTGCTTGAACAGGGCGGCGGGCAAATAGCGCTGCACCCGGGCCAGCTCGACGCGGCTAAAAAGTCCTTGCACATCAAGTACGCCCGGCCCCGGTGTGCCCGGTACATGCGACCAACTGCCCTGCAAGACGCCCTGCGCATCGGCGGTGTTGATGCGCACATTGCTGGCGCTGACGTTGTAGCGCGTAGGCTCCTTGCGCCACTGCACATCGGCCGCCAGTTCTTGGACCGCCACCCGCGGCTCGGCCCAGCGCGAGCCCAAGTCGATCAGGCCACCGGCCATGGCCACTTTGGCGCGGCCCTCGTGTTCGCTCAGGTCAAACTCGACATCCAAACCTTGAAAGCCCGGGCTGCCGTCGGCCTGGGCCGCCAAGCCCAAACCCTTGACCTGGCCTTGGGCCGCGTAGGTAGCGGGCTGGCTGGGCGCGCCTTTCCAATTAGCGCTGAGGTTTTGCACCAAACCGGCAGGCGCATAGGCCTCGAGCAGGTGGCGCGCTTTGGGCGCCAGCGGCAGGCGCTGCGCTACCTCGCTCAGGGCGGCCAGGTCCAGGCGTTCGGCGCTCAGTTCGCCGTGGGCGGGTATGCCGTCCGCGTGGGTGCGGTCAGGGGCACGCGCGTCCCACAAAGACAGGCGGGCATTACCGCCGGGCCAGCGCACGCCATCGGCGGTCTCAAACTGCAAGTCGCGGGTGGTGTATTCCATGCCGCCTTCCAGCTGGCGCGCTGCCAGGCGGCCCGAGGCGGTAGGCAGCACCACGGGTGTTTGCTCGGCGCCCTGGCGCAAGAGCACATCGCTGAGCAAGACATCGGCGGTGGCGCCAGTCACACGTCCCTGGGCAAGGTCCACCCAGGCGCGCACGCTGCCCCGGCCACGGCTGACATCGGGGCCAGCGTCCAGGTAGACGCGCAAGGCGCTCCAGTCCACATGGCTGAAAAACACGTAGGCCTGTCCTTTCCAGTCCTGCCAGCGGCCTGGGTGGCGGCTGAGCAAGGGATGGGTGAACACGCCTTGCAAGTTGAGGCGTTCGCCCCAATGCGCCGGTGGGCTGGCGTCCAGGCGCAGGCTATGGCGCAGGTGGCGGCTGCGCACGACCAGGTCCACATCGTCCAATTGGAGCACCGGGGCGTCGCGGGTTTCGTCGGTCCAGCGCACGCTTCCGTGGCGGATGGCCACCTCGGGCTGGCTCAAAAGCCAATCGGCGCTGTCACTAGGGCCGCTGTCAACGGCGCTGATTTGCAAGCCCGCAATCCAAAAGCTGCCATCGGCAGCGCGGCGGATATCCAGCGTCGGACTATCAATATAGAGCTGCTCCAAGCCACCGGACCACAAGGAGCGTGGCGAAATGGCTGCGCGCACCGAGCCTAGCTCCAGCGCCACACGGCCTTGGCGGTCAATCAGTTGCACCGCACGCAGCTCGACCGAGGGAATCAACCCGTTGGAGATGGCCTGCACGCTGCCAATGCGCACCGGCACACCCACGGCGCGGCTGGCCTGCTGCTCCAGCCAGGGGCGCAACTCGTCGATTCGGGGCACAATGACAAAGTGCAAACCCACCCATATCGCCCCCAGCAAAACCCAGCCTGCCACTACCAGCCAGAGCAGGCGCTGGGCCCACGCCGAGACCCTGAGCAGAGCGGGCGTAGGGGCTTGGGGCATGTCAATCATGGATTTCTGGCAGTTAGCGGGGAATTATGACCCGCAATGCGCCGCCCGTTGGGGCTGAGCACTCTCGATTTGCGCAGCGCATCGCCCGCCGTTATGGACAGGAATACGCTTTTGCCGCCGGCGAAAAACCGTTTGCAGACGCCCAGCAGGCCTTGTACGCGCGGCTGCTCAGCCAAGGTCAGGAACTGGGGGCTGCGCTGCGCATCACACGCCAGGCGGTGCTGGCGCAGGTATTGAGGCTCGACTGCGAAGCGCATTGGCCCTTGGCCGAGGTCACGCAGGCCATGACCGAGTTGGCCGAGTGGTCGCTGCAAGCGGCTTTGGCGCACGCCAGCGCCGAACTGCAACTGCGCCACGGCGCGCCGCAAGGCGCCCAAGGCGCACCCTGCGGCCTGTGCGTGCTGGCCATGGGCAAGTTTGGCGCGCGCGAGCTCAATGTGTCCAGCGACATTGACCTGATCTACATCTACGAGTCCGAGGGCGAGACTGCGGGCGACGAACTGGGGCGCGGCCGCATCTCCAACCAGGAATATTTCGGCAAACTGGTGCGCGCGCTGTACACGCTGATGGGCGAGACCACCGAGCATGGCTTTGTGTTTCGTGTCGATCTGGCGCTGCGGCCCAATGGCAACTCGGGGCCACCCGCCGTCTCCTTGGGCGCACTAGAAGAATATTTGCAAACCCAGGGCCGCGAATGGGAGCGCTTTGCCTGGCTCAAAAGCCGGGTGGTGGCGCCCTTGTCCAGCGTGGGCAGCCCGTTTGCGCTGCAACTGCGCGCGGTGGTAACGCCTTTTGTGTTTCGCCGCTACCTGGACTACAACGTATTTGACGCGCTGCGCGTGCTGCACCGGCAAATTCGGGCGCACGCGGGCAAGCGCAGCGCAGGCCACCCCGAGCGGCACAACGATGTGAAGCTCTCGCGCGGCGGCATCCGCGAGATTGAATTTACCGTGCAGCTCTTGCAAGTGGTGCGCGGCGGCCAGTTCCCCGAGCTGCGCACCCGGCCCACGCTGAGCGCGCTGCAGCGTTTGGTCCAAGCCGGCCTCATGCCGCAGGCGCGGGCGCAGGCGCTGCACGCGGCCTATGCGTTTTTGCGCCGCGTGGAACACCGCATCCAATATTTGGACGACCAGCAAAGCCATGTGCTGCCTACCGACGATGCTGATCTGGCCTGGATCGCCGCCACCTTGGACTGCGCCAGTACCAGCGAATTTTTGGCGCAACTCGATACCCACCGAGAAAACGTGGCCCAAGAATTTGACGCCCTGCTGGGCGGCGAGGAAAAGCCCTGCGGCGATTGCAAAACCGACTTGGCGCTCTCCACATCCACCGGCAGCAGCCCCGACTTTGACGCGCTCGCGGTCCAACTGCCCGCCTCCATGCGCGAGCGCCTGAGCGCCTGGCGCGACCAGCCCCGTGTGCTGGCCTTGCGCGAAGAATCGCGCGCGCGCTTGCTGCGCCTGGTGCAGCGCACGGCGCAATGGTTGCAGGACGGCGATGTCGCCCCCGAGGCCGCGCTGCGGCTGATGGATTGGATGGAGTCCTTGCTGCGCCGCGAAAGCTATTTGGCCTTGCTGCTGGAGCGTCCCTCGGTACACCAGCGCCTGTTGCGCCTCTTGGGCGCGGCGCGCTGGCCAGCGCGCTACCTGCTCAAGCACCCCGGCGTCATCGACGAGCTGGCCGGCAATGCCATGGTCCATGAGCGTTTTGACGCGGCGCAGTGTGAGGCCGACATCGAGCGCCGCTACAGCGCCTTGCACAGCAGCGGGCAGGCCGACGACGAAAGCCTGCTCAATTTGCTGCGCCGGGCGCACCATGCCGAAGTCTTTCGTACCCTGGCGCGCGATGTAGAGGGGCTCATTACTGTCGAGCAAGTGGCTGACGACCTCAGTGCGTTGGCCGAGGTGCTGCTGCGCATCACCACGCGCTGGTGCTGGCAGCGGATGAAGCAGCGGCATACCGAGGTGCCGCGCATTGCCATCGTGGCCTACGGCAAACTAGGCGGCAAAGAGCTGGGCTACGGCGGCGATCTGGACATCGTGTTTGTCTTCGACGACCCGGACGAGCGCGCCGGTGAAATCTATGGCGCCCTGGTGCGCAAGCTGATCAACTGGCTGACCGTCAAAACCAGCGAGGGCGATTTGTATGAGATCGACACCGCGCTGCGCCCCAATGGCAGCGCCGGCCTGCTGGTGAGCACCTTTGTCGCCTACGCCGACTACCAGCAACAACGCGGCTCCAACACCGCCTGGACCTGGGAACACCAGGCCATGACGCGGGCGCGCTGCGTGCTGGGCGGCCCGGACCTGCAAAGCCGTTTTGATGCCATCCGCGAGGCCGTCATTTGCAGCGCGCGCGACCACGCCGCACTGCGCGCCGAGATCGCCGCCATGCGTGACAAAGTGCGCGCCGGCCACCCGGTGCAGGCTGAGCGCTTTGACGTCAAACACAGCCCGGGCGGCATGGTGGACATCGAGTTTGCGGTGCAGTTTTTGGTGCTGGCGCATGGTGCTGCGCAGCGCAGCTTAGTGGCCAACGTGGGCAATATCGCCTTGCTTGAGCGTGCGCAAGCGGCCGGTTTACTGCCTGCGCCCATCGGCGACGAGGCCGCCCGCGCCTACCGCAGTCTGCGCCAGATTCAGCACCGGGCGCGCCTGAACGAAGCGCCCACACAGCTGCCGGCCGCCGAGGTCTCCGCCCAGCGCGCAGCAGGTCTGGCTTTGTGGGCGGCGGTGTTTGGCGCTTAGCCGCCTTTGCGCTTAAGGCTGCGCCACCCGCAAAAAAGCCCCCAGCGCCTTGACCGAGGCATCGGCCTCGGCAAAGCGCCCGGCGAAAATTTGCCAGACGTGCCACATGCCCGCAAACTCTTGCAGCTGCACCGGCGTGCCTGCTGCGCGCATCTGGCTGGCCAGCGCTTGCGCGTCGCCCAGCAAAGCCTCGCGCTCGCCTACATGGATGAGGGTAGGCGGCAAACCGTGCAGCGGCGCATAGTGCGGCGAGACCAGCGGATGCGTCAGCGCCGTATCGGCCGCGTACATCTGGGCGGCAGCGCTCAAGGTGCTGGTGTCGGGGAAAAATGGATCGACGGCGGCCTTGCTCACATGGGTGGGCAGGCTCAGCGCCAGGTCAGTCCAGGGCGAGAGCAGCGCCATGGCAGCAGGCGCGCTGTGGCCCGCATCGCGCAGGCGCAGCGCCAAGGCCAGGGCCAAACCGCCACCGGCCGAGTCACCGGCCAGGGCCACCGGGCGCTCGGGCTGCTCGGCCTTGAGCGCGAGGTAGGCGGCCAGCGCGTCATCGACCGCCGCAGGAAAAGCATGCTCGGGCGCCAGCCGGTAGTCCAGCAAAAAACAATCGCTATCAGCGGCACGCGCCAAGTGACCGGCCAAACCCCGGTGCGTATGGCAGGAGCCGGTGATGTAGGCGCCGCCGTGTAAATACAAAACCACGCTCGCCGCGCTGGCGCCCTGGGGTCGCAGCCACTCGCCGGGCAAGCCGCCAAGCTGCGCGGGGCTGACTGTCACGCCAGCGGGCACTTTGAACATGCGCGCCGAGGACTTGTCGCGCGCCGCGCGCACCTGCTCCAAGCTGCCGCTGCGGGCGGCGAGCTTGCGTAACTGGCGCTTCACCAGGTAATAAAACACGCGCGAAGTCAACGATTGCACGGGCAGTTTCCTTCTGCAAAAAAGGTTTTAAGCGGCTACGCCCTGGGCCAGCTGTAATACAAAAGTGCGAATGCCGCGCAGCAGCATCTCGATGGCCACCGACACCAGCACCAGCCCCATCAGCCGCTCGATGGCGGTGACCACGCGGGTGCCAATGAGCCGCTGAATGCGCTCGGCTGAGACCAGCACAATGGCGCTGATCAGCATGGTCACGCACAGCGCGCCTATCCATTCCATGCGCTTATCGGGCTGCTGCGAGACCAAGAGCAAAACCGTGGCCAAGGCCGACGGCCCGGCAATCGAGGGCACGGCCAGGGGCACGATGAGCGGCTCGACCAGCATCTCGGTCTCGGCCACTGCGGGCGGCGGAAACACCATGCGCAAGGCGATCAAAAACAAAATCACGCCGCCGCCAATTTGCAGGGCCAGCTCCGAGAGGTTCATGACCCGCAAAAAACCCTCGCCCACCAACATAAAGGCCAGCAGCAAAAAGAACGCAATGCTGATTTCGCGCAAGATGACCTTGGGCCGACGCTCAGGCGCCACATGCTTGAGCGCATTGGCAAACACCGGGATATTGCCCACCGGATCGGTAATGAGCACCAACAAAATGGTGGCCGAGACAAAGGTGTAGTTCATCATGCCGCGTACACCGACGCCAGCGACGCAAAGCCTTTGATTTCCAGCGGGTTGCCGCTGGGGTCCAGAAAAAACATGGTCCACTGCTCGCCGCTTTGCCCGGCAAAGCGCAGTTGCGGCGCCATCACAAAACCCACGTCCGCCGCTTGCAAACGCTGCGCCAGCGCCTGCCAATCGGGCAGGGCCAGCACCAAACCCAAATGCGGCATGGGCACCAGGTGGTCGCCCACGCGCCCGGTCAGCGTGGTCTTGAAGGGCTCGCCCAAATGCAGGGAGATTTGGTGTCCAAAGAAATCAAAGTCCACCCAGGTGGCGGTGCTGCGGCCTTCGGCGCAACCGAGCAGGCCGCCGTAAAAAGCGCGGGCCGCATCCAGGTCGGTGACGTGGTAGGCCAGATGAAAAAGACTGTGCATCGGCCAAGGATAGCAGCCTGCGATAATTCAAGCATGACCCTGCTGCACACCTTGCGAAGCACCCGCGCCTTGGCGCGCTGGGTCTTGCTGTGCTGGTGTTTGGTGCTGGGTGTGGCTGTGGCCGCGCCCCTGGTGCAGCCGGTCAACACAATGCAGGTGTGCACTGCCTCGGGCAGCATGGCCATGCCCGACGGCGATGCGCCCGCGCCCACGCTGGGCCACCACCTGGACTGCGTGCTCTGCTTGGGTGCAGGTGCGCCACCGTCGGCCCTGCCGAGCACCGGCACGGCGCCCGACGCAGTCACTACCGCCCTTTGGGTAGCGGCAGCGTTGGCAGTGCACAGCCCTAGCGCTGCGCCACCGCCCGGGCGCGGGCCACCAGCAGCCTAAGCGCTTCCTCACCCCCCGCTTGCGCCGGCACTGCCGGCGCACCGCGTGCGCGCTGCGCCGCCTGGAATCCGCCCTTTGGAGCCCCTTTTTCATGTCTACCTTAAAACTCCATTTCTTGATTGGCGCGTGTGCGCTCGCACTGGCCTGCAACCCGGCCTGGTCGCATATTGTTTTGCAAGACGGCGCGGCTGCCGCCAACAGCAGCTACCGCGCCACGTTTCGGGTGGGCCATGGCTGCGATGCCCTGCCCACCACCGCCATCCGTGTGATGATTCCGACCGGCTTTAACGGCGCCCAGCCCATGCCCAAACCGGGCTGGACGGTAAAAACCGTGAGCGGCGCGCTGCCCACGCCCTATGAGAGCCATGGCAAGAAATACACCGAAGGCGTGCTGGAAATCAGCTGGACGGCCAATAGCCCCGACAACTCCCTGCCCTCGGCTTACTACGACGAGTTTGTGCTGCGCGGCACCACGCCGGCCAAGCCCGGCGCGCTGTGGTTCAAAGTCGTGCAAAGCTGCAGCCAAGGCAGCAACGACTGGGTCGACGTGCCCGCCAGCGGCACCTCAACCAAAGGCCTGAAATCACCAGCCGCTTTGCTCGAGGTGCTGGACGTGCAGGCCACCAGCGGCCATGCCCACTAAACCCTTAGGAACACTTGTATGACACACCCTATTTTTCGCAGCGCCGCACTCGTGTGCTGCCTGATCGCCCCGGCCGCTTTTGCCCAAAATGTCAGCGTGCAAGGCGCCTGGGCGCGCGCCACGGTACAGGGCCAAAAGGCCACCGGCGCATTTATGACCCTCACCGCCAAAACCGACAGCACCTTGGTCGGCGTGAGCACCAGCGTGGCCGGCGTGGCCCAAATCCATGAGATGAAGATGGACGGCAACGTCATGCAAATGCGCGCCCTGCCCGAGGGCTTGGCGCTGCCTGCGGGCAAAGCCGTTGCACTGCGCGCAGGCAGCTACCACCTCATGCTGATGGACCTGAAGCTGCCCTTGCAAAAAGACAGCAGCATCCCGCTGACGCTGCGCTTCAAAGATGCCAAGGGCGCCGAGAGCAGCCTGGACATCAAGGTGCCGGTTGCGCAAACCGCGCCCGCTGGCAAAGAACACCAGCACGGCGATCACTAGGGAGCTTTCATGAAAACTTCTTTACTGAGGATGGCGCTTGCCATCGGCCTCGGTGCGCCCTGGTGCGCCCTCGCCCAAACCAATAACACCCCTGCATCAGGCCCCGACAAGGCGCCTGTGAAGTCTTTGGGCGTGGTCACCGTGCTGGGCAGCGGCCCAAGCTCTTTGCCCACCCAAATCCCCACCACCATCGAGGGCGTGACGCGCACGCAGATAGAGCAAACCATCAACGCCACCGACGCCGAGGATGCGCTCAAGTTCTTTCCCAGCCTCTTGGTGCGCCGCCGCTATATCGGCGACTACAACCATGCAGTGCTCTCCAGCCGCGCCTCGGGCACGGGCAATAGCGCGCGCTCGGCGGTGTATGCCGACGGCATCTTGCTCTCCAACTACCTGGGCAACGGCGCCACCTACGCGCCGCGCTGGGGCATGGTCACGCCCGAGGAAATAGAGCGCGTTGATGTCATGTACGGGCCGTTTTCGGCGGCCTACCCAGGCAACTCGGCGGGCGCCATCGTGGACTATGTGACGCGCATGCCCAAGGCGCTGGAGGCGCAGGTGCACATCGGCCTGTCACAGCAAACATTTGACCTCTACAACACCCACGAGACCAACTCTGGCAGCCAAGCCAGCGCGTCCCTGGGCAGCAAAAGCGGCGATTGGGCGTGGTGGATCAACCTCAACCGCAGCGACAGCCAGGGCCAGCCCCTGGTATTTGCGACGCTCCCGCTGTCGCGGGTGGATGCGGGCAGCAACCCCGTGGCCAGTGGTGCCGTCTATGGCTTGGACAAGACCAATACACCCTGGTACATCGTAGGCACCACGACGCAGTACCACACAGTGCAAGACCATGCCAAGCTCAAGCTGGCCTACGAAGTCTCGGCCACCGTACGTCTGAGCTACACCCTGGGCAACTGGCGCAACACTGCCGAGGGCACGCCGCAAACTTACCTGCGCGTGGCCGGGGTACCGCTGTACGCGGGCACGGTGGCCATCGACGGCAAGGCCTATACGCTCAAAAACCTGTTGAGCGCCACCCGCGACAGCCTGGACCACTGGATGCAAGGCCTCTCGCTCAAGAGCCACAGCCAAGGCCTGTTCGACTGGGAGCTGGCCATCAGCAGCTTTGACTACGGCAGCGACCTGTCGCGCGCTGCGACCGTCAATACCGCCGCCAACCTGCAAGGCAGCATGAGCAACAACAGCGCCACGCTACAAGACCAAAAAGGCACAGGCTGGCGCACGGTAGCGCTCAAAGGCATATGGCGCCCACAGGGGCTGCAAGGCGCGCACATCCTGGACTTTGGCCTGACGCAGGACAGCTACCAGCTACGCATCAACAAAAGCAACCTCAGCGCCACCGACAACTGGCTGAGCAGCGCACCGGCCAGCCTGAACGCGGACGTGGGCGGCAAAAGCCAGCTGCAAGGCCTGTACGCGCAAGACGCCTGGGCTTTTGCCCCCGGCTGGAAAGCCGTGCTCGGTGCGCGCCTCGAAAACTGGAGTGCCGCAGACGGTTACGCCAAAAGCGTGATCGGCGTGGCCGAAACGCTGGACAGCTACAGCAGCCGCAATGAAATGTATATCTCGCCCAAAGCGGCGCTGGCCTACCAGTGGGCGCCTGACACGGTGCTCAAAGCCTCGCTGGGCCGCGCGGTACGCATGCCCACCGTCTCGGAGTTGTACGGCGCCACCAGCAAGTGCGCAGACATCAGCAGCCGCATCCTGGCCCAGGCATGCCCGGCCGGCCAGACCTGGGTGAACGACCCCAGTCTGCGCCCCGAAAAATCGCTCACCACCGAACTCACCCTGGAAAAAGAGCTAGGCCAGGGCGTGCTGCGCCTGACCTGGTTTAACGAGGACGTCAGCGATTCGCTGTACGCCCAAGCCGTGGGCCTGAAATCGGACGGGGCGACGCTGGTCAGCATGGTGCAAAACATCGACAAAGTCAGCACCCAGGGCCTGGAAATCGCCTACCAGGGCGAGAACGTGGCAACGCAAGGCCTGGATCTTTCCGGCAGCCTGACCTATGCCGACTCGCGCATCGTGGCTAACGCCTCTTACGTGGCCGTGCCGGGCGACACCATCGGCAAGCAGCAACCCCGCGTGCCCCTGTGGCGCGCCAGCCTGCTGGCCAACTACCGCTGGGACACCCAGCTAAGCACCTCGGTGGGGCTGCGCTACAGCGGCGACCAGTTCTCCACGCTTAACAACACCGATATCAATGGCTTTGCCTACACCGCAGCGAGCCGCTTTTTGGTGATCGATGTGCGGGCGCGCTATGCCATCAACGCGCATCTTGCGCTCAGCGCAGGCATAGACAACCTGGGCAACGTCGAGTACTGGAATTACCACCCCTACCCCGGCCGCACGCTGGTCGCCGAGGTGCAGTACCGCCTCTAAAGGCAGGCTGCCCGGCGCAGCTTGGCCTTGGCTAGGTGCCCGCCAGCGCCTGGTCAAACACCTGGTCTAGTGCGGCGCGCCAGGCGGCTTTATCGGGCTCGCCGGCAAAGCTGGCGTCGATGCTGTTGCGCGCCAGTTGCCAGGCGTCTTGCGCGCCCAGGCTGGGCAGGGCAGCAAACACGGCCTCGAAGTTGGTGAGCAAATAGCCACCAAAGTAGGCTGGATCGTCCGAGTTCAGGGTGATGCACAGCCCGGCGTGCAGCAGCGTGGCCAGGTTGTGGTCTTGCATGGTGGGGAACACGCACAGCTTGACGTTGGAGAGCGGGCACACCGTCAGTGGCATGCCACTGGCCGCCAGGCGGCGCACCAGGGCCGGGTCGTCGCTGCAGCGCACACCGTGGTCGATACGCTGCACCTGCAGCTCGTCCAGCGCGCTCTCGATGTACGCGGGCGGCCCCTCCTCGCCGGCGTGGGCCACGATGTGCAGGCCCAGCGCGCGGCACTGCGCAAAGACGCGGGCAAACTTTTCCGGCGGATTACCGCGCTCGCCCGAGTCCAGGCCCACGCCGATAAAGTGCTGGCGGTAGGGCAAAGCCGCTTGCAGGGTTTCAAAGGCCGACTCTTCCGACAAATGCCGCAAAAAGCACAGAATCAGGCTGGCGCTGATGCCGTAGTGCGCCTTGGCATCCGCACAGGCGCGGGCCAGCCCCTCGATGACCGCGCCCATGGGCACGCCGCGCTCGGTATGGGTTTGCGGGTCAAAAAACAGCTCGGCGTGGACGATGTGGTCGGCATGCGCCCGCGCAAAGTAGGCCATGGCCATGCGGTAAAAGTCGTCCTCAGTAATCAGCACCGAGGCGCCGGCGTAGTACAGGTCCAAAAAGCTTTGCAGGTCGGTAAAGGCATAGGCCGCGCGCAGGGCCTCCACGCTGGGGTAGCTCAGGGCGACCCCATTTTTCTCGGCCAGTGCAAAAATCAGCTCGGGCTCGAGCGAGCCCTCGATATGGATGTGCAACTCGGTCTTGGGCATGTGCGCCAGCAAGGCGGGCAGGCGGTCGCGGGGGATGGCAGCGTATTTCATGGGCTCATTTCCTGTCAGAACAAGGGCGGCCCGGTCGGCCGCACAGGTGCAACGATACCGCAGCGCAGGCCGGGGGCAGTGCGTGCCAACATTCTTGATCTGATTCCATTTTGATACTATAGTGATATCAGATTTTCAAAAAGGAGATGCTTATGTCCACGATTCAAACGCCGCATACCGAGCGCAGTTACCAGTCTGTTAACGGTTTTGGCATGGTCGGGCTGGTTCTGGTCTTGCTGGTGTCGGGCCTGTCAGCCCTGCACAACGGATCGCACGCGGTCGGCGCGGTGCTGTTGGCGCTGGCCGCCCTGCTGGGTGCCGGTTTGTACATGATGCAGCCCAATACAGGCGCCATCCTCACCCTGTTTGGCCAGTACAGCGGCACCGACCGCAGCCAGGGCCTGCGCTGGGCCAATCCCTTGCAGGCCAAGCAAAAAATCTCGCTGCGGGCGCGCAACCTCAACACGGCGGCGCTCAAGGTCAATGACAAGCGCGGCAATCCGGTGGAAATCGGCGCCGCCGTAGTCTGGATCGTGCGCGACTCGGCCCAGGCGCTGTTTGAGATCGACAACTACGAGCGCTTTGTCGCCATCCAGGCCGAAACCGCGCTGCGCCATCTGGCCTCGGTCTACGCCTATGACGAGGGCGAAGACCTCGCACTCGGCGAGACCACTTTGCGCGCCGGCCTGGACGAGGTGGCCCACGCCCTCAAAGCCGAGTTGCAGGCGCGCTTTGCGCTGGCCGGTGTCGATGTGCTGGACGCCAAGCTCACCCACCTGGCCTACGCCCCCGAAATCGCGCAAGTCATGCTGCGCCGCCAGCAAGCCGAAGCCATTGTGAGCGCGCGCCACAAAATCGTCGCTGGCGCGGTGGGCATGGTGGAAGCAGCACTCAAGGGCTTGTCCGAGCGCAACATCATCGAACTGGACGACGAGCGCAAAGCCGCCATGGTGAGCAACCTGCTCGTGGTACTGTGCGCCGACCGCGAAGTCAGCCCCGTGGTCAACACCGGCACCCTCTACAACTAAAGCACCCGCACGCAAGCAGCCACGCCATGGCCAGCCCCGGCAAAAAAGCCTACCCCCTGCGCATCGACCCCGCCCTGTGGGCGGCCATCGAAAAACTGGCCGCCCAAGAGCTGCGCAGCGCCAATGCGCAAGTGGAGTTTTTGCTGCGTGAAGGGCTGGCGCGGCGCGGGCGATTGGACAACGCGCCGGCTGCAGATACGTCGGCGCAGGAGCCTGCGGCGGATTGAGGGCACTCAGCCCTACAAAGCGAGTTGAATTTTCTTCAATGCCGAATGCATAGGAGGTAAGTCTTTGTTTACCACCTGCCAGACCAGCGCATAGTCAATGCTGGCGTATCCGTGGATCACACGATTTCTCATGTAGTAAACCGCCTCCCATGGAACACTGGGGTTTGACGCTGCAAATTCGGGAAATTTCTTGACTACCTGATTGGCCGCCTCACCGATGACTTCCAAGTTGCGTACCACAGCGTCTTGCAAAATGCGTGTGGAAAGAAACTGATCCTCAGAAACGTCTGCCAAATATTGCGCCACCTGCTCAATAGCTTGGATCATGTGATTCAGGTAATCCTTGAGCCTGAGTAGCTGCAACTGCGTCATACCGGTTGTGCGTGGGCTATGACTTGGCTACGAAACGACAGAGGCAAGGCCTTGGGGGTCAGCACGTCGACGTGAATTCCCAATTCGGATTCCAGACGCATTTGCAATTTGGCGATATCCAGTAGCGAGGTCTGCGGCGTCGGGTCCACCAAAATATCAAGGTCACTTCCATCCAAGTCCTCGCTGCGCAGGACCGACCCAAATACACGGGGATTGGAGACGCCATGCTCAATCACCAGCGCGCGGATGCGCTCACGGCTTCGGGCTAATACGGCGGACGGCTTCATGGATAAACCTCTGTCATTACGTCTAGCCGATTCTATGGACTAAAAGTTCTAGCCTATCTCAGCGTCGGATCCGCCAGCACCTTGCCCGGGCGGGGCAGGCCGGTGGGGCCGATGTGGGAGACGTGGGCCTGTACTTTTTGGACGCCGGTTTTGTCCAGCTCCAGGCGCAGGGCCCAGCCGATGTAGTTGATGGGCAGCGGAAAGCCATCAAACACAAAATTGCCCAGGCTGTAAAAAATCGGCTTGCCTTTGTAGCGCTCGGTGTCTTGCAGTTGGTGCGGGTGGCCGCCGATGACGGCGTCGGCGCCCGCGTCGATCATCAGGCGGGCGAGCTGGCGCTGGCGGTCGTTGGCCACGGGCTCTTCCCAGCCCCAGTGCATGACCGGAATCACCACATCGGCTTTGTAAATAGTGCGCGCGGCGCGGATATCGCGCACCACTTGGGCGTCTTCGCTCCAGGCGACGCCGGGCCGGTCGGTGTCGGCCTCGAAGCTGCGCGGCTGAAACTCGTCATAGCCCAGTACCGCTACGCGTACGCCTTTGCGTTCGATGATCCAGGGTTGGTGCGCCTCGGACAGGTTCATGCCGCCGCCGTAATAGCCCAGGCCGCTTTGCTTGAGCAAGCCCAGCATTTGGGCAAACGCCTCGGGGCCGAAGTCGCCCGAGTGGTTGTTGGCCAGGCCGACGGCGTCAAAGTGGCGCTTGAGGTACTTCAGGGCGCGGGGGTGGACGCGAAACACATTGGGCTTGTCGTCCTCGGGGCTGCCGACGGTGGCCACCACGCACTCCAGATTGCCAATGCGGATGTCAGCGCCCGCAAACAGACTGGCAAAACCGGCGTAGGGGTCGCGGCCTTTGCGCATGGCGTCCATGGGGCCGTCTTCGAGCATCATGTCGCCGACGATGACCATGGTCAGCGGGCCATCGGCGGGCGGCTTATCGGCCGCAAAACCGGCCGGGGCCAGCCCGAGCGACAGCACAGCCAGCGTGAGCGCGGCAAAAAATGCGCGCGCCTTCACGGCGCCACCTCGGCCAAAGCACATTGGTATTGCAGCTCTTTGCCCAAGAGCGGCGAGTAGAGCGAGACGCGCCCGGTCAGCGCATCGGGCGCGGGCTGGGGCAGCACGGCGGGCTGCAAAAAACGGGTGTGCTGCATGATCATGGGCTGGCGGCGGGTGTTGTAGTAGACGTAGAGATTGAGGCTTTGCACCCCTGCGCCGCCCTCGCCTGCGAGCATCACGGCCTTGAAGCGAAAGCGGTTGCCGATGGCCACCGCCTCGGTGGTGTAGGG